>Ga0055530_10002374_pt1 | contig 12201 bp, 10 predicted proteins | sample Araplavi_mTSA_r2_FD_55009 | JGI IMG/M metagenome (GOLD analysis project Ga0055530, IMG submission 55009) | Arabidopsis root microbial communities from North Carolina, USA - plate scrape MF_Cvi_mTSA_r2 | ecosystem: Host-associated > Plants > Roots > Endosphere | place: USA: North Carolina... | reverse complement strand
CGGGGGCCGCCGCGCGCGATCCGACACGATTTGTCGATTCCGCGATGCGCCCATCGTCGATCGTCTGAAGGGCCGCAATCCGCGACCCGCAACCCGAGGAGNTCCCATGCGTTTCCTGTCCCTGATCCGCGTCGACGAAAACACCGGCCAGGTGCCCAGCCAGCGGNTGATCGACGAGATGACCGTGCTGATCGGCGAAATGCGCGCCGCCGGCAAGCTGCTCGATACCGCNGGCCTGCAGCCCACCGCGAAGGGCCGCCGCGTGCGCCTGCACAACGGCAAGCTGTCGAAGATCGACGGCCCGTTCACCGAGGCCAAGGAAGTCATCGGCGGTTTCGCCATGCTGGAAGCGGCCGACCTGGACGAGGCCACCGAACTGACGCGCCGTTTCGTGGAAATCCACGGCGACGAATGGAACGTGGAATGCGAGGTCCGGCAGGTCGCCGAGCCGGGCATCTGATCGTTCCGGGAACGCTCTCCCGCGAATGATCCCCGCGAAGTGCGGGCGCGCCCTTTGTGCGCGCCCGCGCTGGGCTATCCTCGCCACAGGGGCGGACCTTGGTCCGGTGGAAGTAGGCGGGGAGGGAACTCATGCGTCTTGCGACGTGGCCGGCATCCGTGTGCCGCCGTGGTGAAGTGTGTGCGGCCGGCCTGGCGATGCTGTTGTGCCTGGCCGCGTTCCTGGCGCCGATGGACGCCATGGCGATGCGGCGGATCGACGCCGGCGAGGATCCGAAACTCGCGCCGGACGAAGGGCTGGTCGTGCTGTCGGTCGATGCGAACGGGCCGGTCAGCAGCATCCACGTCAAGCGCGCCGACGGCGGCACCGCCGAAGTGCTCAATTACGTCGGCCCGGGACGCGACTCGCGCCTGTACGCGACCAAGGCCGGCGAATACCGCTGGGCGCAGGTCAACCTCACCGGCTGGTTGTACCGATCGCGCTTCGAGCTGGACGATCCGGAATTCAAGTTCACCGTCGCGCCGGGGAAGATCAGCTACCCCGGCGACTTCATCCTGCGCCTGGAATCGCTGACCAGTGCCGGGATGCACATCGCCAACCGCTCGCTGCCGATCCTGGACTGGCTGGAGAAGGAACACGGCAAGGTGTATCCGCGGTTGCCGTTCGAGTACGCCGGGCTCTATCCGGATCCGTTCCCGGAGTTCTACCGCGCCGCGCGCACCGGCCATGTCGAACCGCCCGAAAAGCTCAACGAAGGCCGCGAACCGCCCAAGCCGGGCGCGCTGCCCCTCGCGGCCGGCGTGATGTGGAAGCCCGACCGGATATCGGACGTCGCGCTCAACGGCCCGGGCGACCTGCTTGCCGAAGTCGTGCGCGACGACAAGAAACGCTGGGGACTGGAACTGATCGACCTGAAGGTCGGGCGTTCGCAGCGTGTGCTCACCACGGCAGACGAGTTCGATACCCTCATCTGGAAGGACGCGCGCACGCTGCTCACCTCCAACGGAAGCGATGGCACCGAGTACCACGTTTTCGACGTCGGTCCCTCCGACGGCAAGACGCGCCCGGTGAAGCACCGCCCGATCAACGGCACCGGCCGCCTCGTCGACCTGTTGCCGAACGAGCCGGGCGTGATCCTGTTCGAAGGCTTCGACAGCCGCGGCGAGCTGGCGGTGCACCGGGTCGAACTGCAGGGCGACCGAGACATCAACGGCTTCAGGACCGCCAAGAGCCGCGACCGGCTCAACCGCGGCGCCGACCACGACGTGCGCTGGTACGCCGACGGCCATGGCCGCCTGCGCGCGGCGGTGCTGTGGCGCGACGAAAGCTACGTGCTCGTGCACGGCATGGACGGTGTCTTCCACGACGTCCTGCAATACCGCGCCGAGCCGACGTTCACGCCGGCCAAGCTGTCCTACGACGGCGACACGATCTACGGCTACAGCGAGGAAGGGCGCAACCAGCTCGACCTGGTCGCGTTCGATCCTGCGACGAAGAAGATCACGCGCACGGTGTTCTCCAAGCCCGGCGTTGACATCGCCGGCACGATCTTCAACGACAGGCGCGAGCCGGTGGCCGTGCGCTATTACCTTTCCGGCCGGCTGGTCACGGAATATTTCGACGAAGCCGGACGAACGCTCGATCGCACGCTGCAGGCGGCGTTTCCCGGACGCACGGTGTCGGTCATCGACCGCAGCACCGATAACGGGCAGCTGATCCTGTGGGTGGACGGCACCGATCGCTCGCCGCAGCTGTACCACCTCGACGTCGCCGCGAAGAAGGCGGAGCTGCTGGAGGAAGTCGCGCCGTGGCTGGCCGACAAATCCTTCGCACCCGTGCACGTGCTCAACGTGAAGGCGAGCGACGGTCTTGCGGTGGATGCGTTCCTGACGCTGCCGGCCGGCAGCGGCAAGCGGCCGCTGGTGGTGTTCCCGCACGGCGGGCCGATCGGCGTGAGCGACACGCTGCACTTCAACCGCGACGTGCAGTTCATGGCCTCGCAGGGTTACGCGGTGCTGCAGGTGAACTACGCGGCTCGGATGGGCACGGCAAGAGCTTCCGCGAAGCCGGCCATCGCAATTACGGGCGCGCGATCGAGGACGATATCGATGCCGCGCTGCGCGCGGCGCTGGCGTCGTATCCGCTGGACGAATCGCGCATGTGCGTGGTGGGCGCCAGTTACGGCGGGTATTCGGCGCTGGTGTCGGCGCTGCGCTGGCCGGGACGTTTCCGTTGCGCGGTGTCGTTGTCCGGCTTGAGCGACCGGGCGCTGTTCTTCACTGCCAGCGATGGCGCGCGCTCGGCCGAATCGCGCCCGCTGCTGGAGCGGATCATGGGCGACCCGCGCAAGGACATGGCGGAAATGCAGGCGACCTCGCCGCTGTACCACGCGAAGGATCTGACGCTCCCACTGATGCTGCTGCACGGCCGGGAGGACATCCGCGTGGATTTCGAGCACACGCGCCGCCTGGTGCGCATGCTCAACCTGGAAGGGCATCCACCGGTGGTGCTCGCCTTCCCGGGCATGGGCCACGGCTTCGACGATCCGGCCGTGCAGGACGTCGCATGGACCGGCATCGCGGGCTTCCTGCAGCAGTATCTCGGCGCACCGCCCGNAGCGGCGACAACGGCGACGACGACCGCTGCGCCGGACGTGCCTGCGACGCAGAAAGGCGGCTGACGGCTGNCGTCCCGGCGAAAGCCGGGACCCGGGCCATCAAGGCATCACACAGACCTCGTCATTCCAGCGAAAGCTGGAACCCGGTCAACGCGACGCCGCACCGACCCGCCGCCGCGCACGCCGTTCGATGAGGTCCAGCAACGGTCCCGTCATCGCCGTGGTCACCAGCGCCATCACCACGAGCACGGCGAACAGGCGATCGCCAATCAGCCCCATCTCGTAGCCCAGGTTCAGCACGATCAGCTCCATCAGCCCGCGCGTGTTCATCAGCGCGCCCAGGCGCAGCGCATCGATGTTCGGCATGCCGGCGCTGCGTGCGGCGACCCAGGTGCCAACGCCCTTGCCGAGCGTCGCCACGACTATCACCACCACGCCCAGCAGCAGGTCCGACGCCTGCCATCCGTCGACGCGCAGGCGCAGGCCGGTCATCGCGAAGAACACCGGCAGCAGCAGCGAGATCGCGAACGGCTCCACGCGTTCGACAAGCAGGTGGCGCAGGCGCGCATTGCCCGACACCGCGATGCCGGCCAGGAACGCGCCGAACAGCGCATGGATGCCGAGCGCCTCGGTCACCAGCGCGCACAGCAGCGCCAGCAGCAACAACGCGATGAGCGCGCGGCCTTCGCGTTCGACGGTGATCTCGCGACGGGACACCCACGGGCGCAGCAGCGCCAGCACGGCCACCGCGAACAGCAGCGTGCCCAGCAGGCTCAACGCCGCCGTCATCCAGCCGGTGGCGGCCACGGTGGCGACGATCACCGCCAGCAGGCACCACGCGCTGGCATCGCCGAGCGCGGCGCAGGCGATGGCGATGCGGCCCATTCCGGTCTGCGTGATGCCGCGGTCGGACAGGATGCGCAGCAGCACCGGGAAGGCGGTGATGGACAGCGATACGCCCATGAACAGCGCGAACCCGGCGAAGCCGACGCCGGGCGGCGCGTGTTCGGCGAACAGCGCCAGCGCCAGCAGAACGCCGCAGAGGAAGGGCAGGGCGATGCCGGCGTGGCTGACCAGCAGCGCGAAGCCGCGCCGGCCGTTGAGGCTGGACAAGTCGAGCTCCGCACCGGCGACGAACAGGAACATCAGCACGCCGAGCTGGCTGACCATGCCGAGCGCGCCCAGGCTTTCCGGCGCGAACAGCCAGCCCTGCACCTGTGGCGCGACCGCACCGAACAACAGCGGTCCGAGCAGCAGGCCGGCGGCCATCTCGCCGATCACCGCCGGTTGCCCGAACCGCCTGAGTACCCAGCCGGCGCCCTTGGCCGCGCACAGCACGACCAGCAGCTGCAACAGGAAGCGCGCGAGCGGCGAGGACAGCGGGCCGTGGTGCGCGGGGTTCGGCGCGGCGGCATGCGGGGTGGCGGACGGCGCCGCGGAGAGCAGTTCCGAAGGCACCTCGGGAACCGGCAGCCCATGGCGCGACATCGCCACCGCCGCCACCAGCGGAATCACGACCAGCAACAGATAACGCCATGGAAACCTGGGTTGCATGCGATGCGGGTGGGGCATGTCCACAAGACGTTCCGATGGCGGTTCGAGGGACTATAGCGGGACGGGTGGGGGTAGGGGACGGAGGCGGGCGTTCCCCTTCTCCCGCGCGCGGGAGATGGGCTGAGAACCCGTCATCCCGGCGGAGGCCGGGACCAGGCTGTCACGCCGTCACACCCCTCTCGTCGTTCAAGCGAAAGCTGGAACCCCTCGTGCTTTTGATGTTGCATGGGGGTGCGGTGCGCTTCGCTTACCCGGACTACAACAAGCCACGTGCGAGTTTCTCGCCAGCCAGGCATGGCCGGACCCGCCACGCATTTCCCGTTTTCCACCTTCGCATTCCGCACATTTCGACATCTCCTTAACGGCGCCGCGGCACCGCGCGCCTATGCTTCGGCCTCCTCCCGAGGAACCCGCGCCATGGCCAGCGATTCGCTTCCGACGAGCCTTTCGGCGAACCAGCTCCCAACGAGCAACTTCCAGTCCGCCGTCTTCGACGAATACCTCGACAACGCGCGTGCCCGTGCCGGGCACTACCTGCGCCGATTACCCGACCGTCATGTCGGAGCGCGCGCCGGACGCGAGGAGTTGCTGACCGCGTTGCGCATCGCGCTGCCGAAGCAGGGCGACGAAGGCGGCGCGGTGATCGACCTGATCGCCGAACAGGCCGAACGCGGTGCGGTGGCATGCAATTCGCCGCGCTATTTCGGCTTCGTGGTTGGCGGCGCGTATCCGGTCGCGCTCGCCGCCGACTGGCTGGTCTCGACCTGGGACCAGAACGCCGGCATCTATGCGATCTCGCCACTGGTGTCGGTGCTGGAGGAAGTCGCCGGCCAATGGCTGCTGGACCTGTTCGACCTGCCGCGCGAAAGCGGCGTGGGTTTCGTCACCGGCTGCCAGATGGCGAACTTCACCTGCCTGGCCGCCGCGCGCCACCACATGCTGCGCCGCGTCGACTGGGACGTCGAAGCCGATGGCCTGCAGGGCGCGCCGCGCCTGCACGTCGTCGCCTCGGCCGAATCGCACGTCACCATCGACGTCGCGCTGCGCTATCTCGGGTTGGGCACCCGTTCGGTGCATCGCGTGGAAACCGACGCGCAGGGACGCATGAACGTGGATCGCCTGCGCAAGGTGGTCGCCTCGATCGAAGGCCCGATGATCGTCTGCGCGCAGGCCGGCAACGTGAACACCGGCGCGTTCGACCCCTTGCGCGAAGTCGCGCAGGTCGTGCGCGAACGCGGCGCGTGGCTGCATGTCGACAGCGCCTTCGGCCTGTGGGCGCGCGCCAGCGACTCCCTGCGCGAACTGGCCGATGGCATCGAACTGGCCGACTCCTGGGCCACCGACGCGCACAAATGGCTCAACGTGCCGTACGACTGCGGTGTCGCGATCGTCCGCCACGCACAGGACCATCGCGAGGCGATGACCTCGGCGGCGGCCTACCTCATCCAGACGCGCGGCGAGGAACGCGACGCGGTGGACTGGGTGCCCGAGTTCTCGCGACGCGCGCGCGGCGTGCCGGTCTACGCGACGTTGCGCGCGCTCGGCCGCGACGGCGTGCAGGACCTGATGGACGGCAGCTGCGCACGCGCGCGGCAGATGGCCGATGCGCTGCGCCAGGTGGAAGGCGTGAGCGTGCTCAACGACGTCGTGCTCAACCAGGTGCTGGTGCGCTTCGGGGACGACGACGAACTCACCCGCGCGGTGATCGCCGGCGTGCAGCGCGAAGGCACGTGCTGGCTCGGCGGCACGACGTGGCAGGGCAAGGGCGCGATGCGCATCTCGGTGTCGAACTGGGCGACCAGCGAAGTCGATGCCGAGCGAAGTGTCGCGGCGATACTTCGGGTGTTCCACGAGTTGCGCAGCGATGTGACGGTCTGAAGGACGCGGAACGACGAATCGCGCCGTTGTCCCGTAGCCCATGCGACTGGGGCCGGTAGCGATGAACGCGCCGCAGCGAGTTGCCACCGCAACGTGCGGCCGGCTGCGCTTGGCTTACCCGGGCTGCAGCGGGGCGATGCGCGCCACTCCCACGCGCGCGACGTGGCAGTTCAGTTCGCGCACCAGTTCCGCCAGTCCGACCGGCTTGCGGCAGCGCGGGATGTCGCCATAGATCGCCGGCAGGGCGCTGTCGTCGTAGCCGGTGAGGAAGAGCATCGGCACGTTGCGGTCGCGCAGCGCCTCCACGACGGCGAAGGAGGTCTCATCTCCCAGGTTCACGTCCAGCAGCGCACCGTCGAGCGTGGTGGCCTGTGCGATGCCGCGCAGCGCCCCCTGCACGTCGGGGTAGGGGCCGACGATCGTGGCGCCTTCCAGTTCGAGCGCTTCCTGCAGGCCCGAGGCGAGGAGGTAATCATCCTCCACCAGCAGCAGGCTCAGGCCACGGAGACCATCGTCGCGCATGCGTGCTCTCCTCGGACGTTCCGGCATTGTTCGCTGCGAAAAGTTAACGCGGCGAGACGGTCGCGCATTCACGCAGCGCGCACGGTACCTGAGTGGAATGTGGCGGCGAATCCGTCCGGAGCCCGCCCGTGACCGTCCATCCAGTCGCGACGTCCGCCCCGCGCACGGAAAACTCCGGTTTCCTGGGGATCGCGCTGGCCGATCGCGCCGACCGGTGGCGCGCGGCGTGCGTGGCGGGCGTGCTGCTGCTGGCCTTCGCCGCCACCGCGCCATTCGCCGGGCGGGAACTGCCGGCGGTGCCGACGTTCGTACCGGCGTACGACGCGGCGGTCATGGTGCTGTCCTCGATCGCCGCGCTGATGCTGCACGCGCAGTACCGCGACCTGCACGAGCGCGGCTTCCTCTGGCTGGCCTGCGGTTACCTCTACGGCTCGCTGTTCGCGCTGCTGCACGGCCTGAGCTTTCCCGATGCCTTCGTCAGCGGCAGCCTCTTCGGCGGCGAGCAGACCACCGCCTGGCTGTGGATCTTCTGGCACGGCGTGACGCCGCTGTTCGTCATCGCCTACACACTGGGAAGCAGCTCGCGCAGATCGCCGAACGGATGGCCGCTGCATCGCATCGCGTACCCGGCGGTCGTGGCGGGCGTCGTTCTGATCGCGCTGGTGCTGGTGCGCGCCGACGCGCAGTTACCCCATCTGCTGGTGAGTACGCGCTACCGCACCTTGCTCACGCGCGTGATCGGCACGTCGGTGTGGACCGCGCACCTGGCGGCGATCGCGCTGCTGGTCTGGCGCACGCGCCTGCGGCGCCTGCTCGACCTGTGGCTGTGCGTGACGCTGCTGGCGGCGGTAATCGAACTGGCGCTCAGCGGGATGATGATCAGCGCCCGCTACCAGCTCGGCTTCTATATCGGCCGCGTCTACGGACTGGTTGGCGCGCTGGTGATGCTGGGGCTGCTGCTGCGCCACGCGCTGCTGCTGCAGGCGCGGCTGGTGCGCGCGGCCTCGGCGCTGCACGACAGCGAGCGCCGCTACCGCGACCTGTTCGACAGCATGGGCGAGGCGTTCTACATCGGCGAGGCGGTCACCGGCGAGGACGGCCGCGTCGTNGACCTGCAGTTCCTGCAGGAAAACCCGATGGCGCGGCGCTACATCGGGCGGGACATCGCGGGACGGCGGCTGTCGGAGGTGGTGCCGGACTTCGACCAGGAATGGCTTTCCATCGTCGAGCAGGTGATCCGCACCGGCAAGGAACGGTCGCTCGAACGTCCGTCGCCGCGCGTGCAGCGCTATTTCCGCTACCGCGTGGTCCGCCTGAAGGGACGCAAGAAGCAGGTCGGCATCCTGTTCCAGGACATCAAGCCGCGCCGCGATGCCGAGCTGGCGCTGCGCGACAGCGAGGAGCGCTTCCGCCAGTTCGGCCAGGCCGCCTCCAGCGTGCTGTGGATCCGCAACGCCGACACGCTGGAAATGGAGTACGTGAGCGCGGCATTCGAAACCATCTGCGGGCGGCGCTGCGAGGAAGTGGTGGGCAGGGGGTTCGACTCATGGCTGGAGATGGTGCACCCAGACGATCGCGACCCCGTCCGCCGCGCGGTGCGCCGCGTGCAGGAGGGCGAACGGGTCGAGCAGGAGTACCGCATCGTGCACGGCGAGACCGGCAACGAACTGTGGCTGCTGGGCACCGAGTTCCCGATGCGCGACGACGACTGCAGCATCAATCGCATCGGCGGCATCGCGCAGGACGCCACGCTGCTGAAGAAGGCGCAGTTCCGCCTGAGCGAGAGCGAGGAACGCCTGCGCAGCGCGATCGAAGTCGGCCGCCTGGCGACGTGGGACTGGAACCTGGTCTCGGGCGATGTCGCCTGGTCGGATGAGCACTACCGCATCGAGGGCTACCTGCCGGGCGAAGTGGTGCCCAGCTACGAGGCGTGGGTCGCCCGCGTGCACCCGGAGGATCGGGAGGCCGCGGAGATAGCAGTGCGGCAGGCGATGCTGACCGGCGGCGAATACGCCCGCGAGGTGCGCTTCCTCCACCCAGACGGCAGCATCCACTGGGCCAACGCCCGCGGCCGCTTCTTCTACGACGCCGCCGGTCGGGCGGTGCGCATGGTCGGATCGATGATCGACACCACGCTGCGGCGCGAATTCGAGGACGCCCAGCGCGTGCTGGTGGCCGAACTGCAGCACCGCACGCGCAACCTGATCGCCGTGGTGCGTGCGATCTCCGACCGCACCCTGCGCGAAAGTCGCGACATGGCGCAGTTCGCCACCGTGTTCAGCGAGCGCCTCGGCGCGCTGGCGCGCGTACAGGGACTGCTGTCGCGCCTGAAGGAAGGCCAGCGGGTGACCTTCGACGAACTGCTGCGCATGGAACTGGCCGCGCACCTGGACGCACAGGACGGCACGCGCTTTGAGCTCTCCGGGCCGGACGGCGTCACCCTGCGCTCCTCCAGCGTGCAGCCGCTCGCGCTGGCGATCCACGAACTGATCACCAACGCCGTGAAATACGGCGCGCTGAAGGACCCGGCCGGCTGCCTGCGCATCGTCTGGCGCGTGGAACATGAGGAAGGCCGGCCATGGCTCCACGTCGACTGGCGCGAAACGGGGGTGGTGCACCAGCTTGCCGGCGACGCACCGCCGACCGGCGGCGCGGGACGCGAGCTGATCGAGCGCGCGCTGCCGTACCAGTTCGGCGCGCGCACCTCCTACGAGCTCACCGACACCGGGGTGCACTGCACGATCGCGATGCCAATTTCGCGTCGCGAAACCGTGTCACCCGCTGGTCATGACCTGCGGTTATGAAGGCATGGATTACGATGCAATCCGAAGATGTCGTGACGAATGCTTGCTTCGCTCCGGCTTAACCTCCCAGCCCCGATGCTGATTGCCCGAACGACAGGTTTCCTCCCCCATGACCACCCGCAAGCTGCCGACTCCCCCCCGGGGGCCGGGCACGTCGTCCCGTCCCCGCCCGCCGCGTGTGGTCCGCCTGCCGTACCAGGAGGACGCACGCAAGCCCACGCGCGCCGATCGCGCCGAACACCAGCTGCGCCTGCGAAGGCTGAGTGCCGGGCAGGCCTGAGGCCGTCGCTGGACTGCTGAACGACCCGTTCCGGCACGCCGCGTGCGGCGTGCTAGGATCGCGCCCAGAAGGGGAGTAGCTCCATCGTGCTGTCGCCGTCATTACGGGAAGTCCCGCAAGGGGAGCTTCTCCGGTGCAGCAGCAGGCCACCGGGCCTGTGAGCAAGACCTTCGCCGCAAGTCACGGCGAAGGTGNGTCCGGATCAAGCCCNACTGATGGTCATCGAAACAACGATGACCGATCGATCCGATGGATGCGTTTCGCGCGTGGGTTGCGGCTCCCGCCCACCGAACCGACCCATCCGATGGACATCTTCCTAAATCCCGAAATCTGGATCGCCCTGGCCACGTTGACGGCGCTCGAGCTCGTGCTCGGCATCGACAACATCATCTTCATCTCCATCCTCTCCGGGAAACTCCCGCCGCATCAGCGCGACAAGGCTCGCAAGCTCGGCATCGCGCTCGCCGCGATCACGCGCCTGGGCCTGCTGCTGACCATCGCGTGGATCGTCAGCCTGACCAAGCCGCTGTTCGAAGTGTTCGGCAACGAGTTCTCGTGGCGCGACCTGATCCTGATCGGCGGCGGCCTGTTCCTGATCGCCAAGGCCACGCACGAAATCCACCAGAAGCTCGAAGGCGCCAGCGAGCAGGTGTCGACCGGCAAGGTGGTCGGCGCGACCTTCGGCAGCGTGATCGCGCAGATCATGGTGCTGGACATCGTCTTCTCGCTGGACTCGATCATCACCGCCGTGGGCATGGTGGACGAGCGCTGGGTGATGGTGGCCGCGATCCTGATCTCGATCGTCTTCATGCTGGCCTTCGCCAAGCCCATCGGCGATTTCGTCGAGCGCCACCCGACGGTGAAGATCCTCGCGTTGAGCTTCCTCATCATGATCGGCCTGGTGCTGATCGCCGACGGCTTCGGCCAGCACATCCACAAGGGCTACATCTACACGGCGATGGCCTTCTCGGTGTTCGTCGAGATGATCAACCTGTGGATCCGCAAGCGCGAAGCGGCGAAGACCGAGCCGGTGAAATTGCGCGAGCGGTTCGAGGAAGTGCCGTCGGAGTGATTCCAGGGGCTTCCCTTCTCCCGCTTGCGGGAGAAGGGGGCCGAAGGGCGGAAGTGAGTGAGCCGCGCCGCTCACGCGGCATTGCCGCGTGGCCCGGTGAACCCCACCCCCAACTCCTCTCCCGATGGGAGAGGGGTTGGCTCACCGCCAACGGCGGATCGACCGCTGGAAGAACTGGCTGTTCGGAATCTGCAGCGACGTATCCGATCCGTCTTCCCGCGTTTCNTGCAACGTCGTGTAGATCAGGTTGATNTCGACCACACGCCCCTTCAGACCCGGCTTCTCGCCGTTCTCCANCAGCTCGATCACATCGTGCAGGCGGAACGGTCGCGAGGTNAGTATCAGGAAGGTGCAGAAGATGTTCGACAGCACGCTCCANGCGGCGAAGAACGCNACCGCCGCCACCGCCGCGAAGCCGGTGATCGCCGTCCACAGNACCGACGCCGAAACGCCCAGCCGCTTGAGGATGAGCAGGGTCGCGGCGACATAGATCAGTGTGCTCAGCAGGCGGCGCGAACCGATCGCCAGTTCCGGCGGCAGTTCATAGCGTGCGCACACGCGGTTCAACAGCTTGCGCAGCAGCAGGCGCAGGAACCACGCGGCGGCGAGGATCAGCGCCGCTTCGCCCAGCGGCACGACCAGGCTCATGCCATCGCGCAACCACGGCGTGTCGGAGAAATGGCCGGTGGGGGAGAACACGTTCATCGCGTTCTCCGTGCGTCAAACGTGGAATGCAGTGCGGTATCCATTCCGCCAGCCTAATCGCTTCGTGCGGCGGGGTGTAGGTCGCGGCGTGGCGTCTTACGCTTCCTGCTGCTTCGCCCATTCCTCGCCGCGGCGGCGCCTCTCGTCTTCGCTAACGTCCTCGACGTGCGTGCCCAGCATCCAGCGATGCCCGAACGGATCCACCACCGTGCCCATGCGGTCGCCCCAGAACTGGTTCTCCACCGCCTGGAGTACCGATGCGCCGGCCTTGACCGCACGCTCGAACGCGTCGTCCACGTCGTCGACGTA
>Ga0055530_10002297_pt1 | contig 12513 bp, 10 predicted proteins | sample Araplavi_mTSA_r2_FD_55009 | JGI IMG/M metagenome (GOLD analysis project Ga0055530, IMG submission 55009) | Arabidopsis root microbial communities from North Carolina, USA - plate scrape MF_Cvi_mTSA_r2 | ecosystem: Host-associated > Plants > Roots > Endosphere | place: USA: North Carolina... | reverse complement strand
GTATCGCCCTTTACGCTGAAATTGTTCACGAAATACAGTACCGGGTTCAGGGCCAGGCTGGTAATACCGTTATCCCGGGTAAACATAGCCTGGCTCCAGCGCAAGGGGAAATAGGCGAAATTGCCATAGATGCCCGCGGCAAACAACAGTACCAGCCCAAAGATCCACCCTGCATAACGCCAGCCGCGCACCGTAGCAGGCGCCTGCTGCNCCAGTTTGCGGTAGGTGAACAGCTGCAGGCGGTATACCAGGAACAGGAACAGGCCGATGCCGATCACACCCCGTATTACCGGGTAGCTCTGCCACACCATCCTTGCATTGTCTGCCCGCTCGCCTGAGGCCAGGAAGCGGGTAACCGAAGGGTCCAGCCGCAGTCCCAGGTAAGCATAATGCCCCAGGTCCAGTATATATAATAATGTCAGCAGGAGGTATACCAGGAACAGGTATACGAAACTGGTCTTTCTTAATATAGCCGATGTAAAGAAGCGGTTCCTGCTGAACACTGCCAGGAGCCCCAGGGGGATGATCACCAGCAATGTAAGGCGCAGATCGAACTTCAGGCCCAGGTACCAGGCTTTTGCAATGATGCCGCTATCTGTTATGGTGGATTTAAAGAAGAAGAAGTAGAAGATCAGGCGAAAAAAGACCATCAGTAAATAGAGGTACAGTGTTTGGACCAACACATACCGAATATACCGGGGTATATTCCTCCACAAGTAGTTCATGTAATGCTTATGCGTTTATTATTTAATCTGCCTGTTTATTAGTCAAAATTTCAAAGCATAGCTGCAAAGATATGGAAAAAATAGTCTATGGACGAGTGACTATGGTTCACAGACTTTTTAAATAACCTGATTTTGAATGGGATTTTTCTATCTTTGCCTTCCTTAAAATTGAATTCGTGGCACTGATCAAATCGATATCCGGCATCCGAGGAACCATTGGCGGCAGGCCCGGTGAAGGACTTTCTCCATTAGATGTAGTAAAATTTACGGCAGCATACGGGACATGGTTAACCAAACAGCAGTCAGACAATAAAAAGGTGGTAATTGGCCGTGATGGCCGCATTTCAGGCGAATTAGTCAGGAACCTGGTCGTATCTACCCTGAACGGCCTGGGACTGGACGTAGTAGACCTTGGACTGTCTACCACCCCCACCGTAGAGATTGCCGTTAAAATGGAACAGGCTGCAGGNGGCATTATCATCACCGCCAGCCACAACCCCAAAGAATGGAACGCCCTGAAGCTGCTGAACAGCGATGGCGAATTCATTTCCGGGGAAGATGGCAGTGCCCTCCTGGAGATCGCCCAGAGCGAAGACTTTACCTTTGCAGACGTAAATAAGCTGGGTACCCTCCAGGAAGACGACAGCTACCTGCAGAAACATATTGACCTGGTGGTGAACCATCCCCTGGTGGATGTAGCCGCCATCCGCAGCCGCGATTTCAAGATCGTAGTGGATGCCGTGAACTCTACCGGCGCCATCTTNGTGCCCGCCCTGCTCAAAGCGNTNGGCGTAGACCAGGTGGAAGTGCTCTTCGGTGAAGTGAANGGCCGCTTCAGCCACAACCCGGAACCTTTACCCGAAAACCTCACTGCCCTGTCTAACGAAGTAAACCGCTCCAACGCCGACCTGGGCATAGCGGTAGACCCGGATGTAGACCGCCTCTGCTTCGTATGTGAAGACGGCAGCATGTTCGGCGAGGAATATACCCTGGTGGCCGTAGCCGATTATGTACTGAATAAGAAAAAAGGCAATACCGTTTCCAACCTCTCCTCTACCCAGGCCCTGAAGGACGTTACGCTGAAACATGGCGGCGAATACCATCCTTCTGCCGTAGGTGAAGTGAACGTGGTGAAGAAAATGAAAGAAGTGAACGCCGTAATAGGCGGTGAAGGCAACGGTGGCATCATCGTTCCGGACCTGCACTACGGCCGCGATGCGCTGATCGGTATCGGACTGTTCCTGAGCCATGTGGCACATAGCAAAAAGAACCTGAAGAACCTGCGCAACAGCTACCCGGACTACTTCATCTCCAAGAACAAGATAGAGCTGGATAAAGGGGTGGACGTAAAGACCATCTTCGAAAAGATCAGGGGCAAATACAAAAACCAGCCCACCAATACCGAAGACGGCCTGAAGATAGAGTTCGAAAAAGACTGGGTGCACCTGCGTACTTCTAACACAGAGCCTATCATCCGCATCTACGCCGAAAGCCAGTTTGAGACCACGGCAGATAACATTGCCCGCAGGATCATGGCCGACATCAAGGAGTTTATGCACTAAAAGCCACAAGCTATAAGCTGCAAGCTACAAGACGGCTGCTTTCATAGGAAACATACTGCCTGAAGCTTACAACTTGAAGCTTGCAGCTATTATAATATTTTTTCGGACATTTGTGGGCGCTTATTAAGCGCCCATTTTATTTTTATCAAAAACCACCTACCAACCTTGAAAAGAATTTACTTCGACAATGCAGCTACCACACCGCTGGACCAGGCCGTGCTGGATGCTATGCTGCCGTATATGACGGACAAATTCGGCAACCCGTCCTCCATCTACTCCTATGGACGGGAATCAAGACTGGGTATCGAAAATGCCCGTAAATCCGTTGCCAAAATACTGAACGCCCACCCGGGAGAGATCTTCTTTACCTCCGGTGGCACAGAAAGCAGCAATACGGCCATCAACGCCGCTATCAGAGACCTGGGATGCAGGCATATCATCACTTCTGAGATCGAGCACCATGCCACCCTGCATACCGTAGAATACCTGAGCAAGTCACAGGGTATTCAGCTCTCTTACGTGAACCTGCTGCCCAACGGGCATGTGGATATGGAGCACCTGCGCCAGCTGCTGGCCGGCTCCTCCAAAAGGTGCCTGGTNAGCCTCATGCACGCCAACAATGAAATAGGCAACCTGCTGGACATTCATGCCGTGGGGAACCTCTGCAAGGAGTTTGACGCCATCTTCCACTCCGACACCGTGCAAACCGTAGGCCACTACCCTTTTGACCTGCGCAACACACCCATACATTTCATTAACGGCGCCGGTCACAAGTTCCATGGCCCTAAAGGCGTGGGCATCCTCTATGTGAATGAGAACGTAAAGATCACTCCCTACCTCCAGGGCGGCGCCCAGGAACGCAATATGCGGGCCGGTACCGAGAACCTGTACGGTATCATCGGCTTTGCCAAAGCCCTCGAACTGGCCACTGAACATTTCGAAGAGCATAGCAGCTATATCAATAACCTGCGCATGTACATGGCAGACCAGCTGGAAAAGCACATCCCGGGCATCAGCTTCAATGGCGATCTGCGTGGGCGCAGCCTCTATACAGTGCTGAACGTGTCTTTTCCCAAATCCGAAAAAAGCGAAATGATCCTGTTCAACCTGGATATTAACGGTATCTGCGCCTCCGGCGGCAGCGCCTGTACCTCCGGCGCAGATCTGGGCTCTCATGTGATCCGCGCCATCAGCAGCGATCCCAACCGTATCAGCGTACGTTTCTCCTTCTCCAGGCAGAATACGAAGGAAGAAGTAGATATGGTGGTAGAACGCCTGAAAGAACTGATATAAGCACTGATCTTAATAGATAAGGCCCCGGCACTTAAGGTGCCGGGGCCTTATTATTGCCGGAAACTTAGTAACGATAAAGTAACGATATAGTAATAGATGTAGTATCTCTTTAAAGAGACACGATATCTACACGTTATCTATACGTTATCTACTCGATATCCTGCAGGTGTCTAGTCCTAAAATGGCTATACATGTGAAGAAATAGTCCTGATATTGGTTATACAGCCGGGTAGATAAGTCCGGAAATAGCTAAACTTTCCGTATATTTAGTTAGCCTGTAAAACCACGTTTCTATGCGCTTAATCCCCATTTTAACCCTGGGCGCGCTGACAATTATCTGCCACCAGCCCGCTCACGCTCAACAGGACATTCAAAAGAAGCTCCAACGGCAACTGATCACCGCCGAAGACGGCGCCGTGATAGAACTGCCCCCGGGTACCTTCCAGCTGTCCTCCACCCTCTCTCTTGAAGGTAAGAAAAAGATCCTGATCANAGGCGCCGGAATGGATAAGACCATCCTGAGCTTTAAAGGACAAACAGAGGGCGCTGAAGGCCTCCGCGTGTCCAACGCCAGCGACATTACCATCCGCGACCTCACCGTACAGGATACCAAAGGAGACGGTATCAAAACCATGAATGTAACCGGTATTGCCTTTAAGCAGGTGAAAGTGGAGTGGACCGGCCCGCCCGCCAAAGAGAACGGCGCCTACGGCCTCTACCCCGTACAGTGCCAACAGGTGCTGATAGACAGCTGCACTGCCATCGGCGCTTCTGATGCAGGCCTGTACATCGGTCAGTCAAAAGATATCGTGGTGCGCAACAGCATTGCCCGCCACAACGTAGCCGGTATTGAAATAGAAAATTCCCTGCATGCAGAAGTATACCAGAACGAAGCCTACGAGAACACCGGCGGCATCCTGGTATTTGACCTGCCGGACCTGGTACAGAAAAAAGGCGGCTATGTAAAGGTGTATAACAACAACATCCATCATAACAACTTTCCCAATTTTGCGCCCAAAGGCAATACCGTGGCCAAAGTACCGGCTGGTACGGGGGTGATGGTGCTGGCCACCAATCATGTGGAAGTATCCGATAACAAGATCCATTATAACAACAGTGCAGGTACGGCCATCATCAGTTATTTTATGACAGAGAACCCNATCAAAGATTCTACNTATATGCCCTACCCGGCCACCGTATACATACACGGCAACGATTACCTGCGGGAGAAAGTGCGGTTCCAGGGTAAAGGACGGATGGGCATGCTGTTCCGCTTTAAGCTGCGCTTCGGTAAAAACGTACCGCACATTATTTACGACGGCATCCTGAATAAGGAATGGACAGGGCCCGACGGGCAATACAAATCCGAATACCGTATCTGTATCGGTCCCAATAACAACGCCAGCTTCGCCAATCTTGACGCGGGCAACAAATTCAAAAACGTATCGCATGATATGCAGCCGTATAACTGCGCGAATACGATCACTACTACTACCAGCGCTCAATGAGCATGATCCGTTATATCATCTATGGCCTGCTCTGTGCAGGATTACTGACCGCTTTACTGGCCTCCGGACGGCATACACAACGTGCGTATGCACCTAAAGAAACCCTTTCTGAATACGGCTTCTTCAAAGGCAATATGGCAGAGCAGGTACCGGTAGCAGGCATCATGCCCTACCAGCTGAACACACCCCTGTTCTCTGATTATGCAGAAAAGCTGCGCTTCATTCAATTGCCGCCCGACAGTGCGATCACCTATGATCCGTTGAATGTAATGTACATTCCCATAGGCGCTACACTCATCAAAACATTCTATTATCCGCAGGATATGCGGCATCCTGAAAAAGGACGGCGCCTCATGGAAACCCGTCTGCTGGTGCATACGCCGGGCGGATGGAATGCGTGGACCTATATCTGGAATGAGGAACAGACAGAAGCTTACCTGGAAGTAGCCGGAGACAGGAAACCCGTTCGCTTCACGGATCACAACGGGCGCAATGTTGCTTTTGATTACATCATTCCCAACGTGAACCAGTGCAAAGGTTGCCACAACACCAACGAAGTATTAATGCCCATCGGTCCTACTGCGCGGCAACTCAACGGAGATTTTCCCTATACCAGCGGCCGTGAAAACCAGCTGCAGCACTGGATCAAAGCTGGTATTCTCCAGGGCCTTACAGATGCATCACAGGCGCCCCGTGCACCGGTATGGAATGATCCGGCCAGCGGCAGCCTCGAAGACAGGGCACGCACCTGGCTGGAGATCAACTGTGCGCATTGCCATAAGCCGGAGGGCCCTGCCAAAACATCCGGGCTCTTTCTCAATATTAACGAACATGACCCTACGAAGATGGGCATTCTGAAAACACCTGTAGCCGCAGGCCGTGGCGCAGCCAACCTGCAATACGATATTGTGCCGGGGCACCCGGAAAAATCCATTCTTGTTTACCGTATGGAATCAACAGACCCCGGTATTATGATGCCGGAGCTAAGCCGTAAGCTAACGCATAAAGAAGGATTGGAGCTGGTGAAACAGTGGATAAAGGCGATGAAGTAAATTAGGAATTTCTCGTGATCACTTCATAAAACCTATCTCTGTAACCATCACTGATAGGGATAGACTGATTGGCAATCATCACGGTATTCTTTTCCACAGAATTGATCTTATTCAGCGACACCAGGTAAGAACGGTGTACGCGTATGAATTTATCCGCGGGTAAGCGCGTTTCAAAAGATTTAAGGCTGCGCAGTGTCAACACCGGCTGGTAAGGTGTATAGATCTTCGTATAATCTTTCAGTGCTTCAATGAAAAGGATATCCTCCAGGTTGATCTTAATGATCTTGTATTCTGTTTTAATAAAGATGTAATCATTTACATGACCGTTGCTGTTANTGTCGCCATTCTTCTGCTGGGTGACAGTCATATACTCCTGGGCTTTGGAGGCGGCGCGGAGAAANCGTTCAAAGGGAACAGGCTTCAGCAGGTAATCCACTACATCCAGGTCGTAGCCGTCAAGGGCGTATTCGCCGTAAGCGGTAGTGAATACTACCATAGGAGGGTATTTGAGGGATTTGAGGAACTGGATCCCGTTGATATCCGGCATTTTGATGTCCAGGAATACCAGGTCCACCCTTTCGTCCTGCAGGTAGCGCATCGCCTCTGCGGCATTTTCAAAGGTTTGAACCAGGGACAGGAAAGGAACTTTGCGGGCAAAGTCCGTGATGATTTCCAGTGCCAATGGTTCATCGTCCACTGCAATACACTTAATCATTTTTCAACACTATTTTTAGATCAGCAATAAATTGGTTCTCGGTTTCCGTTACCGTTATCTCGTGCTTATTGGTATATAGCAAATCCAGCCGTTTCAATACATTCTGAAGGCCTATTCCACCCTGCTCCGACACACGTTGCGGGAACAGGCTGTTCTTTACCAGGAGCCGTACGATCGTTTGTTCAATGGTGACCGTGATACTGATGAATGAATGTTCGGTATAACTGATCCCATGCTTAAAGGCGTTCTCTACAAAGGGGATCAGCAGCATCGGCTCTATCCACAATCCATCCGGCACGCCGCATTCCGTATAATCCACCTGTATGCCTGCGGGCAGCCTTAAACGCTGTATATCAATATAATCCCGCAGGTATTGCAATTCATGCTGCAACTGCACCATCTCTTCGTTNGACTCGTAGATCATATACCGCATAATGGTAGACAGCTTTACAATAGCATGTTCCGTTTGTGCGGAATGTTTATGCGCCAGCGAGTAGATAGTATTTAGACAGTTAAAAAGGAAGTGGGGATTAATCTGTGACTTTAAAAATTTCAATTCCGCGTTTAATTTCTCCACTTTCAGCGCTTCCCGCTGCTGTTCACTCTTGAACCACTCCTGCGCTATCTTGATGAACCCGCTCATCAGCAGCATTAACAAGGCGGCCAGCACTGACTTCCGGAGCACTTCCGGGAACAGCATNCGCTGCCAGAAAGGGGGTGGCCCCAGCGGCATTGCCGGCATCGCCATGGCAGTGGCTACTGAATCATTCCTGATAAGCAGGTGTGGACCATGACCAGGCCCACCCATGAACCTGATCTCATCCCTTCCTACCGGGCGTCCTTTTGTATAAGCATAAATCCCTCCGTTGGCTGACGAAAAAGCGCGATATCGCATAAACGCACGGGGCCCTCTGAAAGTTACTTTTCCGGTGCTGTCAATAGTGATCATCCTTCCTCCTCTCTCTGCTATCGCGCCGTTCAGGCCCAGCTCAGTCTCATGCGTGGCCAGGTAACGCATAAAATAATGATCCATTACTGCCTGCTGAATGGTTATGAATACAAGCACCACCAGCACGCAGCCAAAATAGTATACGATCTTTTTCAGTGTGAAGAAGCGCGGTATGAGCACATAGATGTTCAGGTAGAATACTCCGATGAGGAATAAGTTATCTATGACTTCCCTTATAAAGAACCAGGGATGCAGTATCCGCAGGCGGTAAATAAAAAATGGTAACAAGAGAAAACAGGTCCATGCAACGATGTGCAAACCTATGATAAAGAGCCTGTTTTTATAAATATGTTTGAAATTTATCATACCGCTGAAAAGCGCGGTAAACATACATTACAATAGGGTTAAACGTCTGTTAAAGTTTGTTAAGAGCTTTTAAGTATATGTTAAAATTAGTTGATCGCTATTCCCATTTCTTCCAGTTCTGTTTTACTGATAGCGGGTACCTGCCGCTTACGTAGTTTCTCTGCTACACGATTGCCTACCCGCTCTGCATCTGCCTTGCTGCGGAAAGGATTCCTGCCCGGTATGGCCGGAATGAAATCCTGGTAGATGTAGGCATGCGTGCCCACATTCACGGAATATCCCCATCCTGNATGGGTTTGGAAAGTGACAACCGCAATGCTATCCTGCACTGCGGTTGGCTTTCCGGAGGAGACCCGCTGGCTGGTCTTAAACACAGCAAATGCCAGGATCAGCAGGCTCCCCACGAGTAGTAGTATGTTCCCCCTCTTACGCTTAGTCATTCTTATTGTATTCTACGGTTGGCTGGAATTCCCAGGTATCGCTCAAAGGCGTACTGCCGCTCACTCCGGTNGTAATAAATCCTCTGTTCTTGATGGCAAAGCCAACAGCGCTGGTACGTGCAGAACCTTCGAAAGGTTGTTTCAGGTCCCACAGATCGTTCACCGGATCGTACTCCCATGCTACGGTAGAGATGCTGCCGCCACGGTTACCGGTNCAAACATACGCTTTGTTGTTCATCACAAAAGCCACGCAATTGTAGCCGGTGATGTTGGTATACTCATCATCATAGCTATCGTCGCTCACGTTGGTGATAGCGCGTTTCAGTGTCCATACGTCGTTATCAGCATCGTACACAGACAGTTCGTTGTTCAGCTGCAGGTTACTCTGACCGGTAACGATGTAAGCTTTGTCAGCTATCACAAAAGAAACCGCATCCGCTCTTTTTGATAAAGGCACATCAGAACGGGTGTACCATTTATTTTCAGAAGGCCTGTACTGCCAGCAATCGTTCAGCCAGTTGCCGTCATAACCGGTGGCCACATAACCATTGGTCTTTACTGCAAAGCCTACGGCGCCTACACGGGCAGTGCCGGGGAAGGAAGCGATCGGCTCCCAGATGTTACCATTGGGATTATAGCTATAAAAATCGTTCAGTTTGATCACGCCGTCGGTACCTGTACCTACGTAGCCCTTTCCTCCTGTTGCAAATGCCACTGCGCTATGACGGGCGCGGGCGCCGTCGGGTAAGGATGCTCGCTGCGTCCAGCTGTTTCTGTCTGCATCATAGGAATAAAAATCTCTCAGTGTGTCATTATTAACATCAAGGCCGGTACCCACAAAGGCTGTATCAACGATCGTAAAAGTTACCGCTTCCTGGCGGGCTACGCCTCTAAAATCCACCCTGTGTATCCAGTTTCCTACAGTGCTGGTATCATCACTACTTTTAGAGCAGGCTAACAGTACCACGGCCATCAGCAAACATAAACCTGTTAAATAACGCATTAGCATTTTATAATTTTTAATAGTTGCCAAAATTATCCGCCGTTGTATTAGCATAAATATAAAATAGACATATCCCCTTTTTTAAGGGACGGAAAAGACTTTTTCATCTGCCAGTGGCAGAGTTTGGCCTTTTACCCCTCTTTGGAGGGCGCGGGCTGTATAAGGAGTGGGAATACGGATTCATCGATAAAAAACCGGAATTGGCATATTAAATCAATGGGAAGTAGGGTTCCTGGCTAAAATTGCGCTCCATGAACAATACTTTTTGCGGTTTCAGGTGCGCGCGTCCCTACATTAAATTCACGGTAGCAGTATTGATAGCTGCCGCCAACAGCGCTTGTGACAAGGAAGGGTTCGACTACGATATATCAGGCGGCGAACAGTCCTCCAATTATATTATTGCAGATACCTTAACCATTAAGATGCAGACCATCCGGCTGGATTCCATTCCCACTTCCGGCACGGGTGTGGCATTGGTCGGCAAACAAACGGATCCCTATTTCGGTAATATTACCGCCGGATCTTTCTTCCAGCTGCAGCTGCCTTCCAATAAAACGCTGGATGCTACCTCCACTTACGATTATACAGAGCTGGTATTGTATACCAACAGGAAACTATACGGAGATTCCAGCCGCTCGCAGCATATCAATGTATACGAAGTACAGCAAACCATCGAACGGAATACTAACGCCTACTATATCTATAGCCACAATAATTTCCAGACTTCCAGCACGCCGCTGGGCAGTATCCAGAAAGTAGTGCGCCCGCATATTGATACAGTAGTAAAGATCCAGCTGGCGGATACCTACGGGGCGCCGCTGTTCAAACTCTTTAAAGATAAATCTACCCTGATATCCGCACAGGATATCTTCCTGAAATATTATAAAGGCCTGGCCATTAAAGCAGGCGATAACGCGGGCAATATCCTCGGCTTCAATACCAGCGATACTTCCGTGATCCTGCGCATGCACTATCACAACAAGGACCCCTTCTTTACAGACAGGCACCTCGACCTGAACGTGTATGATCAGACCCTGCAGTTCAACCAGGTATCAGTAGACAGGTCTGCCACACAGCTATCCAGCCTGAGCCTTACGAACAAATCGCTGCTCTCCTCTCAAACGTCTAATCTATCTTTCATACAGCCGTTAACGGGAATTGCTACACGCATCGATCTGCCTACCTTAAAGAACCTGGCCTCCGTAGGCAGCTTCTTCAAAGTGATGCGGGCCTCTCTTACCATACAGCCGGTAGCGGGTACTTACCAGCCGCCCTTTAGCCTGCCGCCCGCCCTGACCATTTGTGAAGTAGACAAAAACAATAACGTGACGGATACGCTTACCAGCACACTGGGCGGCGTGATGTATGGCAACCTGTTCATCGATAATCTTTACCAGGAAAAAACTGCCTATACCTACGACATTACNCATTACTGTATCAATGAGATCGCCAGTACAGACGCTTTTTCACGCGGGATCATGATCATACCGCCCCGCAGCGCTTATCTGACGAGCTTTGACAGGGTCGTACTGGGCGATAATAAACGTAAACAGAACAAGATCAGCGTACAGGTATATTACCTGCGGTACAATTAAAACATAAAAGCATTTTAGAAAGAACATGCAAATAAAACGATATACCGGATTGTGCGGATTGTTCCTGTTACTGTGCGTACAGGCAAATGCCCAAAGCAGCAAAGGCGTCAATTCATTGTATTCCGCCTTTGGTATCGGCGACCTGGAAGAGCACGACTTCACCCGTAACTACGGCCTGGGCAGCGCCGGTATTGCACGTCCATCCCTTTTTTACCTGAATGAACTGAACCCGGCATCTTACTCCGCCATTCCCAAGCAGAACTTTATGTTCGACGTGTCGCTACTGGGCAGGAGCGTAAGCTATACGGGCGCCAATACCACCCAAAGCGCGCTGGATGGCTCTATCAGAAGGCTGGCCGTTGGGTTCAAAGTGAACAGCCGCTGGGGTTTGAGCGCCGGCCTTACTCCTTACAGCACTGTAGATTATAAGGTGTTGGCCGATCGTTACGTAGCTGGTAGTGATGCCGCTATCAAATCGGTGACAGAAGGCACCGGCGGTATCAATAAATTTTATCTCTCCAACGGTGTGAAGATCACGAAGAACTTCTCCGTAGGGATCTCCTCTGCTTTCCTGTTCGGTCCTATTAATACTACCGAAACACTGGGCAGCGATACCGTTTCTACCGTAGATAAGCAATACGCTTACAACCTGAACTTTACAGGCGGTCTGCAATACCACGGCAAAATAAAGGACTGGGAGATCGGCCTGGGCGCTACTTACCGGCTGCCGGCCACCATGCGCTTCCAGCACAGCGTTAATGTGATCAACAGCTCTGAACAGGTGCTGTACAAAGACGACCTGGATACAAAAAAGCTCAAGGTCCCGGAACAATACGGTTTCGGCCTGTCCCTGACCAAGGACAACGTTACACTGGTAGCCGACTACCGGAAACAATTATGGAGCGGCTTGAACTCCGGCACCAACGGCTACCGCCTCACCGATGCGGATCGTATAGCCGGCGGACTGGAATACGCATTCCGGCGCCATTATTATAATGGTACCTACGAAGGGCTTATTCTGCAGGCTGGTTTTTCCCGTAACAATTCTTACCTGATCGTACAGGGCAATCACATCGCAGAAACCGGTGTAACGCTCGGTGTTTCCCTCCCGAACCGCACCGGTAATCTGCGTTACTACCTNGGCCTGGAGATTGGACAGCGCGGAACTACGGCGAATAATCTGATCAAGGAGAATTATCTGAANGCGGTTTTCCATTTCTCGCTGAAGGATATCTGGTTTATAAGGAGAGTATATGAGTAAGTGTCCATCATTGGCTGTCCTTAGGACGGCTATCTGTAGGTGTC
>Ga0055530_10002267_pt1 | contig 12638 bp, 7 predicted proteins | sample Araplavi_mTSA_r2_FD_55009 | JGI IMG/M metagenome (GOLD analysis project Ga0055530, IMG submission 55009) | Arabidopsis root microbial communities from North Carolina, USA - plate scrape MF_Cvi_mTSA_r2 | ecosystem: Host-associated > Plants > Roots > Endosphere | place: USA: North Carolina... | reverse complement strand
AAAGTATTGAACGACATTACTATTGATGAATGGGCAATCATCATCGGCGGTGACTCGCATACCCGTATGTCAAAAGGTGTGGCTTTCGGTGCCGATTCTGGTACTGTAGCATTAGCACTGGCCACTGGCGAGGCTTCTATGCCAATTCCTGAGTCGGTGAAAGTAACCTTCAAAGGTGCCATGAAAGAGCACATGGATTTCCGTGATGTGGTTCATGCTACGCAATTGCAAATGTTGCAGCAATTTGATGGCGAAAACGTATTCCAGGGCCGTATCATCGAGGTACACATCGGTACTTTACTGGCTGACCAGGCCTTTACCTTTACCGACTGGACTGCGGAGATGAAAGCCAAAGCATCTATCTGTATTTCTCAGGATGATACTTTAATCCAATCGCTGGAAATTGCTAAAAACCGTATTCAAATCATGATCGACAAAGGTATGGACAACCATAACCAGGTGCTTCAGGGATTGATTAACAAAGCAAACAAACGTATTGAAGAAATTAAAACGGGTATTAAACCTGCTTTAACACCAGATGACAATGCTAAATATTATGCCGAAGTAGTAATTGACCTGGATTTAATCAACGAACCGATGATTGCCGATCCGGATGTAAATAACGCCGATGTATCTAAACGTTATACTCACGATACCATCAGAGATTTAACTTACTACGGTGGCGATAAAAAAGTAGACCTTGGTTTCGTAGGTTCTTGCATGGTACACAAAGACGATTTAAAAATCGTTTCTCAACTGTTAAAAAACGTAGAGAACCAAACCGGTAAAGTAGAATTTAAAGCGCCATTGGTAGTTGCTGCTCCTACTTACAATATTATTGATGAGTTGAAAGCAGAAGGCGACTGGGAATACTTACAAAAATACTCTGGATTTGAGTTCAGCGATGCACTTCCTAAAAGCGTAGCCCGTACCGAATATGAAAACATCATGTATTTAGAGCGTCCGGGTTGTAACTTATGTATGGGTAACCAGGAGAAAGCTGCTAAAGGCGATACCGTAATGGCTACTTCTACACGTTTATTCCAGGGTCGTGTGGTAGAAGACAGAGATGGTAAAAAAGGTGAGTCTTTACTGGCTTCTACACCAGTAGTTGTACTTTCGGCTATCTTAGGTCGTATTCCAAGCATCGAAGAATACAAAGTAGCGGTAGAAGGCATTAACTTAACCAAGTTTACCCCTATCTCTACAAAACAGTAGGAAACAAAAAAACATATTAATTGTTAAATAACAGAAGAGGCTATCCGAGACAATCAGGTAGCCTTTTCTTTTGCAGAAAGTATTGCATAGAATGGTTTTAAATAACAGATTATGACAAATCTTAAAAATAACTGTGTTTAAAATTGTTTAATTTAGATAGTACCTTATTGACAATAATTATAAAAAATTAAAGTATGGCTTTTGATATAGACATGATTAAAAAGGTGTATGCAAACTTTGGTAGCCGCGTTGAGGCGGCACGTAAAGTTGTAGGCAGACCTTTAACCTTATCTGAAAAAATATTGTATGCACACCTTTGGGATGGAGATCCTAAAACGGCATTTAAACGTGGTGCTGACTATGTAGATTTTGCACCAGACCGCGTAGCGATGCAAGATGCTACAGCCCAAATGGCTTTATTGCAGTTTATGCAGGCGGGGCGCCCGCAGGTTGCGGTTCCTTCAACCGTGCATTGTGATCACTTAATCACGGCTAAAGAAGGTGCTGCCATAGATTTACCTCATGCCAGAACAGAAAGTGCAGAAGTTTTTGATTTCTTATCATCTGTATCCAATAAATATGGTATCGGTTTCTGGAGACCAGGAGCAGGTATTATCCACCAGGTTGTTTTAGAAAACTATGCTTTCCCCGGAGGGATGATGATTGGTACCGACTCGCACACGGTAAACGCCGGCGGTTTAGGCATGGTAGCCATTGGCGTTGGTGGTGCCGATGCCTGCGATGTAATGGCTGGTTTACCATGGGAGCTAAAATTCCCTAAGTTAATTGGGGTAAAGCTAACGGGCAAATTAAACGGCTGGACTGCCGCAAAAGATGTGATTCTGAAAGTTGCGGGTATTTTAACCGTAAAGGGCGGTACCGGAGCAATTGTTGAATATTTTGGCGATGGTGCTACATCAATGAGCTGTACCGGTAAAGGTACCATTTGTAATATGGGGGCCGAAATTGGTGCAACCACTTCTACTTTTGGTTACGACGAAAGTATGGAGCGTTATCTGCGCGCCACAAACAGAAACGAAGTAGCAGATGAGGCCAACAAAATTGCAGCTTATTTAACCGGCGACCCTGAAGTTTATGCCGATCCTGAAAATTACTTCGATCAGGTTATTGAGATCGATTTAGATACTTTAGAACCTTATTTAAATGGTCCTTTTACACCAGATTTAGCTACTCCGGTTTCGCAAATGAAAACTGAAGCGGAGAAAAATGGCTGGCCTTTAAAAGTAGAATGGGGCTTAATTGGTTCTTGTACCAACTCTTCTTACGAAGATTTATCGAGAGCAGCTTCTATTGCCAACCAGGCTATTGCCAAAGGTTTGGTAACCAAAGCTGAGTTTGGTATTAATCCAGGCTCTGAGCAAGTACGTTACACTGCAGATCGCGATGGTTATTTAAAAACTTTCGAAGATTTAAATGCGACGATCTTTACCAATGCCTGCGGACCATGTATTGGTATGTGGGACCGTACAGGTGCAGAGAAAGCAGAAAAAAACACCATTGTACACTCGTTTAACAGAAACTTTGCTAAACGTGCAGATGGTAATCCGAATACTTATGCTTTTGTAGCTTCGCCAGAAATGGTTGCCGCCATTGCCATTTCGGGTAATTTAGGTTTTAACCCACTAACCGATACTTTAACCAACGATAAAGGTGAACAGGTTAAATTAGACCCTCCTACCGGTTACGAGCTACCAACCAAAGGTTTCGCTGTAGAAGATGCAGGTTTCCAGGCACCGGCTGCCGATGGTTCAAAAGTACAGGTTTTGGTTTCGCCCACTTCGCACCGTTTGCAATTGCTGGATCCGTTCGCTCCATGGGAAGGTACCGACCTTAAAGGCCTAAAACTATTAATAAAAGCTAAAGGTAAATGTACTACCGACCACATTTCGATGGCTGGTCCTTGGTTAAAATTCCGTGGTCACCTGGATAACATTTCTAACAACATGTTAATCGGTGCAGTAAATTATTTTAACGATAAAACGGATACTGTTAAAAACGAATTAACCGGTGAGTACGGACCTGTTCCGGCTACACAGCGCGATTATAAAGCCGCTGGTTTAGGTTCAATTGTAGTGGGTGATGAAAATTACGGTGAAGGCTCATCACGCGAGCATGCAGCAATGGAACCTCGTCATTTAGGTGTACGTGCGGTATTGGTTAAATCTTTTGCCCGTATCCACGAAACCAACCTTAAAAAACAAGGTATGCTGGGCTTAACCTTTGCCGATAAAGACGATTACGATAAAATCTTAGAAGACGATACGATCGACATTTTAGGCTTAACGGAGTTTGCTCCTGATAAACCGTTAACATTGGTATTGCACCATGCTGATGGCACTACCGAGCAGTTCCCGGTTAACCACAGTTACAATGCGCAACAAATAGACTGGTTTAAAGCTGGTGGTGCGTTAAATATCATCAGGGCTGAAGCTGCTGCAAAAGCTGCACTTTAGTCGGAAAGTCTGGAGTCGGAAGTCCGAAGTCTGGATGTAAAATATCAATCCCGTTCTGTTAAATCAGAACGGGATTTTTTGTTTTTGGTCAGTAAAAGAAGTAGAGCAAATTAAACACCCCGTCCTTACGGACACCCCTCTTGCAGAGGGGAATTACATCGCGCATAAAAAAGCAGTCATTCACGCTCTGCGGTTAAATTGACGGTGTAAAAAAATAGAATTACACTCTTTCAAACTCATTTCCACAATCATAACAGTGGTAACATTTATTGGCCTGAATTGGTGTAGTAAGGGTTAAAAAAGCCAATATAGTTGCCCATACACTGTGTTTTTTATTGGTAGCCATGCCATAGCTTACGTTTTTAGATCCGCAATTGGTGCAGTCAACAGCGCTTACTTCTTCTTCTGTTTCATCAGCTTCATCTGCATATTCGTAAACCATGTTGCTGTGATCTTCGGCCAGCAAAGTATTAATGGCTTCCACATCACGCTCAAAAACAATCAGTTTAACGCCGCCTATGGCCTGGTTATAAAGCGGCTGAATGGTAGAAACATTTTCATCGGCCAGAAAGCATGAAAAACCACTGTCTTCCAATCTGGCTTTAATAATATTGGCCTCGATGGGATTGTAATAGGTACTGTAAACTATGGTTCTGTCGTTCATGAGTGAGTTTTATGGTTAGCGAAAATTTTAAGTCTCTGTTAAGATAAAGATTTCCAGCATTTGTTACCAAAAACTTACTTGTAATATTTAGATAGCTTCCCAAAAGTCTAAACTTTTAAAAACTCCTGCCACCAATAGCCAGAGTACTTTATCGTTCGTTTCTGGGTATGAAAATCGGTATAAACCAAACCAAAGCGTGCATTAAAACCTTCTGCCCACTCAAAATTATCCATCAGTGTCCAGGCCATATAACCGGTAATGTTAATGCCTTCGTTTTTAGCCTTTAGCAGTGCGGCCAGGTAAAGTTTAAAATAATCGATGCGCTCAGCATCAACAATATTTCCATTACTTAGCTTATCGTGATAGGCCGCACCATTTTCGGTAATCATGATGTTTTTAATATTGGGATAGCTGGCAAACTGTTTTACAATATTGTAAAAGCTATCGGCATTTATTTCCCAACCCATAGCGGTATGCGGCTTTTTCCGGCCTTTGGCTTTCACTTCCCAGGCCTGTATTACCGGGATAAAGGCATTGTATTTTACGGTTAAAGGAAAATAATTTTGCAGGCCGATAAAATCAAAATCAAACTTCATCCTGTCCTGCAGTCGCCAGGTACCATATTCCATCTGAAATTTCTCGAGCACATCCCAATCGGCAGTTGGAAAGCCCACGCCCTGGGCAGGCTCAACAAATAAACGGTTCATTAAACAATCTACCCTTTTGGCAGCCAGTATATCGTTATCACTCTGGGTATAGGGAAGTATTTCGGAGCAGGAATAGGTTGTACCAATATTGGCTTTGGCTACCTCAGCACGTAAAATTTTACCACCTTCGGCCTGTGCTAAGGCGGTATGCAAAACTGCGGGAAAGAAATTGCTTAGACCCGTTTTACCAGGCGCATGTACACCCAGCATATAGCCCAGAGAAGTGTAACCAAAAGGTTCGTTCAGTACAATCCAGTTTTTTACTTTATCGCCATATTCAAGTGCACAAATGCTCACAAAAGCATTAAAGGCAGCATTAATGCTAAAGCTGGTCCAGCCGCCTTCATCTTCAAGCGCCTGGGGTAAATCCCAATGGTAGAGCGTAACATAAGGAATAATGCCCTGAGTAAGGGCATTCATCAATCAGGTTATGGTAAAAGCGAATGCCTTCCTGATTAATTTCCCCCCTGCCCAGTGGTAAAATCCTCGACCAGGCAATTGAGAACCTGAACACCTTAAAGCCAAGCAGTTTTACCAGTGCAACATCCTCCACATAGCGGTGATAGAAATCGCAGGCCGGATCTAATTTATGGTTTCGTTTTATTTTACCGCTTTTTGCCGCAAAGGTATCCCATATAGAAGGCCCTTTGCCATACTGGTTTGTTGCACCTTCTATTTGTGCCGCAGCCGCAGCCACACCCCAGGTAAAGTTCTGACCAAAATCGCTTGCCTTAATCATTTGCTATGCATTAGTTGCCATAAGTTGCAAGTTTAATATTAACAAATCATTAACAATCAAAATGATTCGAAATGAATGCAATTTTTAATATTTTTACGATATGCGCTTTTCATTACTTCTCACGTTTTTGGTATCACTAAATCTTTCTGTCTTTGGAAAGTTTGCACCTCCTGTGAATGATGAACTGATAAACGCCATCAATATTACCAATACAAGTGCTTATTGTAGTGGTGATGCCGAATTTAACAATCTGGAAGCCACTTCAAGTAACTATAATAAAGCTTTAAGCTGGCCTGCCGTTGGCAAAGATGTTTGGTTTAAGTTTACGGCATCTAAATTCGATGTAAATATTTCTGTTACCGGAAAAATCAATGCTAACGATGCAAATACTTTAGTTAATCCCCTGGTTGCCCTGTACTCATTTGATGCCACAACAGGCTCTATAAGCGAGCTCCCCGGCACGGTGGCCACATCAAATAATGTTAGTTCGTTATACAAAGGCGCTTTAAGCGTGGGACAAGTTTATTATGTTAGGGTAAGCGCGAATAATGATGCGACCGGTACTTTTAAACTTTGTATCGATAATTATTTCCCACCCATAAAACCAGGACAGGATTGCGGAACGTTTTCGGTACTGTGCACAAAAGAAACCTTTACCCAGTTAAATGTTAGCGGTACGGGAGCAAATAATCACGAATCAGCCGGAACTTGCCTGGGTACAGAATCTAACTCTGCCTGGTATATGTTTAAGGCCGCCAAACCCGGCGATTTTACTTTTGTAATAACGCCAACAGTTACCACGAACGATATTGACTGGATTTTTTATGATTTAGGAGTGAATGGCGATTGTAGTAAAATAAGTGCCGCAACTGCCATACGTTGTGCATCGGGTAGTGGCGTAACTTGTAGCCCTTCTTATTATAAAACCGGATTGAGCATGACAGAAACCGATTTAACCGAGTCATCTGGCTGCCCACCCGGTCAAAATGGTTTTGTAAAATATGTCGAGCTTGAGCAAGACCATGTTTACGCCATACTTATTGATAATTTTTCTTCAGGAAACAATGGTTTTACCTTAGAATTTGATGGTACCGCTGATTTCGCAGGCCCAACTGCCGAAATTGATGTTCAGAAAATAAATCCCTGTACGGATAGTCAGGCCTATATTTTTGAAAGTAAAGCCACTAATTTCGCTTCCTTAAAATGGTCGTTTGGTGAGGGGGCAAGTTTGGCATCGGCTAACACAGCCGGTCCTTTTACCATCACTTATAATACCCCGGGAGAGAAGGTTGTAGTTTTAGAAGCAAAGGGTACAAATGGCTGTAATGTAGTAACTACCCAAACTTTTATTGTAGCAAATACACCTGCTAAACCAGCGATAACCGCTTCAAAGGTTAATTTATGCCAGGGAGATGTGTTAAAGTTATCAACGCCGTTTTTAAATTTAGCTACCTACCACTGGTCGGGGCCAAATGGTTATACTTCTGAAGTTCAAAACCCCGAAATTCCGGCCACAGGACCGGAAATAATTGGCACATATAAGCTTTACGTTCAGGTTGGGGATTGTGTGAGTGAGGTAAATTCTGTCGATATTTTATCTGTCGATTTAAAGCCTGAAGCCGAATTTTCAATTGTTGTTAACAATAAATGCGAGCCAGATCAGACCTTCTCGTTCGTTAACACTTCTAAAAATTATACAAAACTCACCTGGGATTTTGGCCCGGACATAAAAAGCCAGCTGGCCACCGCTAACGACAGTAAAATTTTAACTTTTGCATCAACCGGGCTTAAAACAATCACTTTAACGGTTGAAACCAATAATGGCTGTATTTCTACGGTTAACAAAGATATTTTGGTTGAAATAAAGCCCGAAAAACCTGAGATTAGCATGAATCAACCTTTATTTTGCATTAAAGATGTGATCAGGTTATCGGTACCCGAACAGGCTGGCATAACTTATGCCTGGAGCGGACCAAACAATTATAGCGCAACCACAAATGCGATAGAGATTCCCATTACAGACTTTAATCAGGCAGGAAGATATGAGGTTGTATTAACCTCAGGAACCTGTAGCTCCGACCCTGCCAGTATTATTGTTCCACCTATTGCCAAAATTCCGGTTGCTAATTTTTATACCGACCCCACCTTTAATACCAAATTTGCGGCTCCCATCCCTATAACGTTTACCAATACATCGCTTTATGGCGATTTTTTTGAGTGGAATTTTGGCGATGGCCTTATTTCAACAGAACAAAACCCTACACATATATTTCAAAGTGAAGGAGTATTCAGCATTACTTTAACTGCATTTTCTAAAAATGGCTGTTCAAATTCAGTTACCCAGGGCGATTTAACCATCAAAAAAAATGCATCTACATTTGTTCCAAACGCTTTCTCTCCAAATGGCGATGGGATTAACGATGAATTGATTATTGGTATAACCAACCTCAAGAAATATTGTGTTCAAATTTATAACCGTCTGGGTAACCAGGTTTTCTTTACCGATAACATATTTGAAAACTGGAATGGTACTTTTAAAGGCAATCCGCTACCTGTTGGTGTGTATTATTACGTAATACTTGGCACTAACATCGCCAATAACAGTGTTAAATATTCGGGTTCGGTAACGTTGATCAGGTAATCAGATTTAATCAGTGACACAGTTTATTGAATAAACCCACCTTTTAATACCTCAGAGCTACCTTTTAATACCCCGGAGGTACCTTTTAATACCTCAGAGATACATTTTAATACCTCAGAGATACATTTTAATACCTCAGAGATACATTTTAATACCTCAGAGGTACATTTTAATACCTCGGAGATACCTTTTAATACCCCGGAGGTACCTTTTAATACCTCAGAGCTACCTTTTAATACCTCAGAGATACATTTTAATACCTCAGAGGTACATTTTAATACCTCGGTGATACCTTTTAATACCCCGGAGGTACCTTTTAATACCTCAGAGCTACCTTTTAATACCTCAGAAGTACCTTTTAATACCCCGGAGGTACCTTTTAATACCTCAGAGGTACCTTTTAATACCTCAGAAGTACCTTTTAATACCTCAGAGGTACCTTTTAATACCCAGGAGGTACCTTTTAATACGTCAGAAGTACCTTTTAATACCTCGGAGATACCTTTTTTGCCGGTTTTCAACCGGCAAGGTTATCAAATAACTATGGGGCTTTAATCACAGCTGTATCTTGTGCCAGCATGGGTACTTTATAATTACCGCTATCTAAACTTACTTTAGGCAATAGTTGCTTTATTTTCAACAAATCGGCTTTGTTTACATTGGTTTGGTACAAGTAGAGAAACTTCAGGTTTTTGAGCTTCTTAAGTTGATTAATGCCACTTAAAGTAATCTTTGTACCTACGAGACTGAGCGATTGCAGCTGATCTAAATCTTTAAGCTGCGCTAATCCGGCATCGGTAACGGCCGTATAGTTTAAGCTCAGCCGGGTTAAGTTTTTACAATCTTTAATTACTTCGAGTGTTTGATCGGTAACCTTTCCATTTTCTAATTTAAGCCAGATTAACTGCTTTTTTATCAATTTGATTAAATCCTGAACCTCTTTGCCCATCGAAGTGGCATTGATAAAGTTGGCAGATAGGTAATTGGTATTTTGGGCCACGGGGAAAACCGAAATGCCCAGATTGGTAAATTGCTGTAATACTTTGCTATCAACTGCATCTACCTCTTCAACCGGGATTTCGCTTGCTTTAACTTCTCCACCCACCGTTTCGCCTTTTTGCAATGCCGCCAAAACAGGTTTTATCATTTCGGGTTGAGGCAATTCTTTAAATTTCTTTTTAAAATCTGCCCCATTATCAATCCACCATTTTAATAAGGTAATTTCGTTGGGCGTAAGTTGTGGTTTCTCTTTTGGCGCCATGTGGTCTTCATCTGTCAGTGGCAGCAGTAACCTTTTAATCAGTTCGCTTTCATCGGCTTTGCCCTTTACCAGTGTATGTCCGTCTTCGCCACCTTTCAAAATAAATACTTCCTGATCGAGCCTTAATTTGCCTTTTTGTTTTTCGCTTCCATGGCAGCTGTAACAACGGCTTTTAAAAAGTGGTTGAATGGCATGCTGATAAACAAAAGCTTCCTGCACATTGGCAATAGGTGGAATAGCTGCACCACCTTTTGCACCATCTGATTTTAAGGGCGCAGTTAAATAATCGGCGCCATGGGTTAAAGAGCCACCTAAATGCCCGGTAATAGAAATCAGGATGATTAAAATGCCGCTAATGCTTCCCAGCACCATGTTAGATTTTACCTTCCGGTAAATAATTAGCAAAATGAGTGATAAAACTGCCACACTAATGCCCATCCATTGGTGATTGCTCACAAGTTTGCCGTCGTAATCTCCGCCATTGGCCAAAAAATATCCGGTAAGACAGGAAACAACAGCGCTAAGCATGCCCAGCAAAAGCATGATGGGGAGTGCAGGCCTTAAACCGGCGAATTTCGTCTTAAATGACAAAATGATACAAATACAGGCAAGCAGTAAGATCCCGATTGGAAGGTGTACAAAAACCGGGTGAAAGCGACCGAAAAACTCTAGCATCTTTTAATTATTGGTATCTCTTTCTTAATAAATTCATCATGTGCACATTAATTGCCCATTGATCGGCAACAGGTTGGCGGGTATAGGGCAAGGTAGGCATATAATCGGCCGGACCAAACTCGGTTAGTATGGTCATACGCTCTCCATTTTGTTTTTTACGCGCAATCACCTTATCCCACCAGGCCAAATGGGCTTCCAATACTTTAGTCCATTCGGGTGCCCGCGGATCGTTAACCTGTGGTCCTTCAGGATGGCCAACACGTGAATGGATATGATCTGTTTTCTCTAAAATAAAGTCGATAGTTTCTTTCTGATCNNATCAGTAAACTTTCGTGTACGTTACACCAGTGCGAAATATCTAAAGTAAATCTTACTTCCGGATTTTTTTCTGCAAAATTTCTAGCAATAGGCGCTGCAAACATCATCCGGCCACGGTGCGTTTCGTGGTAAATGGGAAGACCTGTAGATTTTCTTTTGGCGGTTACATAATCAATAATTTGTTTATTTTCTTCGTAACTGAAATAATCTTTACCCGAATGGCAATTGATATACACCGGCTTTTGATAGGTGTTTGCACAAATGGCATCCAAGCTGCTTTTGAAAGAAGCTAAATGCTCTTTAATATTGGTTTGCGATCCGGCACACAAAAAACCTATTTCTAATTTATGCTTTTTTACGGCATCGAAAAGTTCTTTTACAGCATTGGCTTCGCCTGGCCACCAAACCTCAATGCCATCATAACCTTCTTTTTTGGCTGCAGCACAAAATTCATCTCTTGTACCTGCAAAGCCCCAATCGGTTTGCATAAACAATAGCTGGTAACCTGCCTTTGCATTTACGCGCGTAGCTTCGCTTGCATGGATGTTATTAATAGGCGCCAAAAATGAGGCTGCAGTTACAACCGCCGTATTTTGTAAAAATTTTCTTCGGGTTTGAGACATATTTTATTGGTTCATTTGTTTAGTTGTTCATTGGTTCACTTTTATTCGTTCACCAGTTCATTAGTCATTAGTTCATTAGTCATTGCAAATTGCTTATTGATTATTGGTACTTACAAACTGTTAATTGCCAACTGAAAACTGGTAACTGCAAATTGCTTATTGATCATTATCCCTCCCATCGTCATTGCGAACAGAAGGGTTGGAGTATGTGCGTAGTGTGAAGTAATCTATTATTCGTTCACTAGTTCATTAGTCATTGGTTCATTCGTTATCGCCCTATTGAATATTGGTTATTGATTATTGGTAGTTGTTAACTGTTAACTGTAAATTGTTAATTGGTTACGCCCTAGGCCACAATCTCCGAAATCACTTTCCCCCCTACATCGGTTAGCCTGAACGGGCGCCCCTGGAAAGGATAGGTAAATTGCTCGTGGTTAAAGCCCAGCTGGTTTAAAATGGTAGCCTGAATATCAAAAGCATCAACCTTACCACTGATAGCACTGTAACCAATTTCATCAGTTTCGCCGTGGGTAAAGCCTTTTTTTATACCGCCTCCGGCCATCCAGATGGTAAAGGCTTCGGTATGGTGATCTCTGCCTTTAAACGGATTTTGTATCCCGTTGCGGTTTTCCATCATTGGCGTACGACCAAATTCGCCGCCCCAAACCACCAGCGTTTCTTCTAAAAGACCCCGCTGTTTTAAATCGAGTAGCAAAGCTGTAATTGGCCTGTCGATACTTCTGCATTTATTTTTAAGCCCGATGTTGAGTGAGTTATTCGGATTATCGCCATGCGCATCCCAACCCCAATCGAACAGCTGAATGTAGCGTACACCTTTTTCTACCAGTTTACGTGCAAGTAATACGTTATTGGCAAAACAAGATTTTCCGGGTTGTGTACCATACATTTCGTGAATGTAAGCTGGTTCATCGTTAATATTCATCACTTCCGGTGCCGAAATCTGCATACGGTAAGCCATTTCATATTGAGCTATCCGCGATAAAATTTCAGGGTCGTTATATTCCTGATATTGCTGTTCGTTGGCTTGATTGATGGCATCTATAGAGGCTTTCCTCAAATCGCGGTTCATACCATCGGGGTCTTTAATAAACAGTACCGGATCGCCCTCGCTCCGGCATTGTACGCCCTGATAAACGGAAGGCAAGAATCCACTGCCCCAAACGCTTTTTCCGGCATCGGGGAAACTGCCACCACTGGTAAGCACCACATAACCGGGCAAATTCTGATTTTCAGAACCCAAACCATAAGTTACCCAGCTACCAATACTTGGCCTGCCCAAACGTGGCGTTCCGGTATG
>Ga0055530_10002196_pt1 | contig 12907 bp, 9 predicted proteins | sample Araplavi_mTSA_r2_FD_55009 | JGI IMG/M metagenome (GOLD analysis project Ga0055530, IMG submission 55009) | Arabidopsis root microbial communities from North Carolina, USA - plate scrape MF_Cvi_mTSA_r2 | ecosystem: Host-associated > Plants > Roots > Endosphere | place: USA: North Carolina... | reverse complement strand
AATCAGCCGGGCTTAATAGAAGCCGGTTTACCGCCTGTCTCTTATTTTGCTACCCGGCTGAATTTGTCGGCAGGTTATTTGGCCGATCTGCTACAGAAATTCACGGGTAAGACCACCCAGGAGCATATCCATCTCGAACTGGTCGAAAGAGCAAAATCAATGCTCTGGAGTACGGAAAAATCGATCAGTGAGATAGCTTATGAGCTGGGTTTTGAGCATCCCTCCCATTTTGCCAAGCTGTTCAAGGCGAAGACCGGTAAGACGGCCAGTGAGTTCAGGCACCCGAATTAGTGCAATCAGGCTCAAAATATTTGTTTAACCCCGCCAGCTTGGCGGTAAATACATCTGAAAATCAATTAATTAAAACAAAACTCTTCTGAAATCTATAGTTTTCCCCGTACCCGGTTGTAGCTGATTCGGCTGAAATCCTTATTGTTTGCGGCTTACATAGGGGATGTCCGGTATATGTCGGGTAGATGTCGGCTAGTTAACTGGTAGATGACTGGTATCTTTAAAGATACCAGTCATCTACGTAAAATCTACCTTTCTACTACAAAAGAAATACCTATCTCCACGCAATATTTATGTAATTGCAATCACTTACTATACTGATAATTACCGGGTTATGATCTTTATTAGGGGGAATGCAAATAAAAGTCACCTAAATTGACTTTCATAACCGCGACTAGTTGAGTGTTGTATATCGGTCTGGCTGGCGGTTATCTCAGCGGGGTTGACGAGCGTATAATGGTAACAGTACACCAGGCAATACCTGGGAAATTTTAACGGTTCGCTTTTTTACAATTCTTTCAATCATGTAACTTTTATTTTTACAAGCCGTTTAGTTACTGACATACCGTTGTCACAAGCTGTATGGATCTTGTTTCATCAAATACAAAAAAACGATGAAACAGATCATCTCTTTATTACTGTCAGTGTGATGGCCTTATCATTAAATGCGCAACCCAAAAACTCCTACAATATGTTCACTGTAAAGCCCTTTAAAATTGATGTACAACAGACTGTATTGGACGATCTCCAAAACCGCCTCCGGCAAACCCGCTGGCCCGATGCGCCGGAAAACATTGGTTGGAAATACGGTACGGATCCCGTGTTTCTTCAAAGCCTGGTAGCTTACTGGCAAAATGGGTACGATTGGCGTAAACAGGAAGCAGCGCTTAACAAATTCCCACAGTTTACCGTGGAAATAGAAGGCCTTACTATTCACTTCCTGCATATTAAAAGTAAAAATCCGGATGCCAGGCCTTTATTGCTTTTACATGGCTGGCCGGATTGTTTCTATCGCTTTTACAAAGTTATTCCATTACTGGCAGATGACTATGATGTGATAGTACCTTCCATTCCCGGTTTTGGTTTTTCCAGCCATGTAGCCCAGACGGATGATGGTTCAGCAAAGATCTTCGCTACGCTGATGAAAGATGTGCTTGGATATAAAACTTTCCTGGCGGCTGGCGGAGATGTGGGCAGCGGGATCACTAAATCATTGGCAAATTTATTCCCTGAAAACGTAGCAGCTATCCATCTCACAGATGTAGGCTATCCTAATGGCTCGGAAGATTGGAGCACGATGAGCAAAGCGGAACAGGAATTTGGGCAGGTTATTCAGCAATGGTGGTTTACAGAAGGCGCATATGCTATGCTGCACGCTACCAAGCCGCAAACGCAGGCCTTTGGTTTGAACGATTCTCCTACGGGTCTAGCTTCCTGGATCATTGAGAAGTTCAATACCTGGCGTACGCAGGATGGAACTATTGAGGATCATTTTACAAAGGATGAATTGCTAACGAATATTATGATCTATTGGGTAAGCCAGACGATCAATTCATCGATGCGGACTTATGCGGCAGGTGCTCATCAACAGCTGGCATCCAGTCAAAAGGTAAATGTGCCGACAGGGGTGGCGGTATTCGGGGGAGATGCACCAACACCGAAGGAATGGGCAGAAAGGAAGGTGAATTTGAAGCGGTTTACGGTGATGGAGAAAGGCGGACATTTTGCGGCGATGGAGAGGCCGGAGGCATGGGTGAAGGAGGTGGATGGATTTTTTAAGGGGGTAGGGAAATAATCGGATAATACGAAATAGAAAAGGAAGACTGAATTGGTCTTCCTTTTTTTGTTATTAACTGTATTTAAAATTGTTATGAATCACCATTCATAAAATACATATATACATATCGCTAAGCGTTTTAATGGAATTTTTACTAAATTAGCGACTTAACACCCTAAATAGTATTGCCCGACCTCTAATGAACCAAAACCCGGAACAACTAGCCCGTGATAAAATTGACCAATTACTTTTGGCAAGCGGGTGGATTATCCAAAGCAAGTCAAAAATTAATTTGGCTGCTGGTTTAGGCGTAGCCATAAGAGAATACCAAACCGATATCGGGCCTGCCGATTATATGTTGTTTGTAAATAAGAAGCCCGTCGGGGTAATCGAAGCGAAGCGGGAGGAGGAAGCCGTGCATTTGACCGTGCATGAGGATCAGAGTGAGGGGTATGCCACTGCCAAACTCAAGTATTTAAATAATGACAAACTCTCCTTTGCTTACGAAAGTACGGGGGAGCTTACCCGTTTTACTGATTATAGAGATAAAAAACCACGGTCAAGACCAGTATTCACATTTCATCGTCCGGAAATATTTGCCGATTGGTTAAAGCAAGACAAATCACTCCGCACGCGACTCCATGACATACCAGAGTTACCTGTAGACGGTTTAAGGGATTGCCAGGTAAATGCGATCACGAATCTTGAGGTTTCCTTTAAGGATGCGCGGCCTAAAGCACTGATTCAAATGGCTACTGGTAGTGGCAAAACCTTTACCGCCATCACCTTTATTTATCGTCTCCTAAAATTCGCAAAAGCCAAACGTATTTTATTCTTAGTAGACACCAAAAACCTTGGCGAGCAGGCCGAACAGGAATTTATGGCCTATGTGCCCAATGATGATAATCGCAAATTCACGGAACTTTATTCAGTAACAAGACTGAAAAGCAGCTTTATACCCACTGATAACCAGGTATACATTTCTACCATCCAACGGATGTATTCTATCCTGAAAGGAACTGAACTCGACGAAAGCTCTGAAGAACAAAATCCCAACGAACGGTTTGCGCCTAAGGAACCGCTACCTGTCATATATAATGAAAAAATACCAATTGAGTTTTTTGATTTTATAGTGATAGATGAGTGCCACCGGAGCATCTACAATCTATGGAAACAGGTACTGGATTATTTTGACGTATTTCAAATTGGCTTGACTGCCACACCAGACAATCGTACCTTTGGCTATTTTAATCAAAACCTTGTGAGCGATTACGGATACGAAAAAGCGGTGGTAGATGGCGTGCTGGTTCCTTACAATGTTTTCACGATTGAAACAAAAATCTCTAAGCAGGGAGCAAAGATCGATATGGGAGAAATGGTGGATAAAAGAGAACGGCTAACAAGAAAAAAATTCTGGGAAGCTGTCGATGAAGATATAGCGTACAGCGGGAAGCAATTGGACAAAGACATTGTAAACAAAAGCCAGATACGTACTATCATAAGAGCAACAAGGGATAAATTGCCTTCGATGTTTCCCGACCGGATTGACAAAGATGGCAAATTTGAAGTACCTAAGATGCTCATTTTTGCCAAAACCGACAGTCATGCAGAAGACATCATAGAAATAGTAAGGGAGGAATTTAACGAAGAAAATAAGTTCTGTAAAAAGATTACTTATCAGAGTAAGGAAGATCCTAAAACTGTGCTGGCCCAATTCCGCAACGGCTACTACCCACGGATTGCTGTAACGGTGGATATGATCGCCACAGGAACCGATATACGCCCGTTGGAAGTGCTGTTGTTCATGAGGGATGTAAAAAGCAAAAGCTATTACGAACAGATGAAAGGTCGTGGTACCCGTACCTGTTCACTGGAACAGTTACAAGCTACTGGTACCCCGTCAGCCAGATTTACAAAAGATCACTTTATAATCATTGATGCCATCGGCGTGGAAAAAAGCCAGAAAACAGACAGTCGCCCGCTGGAGAAAAATCCCGGGATGAGTTTGAAGGATGTGTTGCAAAATGTTGCGATGGGCAATACAACGGAAGATATTCTTACTACGCTAGCCAATCGCCTGATCCGCCTTGACAGGCAGATCAATGAACATGAAAAACGAGAATTTGTTAGTCTTACTGGTGGCAAGAATATTAATCAAGTAGTAAAGCGGTTATTACATGCATATGATCCTGATACCATCGAGAATTTAAAAATCAGCATTTACAACGAAAAGCTGGGTGAGGCTCCTGATGAGATCAATGCTGCGTTCAACGAACAACATGCAATATTGGTAAGCGAAGCGGTCGCCGTTTTCAACAATCCTGAACTCCGGGAATATATTGTGGATGTACGTAAAAAATACGACCAGGTTATTGATCATATTAATATAGATGAAATCATCAATATAGGCTGGGTAAAGGATCAGCAGGCTGTAGCTGAGCTAACAATTAACAATTTTACTGCATGGATAACAGCGCACAAAGATGAGATAACTGCTCTGCAGATTTTCTATAACCAGCCCTACCGTCGGCGAGAGCTTACATATAGCATGGTCAAAGGCCTGTGCGAGAAAATTAAAATAGAACAACCATTACTGGCGCCTGCTAAAGTGTGGAAGGCTTACGAGCAGCTTAACCTGGTGGAAGGCTCAGCAAAAAACGAACTTACTGCGTTGATTAGCATTATTCGTAACATTAGTGGAATAGATGAAACGCTGACTGTATATGATAGGACGGTAGACAAAAATTTCCAGCAATGGATATTGAAACAAAATGCAGGAAAGCACAACCGTTTTACAGAAGAGCAGATGCAGTGGCTTCGTATGATAAAAGATTACATATCGGGCAGTTTTCATGTGGAGAAAGATGATTTTGAACTAGACCCGTTTAATAAACAGGGAGGACTAGGTAGATTCTACCAATTGTTTAAGGAGGAATATGAAAAAATACTGGATGAATTGAATGAAGTATTGGTAGCGTAAAATTTCGATGTATCAAAAAGTATCACATAATTGATTACCATACACCTGCTATAATTTTTGTGCATATACTTAGATTATGTATCAACATGGCTCAATAGCAAACCTGTGGTATTCGGCAGCATCACCGATAATAGAATAACTAATTTAAGAATGAACGAGAGTAAAATAAAAATAAAACTACCGGAAGCATGGAAGTGGGAGAAGCTGGAAGATGCATTAGATTTCGTAATTGGTGGTGATTGGGGAAAAGACGAGGGCTTGGATGATCCCAGTTATGGTAATGCATTATGTATTAGAGGTTCTGAGTTTAAAAATTGGGATCAGGAGAAAGGTAGAACCGCATCTTTAAGAAAAATTAAACTTTCAAATATTGAAAAAAGAAAACTAATTGAGGGAGATATATTAGTCGAAATTTCAGGAGGGGGGCCGGAACAGCCTGTTGGAAGAACTGTTCTAATTGATAGAACTGTATTGAGTTATAAACCTGAAATTCCTAAAATCTGCACCAATTTCTTACGATTAATTCGTCCTAAAGACTTCGTTGACTCTAAATTTCTAAACCTCTATTTAAAACATTTTTACTATTCGGGAGAAATTGTGCGTTATCAAGGAGGAAGTAATAACCTTCGAAATTTAAAGTTTTCGGATTATATAAAGATAAAATTCCCTCTGCCTCCCAAACCAACTCAACAAGCCATTGTTTCCAAAATAGAAGAACTCTTTAGCGAATTAGACAAGGGTATAGAACAACTAAAAGCCACACAGCAACAACTAAAAATTTATCGAAGGGCCGTATTAAAATGGGCGTTCGAAGGAAAGCTTACAAATGAAAATGCAAACGAAAAAATATTGCCCGATGGATGGAAATATACAAAAATTGAAGAGGTAGCAGAGTGTTTAGATAGCAAGAGAAAGCCAGTTAACAAAGTAGAAAGGCTTACAAGACAAGGCAATATACCCTACTTTGGAGCGAACGGCCGAACGGGGTGGATAAATGATTTTTTATTTAATGAGCCACTAGTTCTGGTTGTGGAAGACGAAACCTTCGTTGGTAGAGAATTACCGTTTTCTTATAAGATAACTGGCAAGTCTTGGGTAAACAACCATGCTCACATACTAAAACCCAAAAAAGGTCTAAACATTGACTATTTAAATTATCAATTAGCATATTATCCCTTTCTTCCGTTAACGACAGGAACAACTGGAAGAAAAAAGTTGACCAAAAATGCTTTAATGAACGCTCCAATAAAAATTTGTAGCTCTGAGGAGCAGGAACAAATTGTATCAGAAATTGAACGGCGTCTTAGTGTTGCAGACAAAATAGAAGAAGCCATCCGTCAAAGCCTGCAACAAGGAGAGGTACTAAGACAAGCTATTTTAAAAAAAGCATTTGAAGGGAAATTGGTCACATATATTGCAACTGAAACAATTGGCGAAGTAATTAAAGTTATTCCACGTGAGCGGAAAATACTGGCAGGAAAAATCATCCAATTATTTCATACAGACAAACATTTTGGCTTAACGAAGTTTCAGAAAATACTTTACCTAGTTGAAAATTTCGCAGAACTGCCGTACGAAACAAACTTTATCCAGGAAACAGCAGGTCCCTACGACAGGGCTTTTACGTCGGCATTCCGCAATGAAATGAAGGAAAAGAATTGGGCGCTGGAGGAATCCAAAAGAGGCATTACTAAGCTCATTACAAGCACCGATATTGATTCTTTAGTAAACGATTATGCAGCCTTTTTTAGCGAAAAAAATCATCAAATTGATTTTGTCATTCAACAACTCCAGCATAAATCTACTCATGATGCCGAACTGGTGGCAACGCTGTATGCTGTTTGGAATAATCGGCTAATCAAAAATAAACCTATAAAAATTGAATTATTGATAGAAGATTTCTTTAATTGGTCGGCTAAGAAGAAAGAGAAGTTTCTGCAAGAAGAAATAGTAATAACTTATAACTGGATGAAAAAAATAAAGCTAATACCGAGCGGGTTTGGAAAAGCTGTAGAAGCTGAAGTCTAAGCATCATAGTGAAGTAAATAAAAATATCATGAGCACCGGTAACACAATAAATACATCTAGTATAGTTTCTAAAGTTTGGGCATTCTGTAATACTCTTCGCGACGATGGCGTTGGATATGGAGACTATTTAGAGCAATTAACATACCTGCTTTTTCTTAAAATGGCAGATGAGTACAGTAAACCGCCACATAACCGCAAAATGCCTATACCCAAGGCATACAACTGGGAAGGCCTAGTGGGCAAAAGTGGAGACGAACTTGAAACACATTATAGCAAGCTGCTTCGAGAGCTGGGTAGCGAGAAAGGTATGCTCGGGCAGATATTTACGAAAAGTCAGAATAAAATACAAGACCCCGCCAAGCTTTATAAACTCATCGCACTGATTAATGCGGAGCAGTGGGTACTCATGGGTGTAAAAGACAAAGGGGACATTTACGAGGGTCTGCTGGAAAAAAATGCCGAAGATACCAAGAGTGGTGCAGGCCAATACTTTACACCTAGAGCATTGATAAAAGCAATGGTGGAATGCATGCGTCCAGAGCCTAACAAAACAATTGCAGACCCTGCGTGTGGTACAGGCGGCTTCTTTCTGGCAGCCTATGATTGGCTTACGGAAAATGCATCGTTGGACAAAGCGCAGAAGCAATTTCTTAAATTCAATACATTTGCCGGCAACGAGATTGTAGCCGGCACCCGTCGCCTAGCCTTAATGAACCTGTTCCTGCATAATATTGGTGACATTGACAGCGCCAGCATCATCTCCCCAAACGACTCCCTGATTGCACCGCCGGAAACGAGATACGACTATGTGCTGGCCAATCCGCCCTTTGGGAAGAAAAGCAGCATGACCTTTACCAATGAAGACGGGGAGCAGGAAAAGGAAGATCTTACCTACAACCGTCAGGATTTCTGGGTTACCACAAGCAATAAACAACTCAATTTTGTACAGCATATTAAAAGCATGCTTAAAACAACCGGACAGGCTGCAGTAGTACTGCCGGACAATGTTTTGTTTGAAGGCGGTGCCGGTGAAACTGTGAGGAAAAAATTACTGGAAACAGCTGATCTCCATACTATATTACGCTTGCCTACCGGTATCTTTTATGCTAATGGTGTAAAGGCAAATGTTTTGTTTTGGGATGGCAAACCTGCCAGCAAAGATTCTTGGACCAAAGAAGTATGGGTGTATGATTATCGTACCAACGTACACCATACTTTAAAAAAGAACCCACTGAAGCTGGAAGACCTGAAAGATTTCATTGCTTGTTATAACCCTACCAACAGGCATAAGCGAAAAGAAACCTGGAGCACTTCAAATCCCGACGGCCGTTGGAGAAAGTTCAATTATGACCAAATTATTGCGAGAGACAAGACTTCACTTGATATTACATGGATAAAAGATAAATCACTTGCGGACCTTGATCATCTCCCTGATCCGGACGAGCTAGCGCAGGATATCGTAGACAACCTGGAAGCGGGCTTGGAAAGCTTTAGGGCTATTATTGCTGCATTGAAAGTAAATCAATGATTAACCAAATTATGGTTAAAATCAAACCTACTGATGGCAAAAACTACATTCTGGGATATCATCGAGCAGACAATTGAAACTGTAGGAACACCTCTTTCTCCAAAAGAAATTTGGGAAAAGGCAAATGAAATAGGAACCATTGGTGATTTTATTACCAATGGAAAAACTCCTTGGGCAACAATCGGAGCTTATTGCTATACAGATATTCAACAGGCTGGAGACAACTCTATAATCATACAAACCAGCGAAAGACCAGCACAGTTTTTTCTCAGAAAGTTATTACCCAAAACTAATCTGGACAGACTACAAAAACAAAAAGATGCAGAGATAACCAGAAAAGAAATAGCCGAAATAAAAAAATTTCACGAGCGAGATTTGCACCCACTTCTGGCTGCATATATCTATGCCGATCCACATTTTAAGAGCAATATCAAAACTATTCGCCATGAAAGCTCTCTTAAAAATACAAAAGGGCAAAACGAATGGCTGCATCCGGATCTAGTTGGTGTTTACTTCCCTTTCAGAGACTATAAAGTGGAAACTCTTGACATTCAAAATCACTTATCAATAAGCTCTATAAAGCTGTTCTCATTTGAGCTCAAAGTTCACGTCAACTTCTTAAATCTAAGACAAGCCTATTTTCAGGCTGTCTCCAACTCAAGTTGGGCTAACGAAGGATATTTGGTAACATTAAATATTGATGATGACCCAGCACTGAAGGATGAAATCAGAAGGCTCAGCAATGCCTTTGGAGTTGGATTGATTAAATTGAATGCCGAAAATATCTATGAAAGCGAAATTCTCTTCCCCGCCCGGGTCAAAACAGAAATAGATTGGGATACAGTAAACCGGCTAGTTACTGAAAACACAGACTTTAGCATATTCCTAAAATTAATTACAGAAGATTGCAAACTCGGAAAAGTAAAAAGCGAATACGACAAAGTGCTAAAGTTAGAAGAACTGACCATGTATATTAAAGAGAAAGGTATTAAGCATGTGCTTTAGATTTTAAAGCCGACTTTCAACAATAAAGCACTTGATTGTCTGCCGGATGAACCAATCCTACACGGATACTCAGTCGCCGAAGGACGTGCTGAATACAGGGGATTTCAGATAGCATCCTTTCACAAAAGTTGTCAGACCTACTAAACTTCTTTACCCGGCCGTTGTTCAAAATAATCGCGCTTTTCACCAATCGCTGTTTTGACACAGTTCATGATCGCTTCGTGCAGGTCGGTCCCTAAAGCATGCAGGGGATCAATCACCTTTACCAATAATGTTCGTAATTCAAAAAGCTGTTCTCTATTATATTTCTTAGAAGCTTTTGCCAATTCCAGTTTCATCAGCTCCGCCTGCTGATCCTGTTTGGGATTGAAAATTTCGTTGATATGGCTGCATTGGTGGCAGACGCCATTCTTGTTGATCAAGGCGCACCTGTGCTCGAAAATATCTGTCATAATGTTTCTGGCGTCATTCAACAGGTGCTTTATCACGCCTTCCGTCTTATCCAGAATAAGACAAATTTCCTTGACTGAAAAGTCGTAAATATCTTTTAAGATCAGCGCTACCTGGTTTTCTATGAGCAGGGTTTTTGAAATGCATGTGAAACAGTAATCGATATGCTCTCTCATTTCGTAGGCCCCGGCTGGCGAGGTATCATGTGCTACCCAAAAAGCCCGCCTGATCTCTTCGGAACTGATCGCCAGGTCAGCTCCCCGGTCCTGGGCATCCGGCTGCCATCTCTTTAATTTCCGCAGGTGATCATAGGCAAGGTTGGTGGCTATCCTGAATACCCACGTTTTTAACGATGCATCCTGTTTGAAGGTAGATATATTGGTAAATGCCTTGATAAAGGTATCATGCGTCAGGTCGTCTACATCGTCCCGATCTGTAAGCAAGCGGTAGAGGTATGATTTCAATTGATCCTGAAATTCGGCAAACAGTGTTTGGAATGCATTAATATCGCCAGCTATGGCCGATTCAAGGATGTGCGCTCTTTCCATTCGAGTCATTAATAAATGAAAATGAGATTGCAGCCCTTCTGCTGAAGGGCTGCAACCACTAATGTACTATATAAAATAAATTATAAAATGTTCAGCTTACCACAATCCACATCGACTATATGACTATTGAAAACTAGACCTGTTTCAGAAGCGAGGAAGGCGGCAGTTTCTCCTAACTGTTTCAATGTCGGGCTTGTCTTTAGTATGTCGAAAGCTTTGTATTGTGCGACTAACTGCTCTGAAGGTATTCCATATTGTTGTGCAGCAGCATCGATCCATCCGGAGATCCGCTTTGTCTCCATGATGGCGCCTGCACAAATGCCAATAACCTTTATGCCGGCACCTCCCCATTCCGCAGCCATTACACGGGTCAAGCCTTCAATAGCGGCACTGGCGGCGGTGATACCTGCTAAGTTTGCCAGCTTGGACCTGGACAATGCAGCGGTAAGCAGTAAGATAGTTCCTTCAGATTGGGTTTGCATCATGTACTTCGCTGCTACTCTTGAAGTAAGGAATTGTGATCCGCAGATCTTTTCCATGGGAGCCATGAATTGTTCGAAAGTTGCTTCTGTGGTGAGTGGCCGCCCACCCATCTCGTCGTAACTAAGTCCGATGCCATTAAATACAACATCCAGCTTGCCGTTGTCAGATACGACCTTCTTTAAAAAGTTGTCAATCTCTGTTTCATTCAAGGCATCGACTTTGGCAGCTTCTGCGCGTCCGCCATTGGCTTTGATCTCATGGGCTAATGCATTTACAGCTTCGAAGTTACGGGCGGTGATATATACTTTGGCTCCGTGTTGGGAAAACGATCGTGCAACTGCGCCCGCAATATCTCCGGATGCGGCAAATACGACGGCTACTTTGTCTTTTAGGTTTTGCATTTTGTTAAGTTTACCTTTTGACGATTGAGCCGGAGAAAACGGTCGGGATTTTGCGAAAAATAAAGCTTTGCGTAGAAGATGTTGATTTATAATAGGGGAAGGTGATATAAGCTATGGCTCTTCGATCTTATTTTTAACAAACATCACCGTATATTTATCCCTAAACAAAACCACTATGGATTCAACAGCCAGCGGCATATCCGGTATAGTTGCCGATGCAGCAACCACTCAGCCGATACCTTTTGCAACTGTTGTCATATCTATCGACGGCGTACATAAAGGCGGAGCTACAACCGATATGGACGGAAAGTTTCATATAAAGCCCTTAGACCCGGGCTTCTACAGTCTGGAAGCAACTTTTACAGGTTACCAACCGGCAGAGCTGAAAAAAATTAATGTTGCACCCGGTAAAGTTACTGCCGTCGAGGTTCCAATGATGGCAATAAATCCGTCCTGAAAGAAAACCGGCATCCAGCCGGAGTAAATAGAACTCTATTTGGGGCAGTTTATCTGCAAAACAAAAAAGGCAGCTCGTTATGAGCTGCCTTAATTTTGCAAATTTTATCAGGTGGAGTTGGCGGGAATCGAACCCGCGTCCAAACATATTCCCCAAAAGCTTTCTACATGCTTATTTACGCATTGATCTGTCGGGACTTGGCAGGGGCGCAACAAACCAACCTCGTCCTTATCCGTTTAAGTTTCAATGCTCACTCACGGAAACCATGAGCATCTATCCTCCTAGGTTTGATGATTCAGCGGCGGCAGTCTTAGCAGGCGCAGACTAGCGGCGGCTATAATGGGTGTCTAATCGCTGATTAGGCAGCCATGGCGTAGTTAGATTCGCCAATTATAGTTTGTATATTCAGATTTACGTGCTAATTATACAACGCACGACATGCTTACACTTTCAAAGACCTATGCTGTCAAAACCAGGCAACCCCAGTTAATTTAGAGCCACAAAGATACAACTTTTTTAGTTAGCAATTAGCAGTTGGCAATTGGCAGTACTGCACACTGCCGACCGCCAACTGCCAACTTATTTTAAGAGAACCACTTACTAAAAATATTCCTCCACAGATCAAGGCCATTAGCATACAGCAGCAGGCCAAACAGGATCACCATACCTACGATCTGTGCATACTCCAGGAACTTCTCGCTGGGCTTACGGCCNGTNACNATCTCATACAGCAGGAACAGCACATGACCGCCATCCAGTGCAGGGATCGGGAGGATGTTCATGAAGGCCAGGATGATAGACAGCAGGGCCGTCATTTCCCAGAAGGACATCCAGTCCCACTCGCCGGGGAACAGGTTACCAATGCTCAGGAAGCCGCCGAGCGACTCGCTGGCCTTTACTTCCTTGGATACAAAGATGAGCCGCAGCTGCTGCACATATTTTACCAGGGTATTGATACA
>Ga0055530_10002189_pt1 | contig 12927 bp, 14 predicted proteins | sample Araplavi_mTSA_r2_FD_55009 | JGI IMG/M metagenome (GOLD analysis project Ga0055530, IMG submission 55009) | Arabidopsis root microbial communities from North Carolina, USA - plate scrape MF_Cvi_mTSA_r2 | ecosystem: Host-associated > Plants > Roots > Endosphere | place: USA: North Carolina... | reverse complement strand
GCAATTCCAGTTCGTCCGCTTCGTTATCCATCACTGCGGACAGCGATTCCTGCAGGGCTTCACGACTCATGGCGTTCCTCTCTTGGCTGTCGCCGCTGTCTTTAGTTTTCCTGCAACAACGGTTGCAGGGCTTTATCGATGGCCTCCCGGGCGCGGAAAATCCGGGAGCGCACGGTACCAACCGGACATTGCATGACGCTCGCGATGTCCTCATAACTCAGACCATCGAATTCGCGCAAAGTTAACGCCGTGCGCAAATCCTCTGGCAGCTGCTGAATGGTTCGATGGACGGTGCCTTCGATCTCATCCCGCAGCAATGCACGTTCAGGAGACTCGAGATCTTTCAGGCCGTGATCGCCATCGTAGAACTCTGCATCCTCGGAACTTACATCGCTATCCGGCGGCCGACGGCCGCGTGAAACCAGATAGTTCTTCGCCGTGTTAATGGCGATGCGGTACAGCCACGTATAAAACGCACTGTCGCCGCGGAAATTTCCAAGCGCTCGATACGCCTTGATAAAGGCTTCTTGTGCGACGTCCTGGGCTTCATGGGTGTCGTGCACAAAACGCACGATCAACCCGAGAATTTTGTGCTGATACTTCAGCACCAACAGATCGAAAGCTCGCTTGTCGCCACGCTGAACGCGTTCGACCAGCTGCTGATCCTCTTCCTGGGTTAGCATGAACACTCCTCGATAAACTCAGAGGAGGCTTGCATGACCAAACGACCGGACTTGCAAACATAGACTCGGGCTTTTCGCAAAAGTTCTCCCCCTCCAAGCAAGTTTCCTGCGGGCTCTGATTTGGCACGCACGAAAAACGCAGCGCGGGATGAACCGGCTGCGCGAATAATCTTGTCATCGGCTCGCCGGCAAGAACCCAACCGCAGGTTCCGCATTGAAGCCGACACTGTCCCTTGTTTCGGGCAACTGTCTATTGATCTTGGGCCTTTGGCAAAAGTTCCAAATATTTATAGACGTGCCGCGCCGACATTGTGCAACCGTGAGCGGAAAAAGCGTGTTTCATCTGCGATACAGTCGCTTTTTCCCAAAACCGCTGAAAAAAACATCCGACAAAGCGTCGGTATTTCTCCGTCACGGTAGTTTCACAATGCCATATCGGCCCGGCTATTGTGCCGCCCCACCCCTCTATATACTAGTGGGCTGTGTGGCTGTCTCGACTCGCCCATCCGCCTGTCCTGCGCCAACCCCGACCCGGGTCGCTTTGAGCGGAATCCTGAAATGAGCCAACAGTTTCAACACGATGTTCTGGTGATTGGCAGCGGCGCTGCCGGTTTGAGTCTCGCGCTGACCCTGCCCGGTCACTTGCGCATCGCCGTACTGAGCAAAGGCGACCTCGCCAACGGCTCGACCTATTGGGCCCAGGGTGGCGTCGCGGCCGTGCTGGATGATACCGACACCGTCGAATCCCACGTCGATGACACCCTGAATGCCGGCGGCGGCCTGTGCCATGAAGACGCCGTGCGTTTCACCGTCGAGCACAGCAAGGAAGCGATCCAGTGGCTGATCGACCAGGGCGTGCCCTTCACTCGTGACGAACAGTCCGGCACAGAAGATGGCGGCTTTGAATTCCACCTCACCCGCGAAGGCGGCCACAGCCATCGACGGATTATCCACGCCGCCGATGCCACTGGCGCTGCGATCTTCACAACCCTGCTGGCCCAGGCCAAAGAACGCCCGAACATCGAATTGCTCGAACAGCGGGTAGCGGTCGATCTGATCACCGAGCGTCGGCTGGGGCTGGAAGGCGAACGCTGCCTGGGCGCCTACGTGCTCAACCGCAAAACCGGGGAAGTCGATACCTTCGGGGCACGCTTCGTGATCCTGGCGTCCGGCGGCGCTGCCAAAGTCTATCTCTATACAAGCAACCCCGACGGTGCCTGCGGTGATGGCATCGCCATGGCGTGGCGTTCGGGCTGCCGGGTTGCGAACCTGGAGTTCAACCAGTTCCACCCCACCTGCCTCTATCACCCGCAAGCCAAGAGCTTTCTGGTAACCGAAGCCCTGCGCGGTGAAGGCGCCCATTTGAAGCTGCCGAACGGCGAACGCTTCATGCAGCGCTTCGACTCACGTGCAGAACTGGCGCCACGGGACATCGTCGCCCGCGCCATCGACCATGAAATGAAGCGTCTGGGTGTCGATTGCGTCTACCTCGACATCAGCCACAAACCCGAAGCCTTCATCAAATCGCACTTCCCGACCGTCTACGAGCGCTGCCTAGGATTCGGCATCGACATCACCAAGCAACCGATCCCGGTCGTGCCGGCGGCGCATTACACCTGCGGCGGCGTGATGGTCGATCAACAGGGCCGCACCGACGTGCCCGGTTTGTACGCCATCGGCGAAACCAGCTTCACCGGCCTGCACGGCGCCAACCGCATGGCCAGCAACTCGCTGCTCGAATGCTTCGTCTACGCCCGATCGGCGGCGGCGGACATTCTCGAGCAACTGCCCGACGTCGCGATCCCGCGCGCCCTGCCCGCCTGGGACGCCAGCCAGGTGACCGACTCCGATGAAGACGTGATAATCGCCCACAACTGGGACGAATTGCGGCGCTTCATGTGGGACTACGTGGGCATCGTGCGCACCAACAAGCGCCTGCAACGGGCCCAGCATCGCGTGCGTTTGCTGCTGGANGAAATCGACGAGTTCTACAGCAACTATAAAGTCAGCCGTGACCTGATCGAGNTGCGCAACCTGGCGCAGGTAGCGGAACTGATGATCCGCTCGGCCATGGAGCGCAAGGAAAGCCGTGGTCTGCATTACACCCTCGACTACCCGGACCTGCTGCCCGAAGCACTCGACACTATTCTGGTGCCGCCCACCTACGTCGGCTGAACTTGAGGCGTACCCGCAGGCGTCGGTGCAGATCCGCCGCCTGCGAATCCCGGGGCACGCAGATCGACCTGACCCGCCACTCACCGCGCAATCGAAAGCGCAGCACCACGATCAGTGGCAGCGCCAGACTGTCCGGGCGCAATTGCACCGCCTGCCAGCCATCGGCCCGGTTCCACAATTGCCAGCCATCCGCGTCCCGGCGCAATCCGCAGAATGCCTTGGGATGACTCAGCAGGATCTGCCGCGGCAACACCCAGGCAGCATGGGCGAGACACGCGAAAACCCCGAGCGACCCGACCCAGAATGGAATCGATAACAGAAACAGAGAACCCAGCGCGAATGCCTGGGCCAGAAGATACGCCGCCAGCAACTGCCGTGAGGCATGCCAGCGGCATTCAAACGTGTTACTTGGGCTGGACACGATCCAGAATCATGCGAACCATGCGTTGCAGTTCGGGATCTTCCGATTCGCTGCGCTCCATGAACCAGCCGAACATGTCCTGATCCTCGCACTCGAGCAGGCGGACATACAGCGCGCGATCCACCTCGTTCAGATTGGCGTAGACCTCTTTCACGAACGGCACCAGCAACACGTCAAGCTCAAGCATGCCGCGACGGCTGTGCCAAAAGAGGCGATTCAGTTCAACTTGTTCGACCATGGAGCCCTCCTCAAATAGGCCGCAAGTATACAGGCCCGAAGCGGGCCGAACAGTCGGCTTTGGTCGGGCACCACCGATCCTTTATCAACTACCCATTTCAACACCACCCCCTTATGATGTGCCCCAGTCTATTTACCCTGCGATGACCCATGGCCGATTCTGCTTTTTTCTGCACCCTCTCTCATGAAGGCGTTCTCGCGGTTCGCGGCGCGGATGCCGGCAAATTCCTGCAAGGCCAGCTGACCTGCAACATCAATTACCTGAGTGATACCCAGGCCAGCCTCGGTGCCCGCTGCACGCAGAAAGGCCGNATGCAGTCGAGTTTCCGCATCGTGCTGGAAGGCGACGGCGTANTGCTGGCGATGGCCGGCGAGCTGCTGGAGCCGCAACTGGCGGATCTGAAAAAGTACGCGGTGTTCTCCAAATCGAAACTGACCGACGAAAGCGCCTCCTGGGTGCGCTTCGGTCTGGATCATGGCGATGCTGCCCTGAGCAGCCTGGGTCTGGAACTGCCGGCGAATACCGACAGCGTGGCTCGCCACGAAGGGCTGATCGCGATTCGCGTCTCCCCGAACCGTGCCGAACTCTGGGTGCCTGCCGATCAGGCCGACGGCATCAAAGGCAAGCTGTCCGCGCAGTTGAGCGAAGGCGAACTCAATCAGTGGCTGCTGGGCCAGATCCGCGCCGGCATCGGTCAGGTCATGCCGAGCACCCGCGAGCTGTTCATCCCGCAGATGCTCAACCTGCAAGCCGTCGGCGGCGTGAGCTTCAAGAAAGGCTGCTACACCGGTCAGGAAATCGTCGCGCGCATGCAGTATCTGGGCAAGCTCAAGCGTCGCCTGTACCGCGTGCAACTGGACGCCAGTGAATTGCCGGAGCCGGGTACCCCGCTGTTCGCCCCGAGCCACGGCAGTTCCATCGGCGAAGTGGTGCTGGCCGCCCGTGCCGAAAAGAATATTGAACTGCTGGCGGTGTTGCAGGCCGAAGCTGCCGACGCAGGCGATTTGCATCTGGGCACGGCCGAAGGTCCGGCGCTGCACTTGCTCGACCTGCCTTACGAACTGGATCGCGACCGCGAAATCCAGCGTTGATCGCAGCATTTGTTGCAACACCCTAGAGAAACGACATGAGTGAGCTGGCGGATAAGGTCCAACAGGATTTGGTTGAGGCCATCGATAACGATGACCTGGTTCTGCCAACGTTACCGGAAGTGGCCCTGCAGATTCGCAAGGCCGCTGAAGATCCGGACATCAGCGTCAGCGACCTGAGCAAAGTGATCGGCCGCGACACGGCGCTGTCGGCGCGCCTGATCAAAGTGGTCAACAGCCCGCTGCTGCGCGCCACCCAGGAAGTCACCGACCTGCACACCGCCATCACCCGGCTCGGCGTCAACTACAGCAGCAACCTGGCGATCGGTCTGGTGATGGAACAGATCTTCCACGCCCGCTCGGATGTGGTCGAACAGAAGATGCGCGAAGTCTGGCGCAAGAGTCTGGAAATCGCCGGCGTCAGTTACGCGCTGTGCCGCCGTTACACCCAGCTCAAGCCCGATCAGGCCGCGCTCGGTGGATTGGTTCATCAGATCGGCGTATTGCCGATCCTGACCTATGCCGAAGACCACTACGAATTGCTGTCCGATCCGGTCAGCCTCAACCATGTGATCGACCACATTCATCCGTTGCTCGGCGACAAGCTGCTGCGGGTCTGGGAGTTTCCGGAGCGTCTGGTGGAGCTGCCGGGGCTGTATCAGGACCTCAAGCGCGAATCGCAGCAGATCGATTACGTCGACATCGTGCAAGTGGCCAGCCTGTATTGCCACAAGGACACCGATCACCCGATGGCCCGCATCGATCCGTTCAGCGTGCCGGCATTCCGCAAACTCGGCATCGATCCGGAAAACAAAGCGCTGTGCGCCGATCTGGAAGAATCCCGGTCGATGTTCTACTGATCAACCGGCGACAAAACTCACCCGCACTTTCAAACCTGCCTGCTCGCCATCGTGCAGACTGATCTGCGCCAGATGCGCGCGGCAGATTTCCCCGACAATCGCCAACCCCAGCCCGGAACCGGCCACCTGCTGGTTGCGCCGGTAAAAGCGTTCGAACACCCGATCCCGCTCTTCCAGCGGAATGCCCGGGCCATCGTCTTCAACCTCCAGCACCGCTGGCGCCGTGACCCGCAGAATCACGTTGCCGCCCGGCGGCGTGTGCGCCAGCGCGTTGTCCACCAGATTGCTCAGCAACTCGTTGAGCAATGTCGGTTCGCCGCGCAGCCACACCGGTTCGTCCGCTTCCAGCGCCAACGCCACGCCACGCGCATGGGCCAGCGGCGCCATGGCCATGCCCAGTTCGCGGGCCAACTGACTCAGATCGAGCAACTGCGCCCCGCCCTCGGCAATCGCCCGGGCGCCGTTTTCCACCCGGGCCAGCGACAGCAACTGATTGGCCAGATGGGTCAGGCGATCCGTGCTTTGCGCTGAAGACTCCAACGTATCGCGCCAGGTCTGCGGCTCGTTCGAGCGCAAACCCAGTTCAAGCCGCGCCTTGAGCGCCGCCAGTGGCGTGCGCAGTTCATGGGCCGCATCGGCGATGAATTGCGCCTGCCGCTCGAATTGCCCGCGCAGGCGTTCGGTAAAGTGATTGAGCGCCCGCACCAGCGGCCACAACTCGTGTTGCACCTCGACCAGCGGCAACGGCCGCAGGTCATCGGGCTGACGCTCTTCCACTGCCGTGCGCAAACGCTCGATCGGCCGCAACGCAGCGCTCACCGCAAACCACACCAGCAACAACGCGCCAATCGCCAGCATGCCCAATCGCAGTAAGGTATCGGCGGCCAGACTACGAGCCATGCTGACACGCGCCTCGTCGGTTTCGGCGACGCGGATTTCCGCCATGCCGTTCATGTTCGGCTCGCTGACCGCCTTGAGCAGACTCACCACACGTACGTTCTGCCCCTGATACTTCGCGTCGTAAAAGCGCGCGAGGGCGGGATAGCTGTCGGTCCTCGGGGTGCCCGGCGGCGGGCCCGGCAGGTTTTCGTAGCCGGAAATCAACTTCTGGTTGATGTCGTTAACCTGGTAATAGATGCGCCCCGCGCTGTCGTAAGCGAAGGTATCCAGCGCCACATAAGGCACGTCGGCACTGAGACTGCCGTCGCGCTGCGACAGGCCGGCGGCAATGGTCCGCGCCGAGGCCAGCAGCGTGCGGTCATAGGCGGTGTCGGCGGCTTCGCGACCGTTCCAGTACGCGCTCAATCCGCTGGCGAGCATCAACACCACCAGCAACAGCGCGAGGTTCCACAGCAACCGCCAGCGCAGGCTGCTGGGCTTATGCATCGCGGCTTTCCAGCAGATAACCCAGACCGCGGAAAGTCACGATGGCCACTGAATGGCCGTCGAGTTTCTTGCGCAGGCGGTGCACGTAGATTTCGATGGCATCCGGGCTGGCCTCTTCGTCGAGACCGAACACCTGCGCAGCCAGTTGTTCTTTGCTCATCACCCGACCCGGACGGGCAATCAACGCTTCGAGCACTGCCTGTTCGCGGGAGGTCAGCGTCAGCAATTCATCACCGAGGGTGAAGCGTCGGGTATCGAGATCGTAGGCCAGCACGCCGCAACGCTGCTGGCGTTCGCCGCCGAGCACGCTACGGCGCAACAGTGCTTTGACCCGCGCTTCGAGTTCGGTGAGTTCGAACGGTTTGGCCAGATAATCGTCAGCACCAAGATTGAGCCCATGAACCCGATCCTTGACATCGCTGCGAGCCGTCAGCATCAGCACCGGCAGGTTCTTGCCCCGGGCCCGCAGGCGCGCCAGCACTTCAAAACCGTCCATGCGCGGCAGGCCGACATCAAGGATCGCCACCGCGTACTCCTCGCTGCCCAGGGCAAGGTCGGCAGCCACGCCATCGTGCAAGACATCCACAGTCAGACCGGTGCTCTTGAGCGCCTGGGCGACGCTTTCGGCCAGCGGCAAATGGTCTTCGACGAGCAGGACACGCATGGATCTCTACCTCATTCAGGGATGGCCGGCGCCATTCTTTGCGGCGGAGTTTACAGCCGCAACCGCCACTGTGAAGCCCGAAAACACGCGAAAGAATACTGAAAGGTTAGCGAAAGGTTGGGCCGTTAGAGTCGCTTCACCGAGGGTCCCGACTGCCGACCTTCGCTGTTTTGTCTGTCCATACACCGTAGCTTCAAAACGTAGCTCTCGAAAAACGCCTTGATGCGTTTTCGCCAATAAGAACAATAACGAGGTACTGCACCATGCTGTCCACACAGCTCCAGGTTGACCCGTTCCATTCTTCCTCTCGAGTTCCCCCGTTTTCGCTTGTCAGCGCCATCGTCGGCTGCGCGGCGTTCAACCCATCCGGGTCTGAGCCTGTCAGCCTGCGCGCGCGAAACTGCCGCACCTGAAACATCCCCAAAAACAACAACTCCCGTGGAGACACTCATGAACCGATCCCTGCGCCGTTTCGCCCTCGCCGCCGGTTGCGTGCTGTTCGCCGGCCAACTGATGGCCGAACCTAAACGTCCGGAATGCATCGCCCCCGCCTCCCCCGGCGGCGGTTTCGACCTGACCTGCAAACTGGCGCAAAGCGCGCTGGTCAACGAAAAACTGCTGACCAAACCGATGCGCGTGACCTACATGCCCGGCGGCGTCGGCGCGGTGGCGTACAACGCCGTTGTGGCGCAGCGTCCCGCCGATGCGGGCACTCTGGTGGCGTGGTCCAGCGGTTCGCTGTTGAACCTGGCCCAGGGCAAGTTCGGTCGGTTCGATGAAACCAACGTGCGCTGGCTGGCAGCGGTCGGCACCAGCTACGGCGCCATCGCGGTGAAAAACGATTCGCCCTACAAAACGCTCGACGATCTTGTGCAGGCGCTGAAGAAAGATCCGAGCTCCGTGGTCATCGGCTCCGGCGGTACCGTCGGCAGCCAGGACTGGATGCAGACTGCGCTGATCGCCAAAGCCGCCGGGATCAACCCGCGCGACCTGCGTTACGTCGCCCTCGAAGGGGGCGGCGAGATCGCCACTGCCCTGCTCGGCGGCCACATCCAGGTCGGCAGTACCGACATCTCCGACTCTATGCCGCACATTCAGAGCGGTGACATGCGCCTGCTGGCCGTGTTTGCCGAGAAACGCCTGGACGAGCCGGAAATGAAGGACATTCCTACCGCGCGCGAGCAGGGCTACGATATCGTCTGGCCGGTGGTGCGCGGTTTCTACCTCGGGCCGAAAGTCAGCGATGAAGACTACGCCTGGTGGAAAGACTCCTTCGACAAACTGCTGGCCTCGGAAGACTTCGCCAAGCTGCGTGATCAGCGTGAACTCTTCCCGTTCGCCATGACCGGTCCCGAGCTGGACACTTACGTCAAGAAACAGGTGGCGGACTACAAGGTGCTGGCCAAAGAGTTCGGCCTGATTCAGTGATCGTCTCTGTCTAGCGTCCATGGCCCTCTCGCCGGGGCCATGGCAGGAGTTCTCTCATGCTTATTCAACGCATTTTTGCCTCGGTGCTGTTGCTGGCCTGTGCCGGCCTGGCGCTGATGGCGTGGCCGTATCAGGCGGCTTTTTCCTACGAACCGGTCGGTCCTCGGGCATTCCCTCTGTTGATGCTGGGCCTGATGAGCCTGGCGCTGCTGTACATGGTGTTTCGCCCGGCGCCGATCAAACACAGCGATGACGAGCCGCCGCTGGATCGCGAAACCCTGACCAAGATCGCGATCTGCGTCGCCCTGCTGCTGGTGTTTGCCGGCTTGTTCGAACCACTGGGCTTCATCCTCAGCAGCATTCTGATCGGCATCCCGATGGCGCGCCTGTACGGCGGGCGCTGGGTGCCCAGCGTCATTGTCACGACGCTGATGGCGATTGGTTTGTACGTGTTGTTCGACCGCGTGATGGACGTTCCGCTGCCCCTCGGCCTGCTCGACGTTCTGGAGAACTGATATGGATACTCTCGGTTATTTGGGTCAGGGCTTCGGCGTCGCGCTGAGTCCGTACAACCTGGTCACGGCCCTGACCGGCACGCTGATCGGCACCGTGGTCGGCTTGTTGCCGGGCCTGGGCCCGATCAATGGCGTGGCGTTGCTGATCCCGATCGCGTTCGCCCTCGGCCTGCCGCCAGAATCGGCATTGATTCTGTTGGCGGCGGTGTATCTGGGCTGCGAATACGGCGGCCGGATCAGCTCGATCCTGCTGAACATTCCGGGCGAAGCCTCCACCGTGATGACCACCCTCGACGGTTACCCGATGGCCCGCAAAGGCCTGGCCGGTGTGGCGTTGTCGTTGTCGGCGTGGAGTTCGTTCATCGGCGCCTTCATCGCCACCTGCGGCATGGTGCTGTTCGCCCCGCTACTGGCGAAATGGGCGATTGCCTTCGGGCCGGCGGAATACTTCGTGTTGATGGTGTTCGCGATTGTCTGTCTCGGCGGCATGGCCGGTGACCGACCGGTGAAAACCTTTATCGCGGCGTTGATCGGTCTGTTCCTTTCCAGCGTCGGCATCGACGCCAACAGCGGTGTGTACCGTTTTACCGGCGACAACATTCACCTGACTGACGGCATTCAGTTTGTGGTGCTGGTGCTGGGCCTGTTCTCGATCAGCGAAATCCTTCTGCTGCTGGAGAAAACCCATCGCGGCCAGGAAGCGGTGAAAGCGACCGGGCGGATGATGTTCAACTTCAAGGAAGCGGCGTCGGTGTTCGTGGTGAACATCCGTTGCGGCCTGCTCGGTTTCATCATGGGCGTGTTGCCGGGTGCCGGTGCGACCCTCGCCAGCGCCGTGGCCTACATGACCGAGAAACGCATCGCCGGTGCCAGCGGCAAGTTTGGCCAGGGCGACGCCCGCGGCCTCGCTGCACCGGAAACCGCCATCGGTGCCTCCGCTTGCGGCGCGCTGGTGCCGATGCTGACCCTCGGTGTTCCGGGTTCGGGTACCACAGCGGTGATGATCGGCGCCCTGTCGCTGTACAACATCACCCCCGGCCCGCTGCTGTTCCAGCAACAGCCGGACATCGTCTGGGGCCTGATCGCCTCGCTGTTCATCGCCAACATCATGCTGGTGATCCTGAACATCCCGATGATCCGCATCTTCACCCGCATCCTCGCCGTGCCGAACTGGGCCCTGGTGCCGGTGATCGCGATCATTACCGGGATCGGCGTCTACGCCGTGCACGCGACCACGTTCGATCTGTTCCTGATGGTCGGCATCGGCATCTTCGGCTACATCCTGCGCAAACTGGACTTCCCGCTGTCGCCAGTCCTGCTGGGGTTCATCCTCGGCGGCCTGATGGAGCAGAACCTGCGCCGGGCGCTGTCGATTTCCAACGGTGCGCTGGAGATTCTCTGGTCGAGCCCGATCACCTTCGGTGTCTGGGTGCTGACCGCGCTGATGCTGGCGTTCCCGCTGCTGCGCATCTGGCGCCGTCGCTCCGCTGCCCGGAACGCGATTGCCGATGTTTGATCGCTCCTCGTTGAAGCAATGGTGGGGAACCCCGCTGGTCGGTCTGCTTGGCGGTTACATCGCCAGCCAGATCGGCTGGCCGTTGCCGTGGATGGTCGGCTCGTTGCTGGCGATCATCCTGGTGCGCTGCCTGACCCCGTGGCAATTGACAGAAATCCCTGGCGGCCGCAAGTGCGGCCAGTGGATCGTCGGCATCGGCATCGGCCTGCACTTCACCCCGCTGGTGATGGAGCAGGTACTCGGCCACTTCGGCCTGATCTTCTTCGGCGCACTGGTCACCAGCCTCTCGGCGGTGGTCGGTGTGTGGCTGATGCGCCGCACCGGCGAGGATCGCGCCACGGCGTTTTTCTCCAGCATGCCCGGCGGCTCCGGGGAGATGGTCAACCTCGGCGCCCGCAACGGCGCGCTGCTCAGCCATGTCGCGGCCGGGCAGAGTCTACGGGTGCTGGTGGTGGTGTTGTGTGTTCCGGCGGCGTTCAAGTATCTGCTGGGTGACGGCACCCCGATTTCACACGCCGGCAGCGTCGACTGGCGCTGGCTGGCGATTCTTTTTCCGGCGGGTGGCCTGCTCGCCTGGCTCTGGCAACGTTTGCGTCAACCCAACCCTTGGCTGTTCGGCCCGCTGCTGGTCAGCGCGGCGGTGAGCATCGGCTGGGATCTGCAAATCGGTCTGCCCAATGGCGGCAGTCAGATTGGCCAGTGGTTGATCGGTAGCGGCCTGGGTTGCCACTTCAACCGGCAGTTCTTCCGCCGCGCACCATCGTTCATGGGACGCACGTTGATCGGCACGGCGCTGACCATGTTGATCGCGACACTTGCGGCATTGGGGCTGAGTGCACTGACCCATCTGGATCTGCGATCGCTGACCCTGGGCATGATGCCCGGCGGGATCGCCGAGATGAGCCTGACGGCGGAAACCCTGCAACTGTCGGTGCCGCTGGTGACGGCGATGCAGGTGATGCGGTTGTTGTTCGTGTTGTTTCTGGCGGAACCGTTGTTCAAGTATTGGAATAGAAACGGGGAATGTCCGTAAGTCATGTAGACGCCCAATACGCTTCAAGACCGGAGAAGCATGACTTGAAGCGTATTCTTAGCCCAATCAGGAAATATCGAATTTCCCCATCATCACTTCTACCGTTTTACCAGACGCGCCGATGCGGCCTGTCAATCGAAACTCCGAGGCTTTATAACGGGTACCTTCGACGACTTCAGTGAGCGTGATCTCTCCACTAATCGCTCGGTAGTGCTCTTCGCCATCACCCACATCAACGAAGAAATCTACGTCAATACTGCCGGGCCCGAGAGCGTGCTTGCCACTCGCGAGGCCTTTTGGAAGCTTAAAAATAAGCGACGTAAAATATCTATCGATATCGATACGACCACCTGCAGCGAAATAGTTGTCGTCATCGTGGAGAAAAACATCTTGAGTGTCGATAACGTTTCGTGGGTCATCTTGATCAAACCGCGTAGTTCTTGCAAAAAGACTTCCCGACGCCTTCGGAAAGGACTTTACATTCTTGATTCTCAAATCTGTCATGACGATCTCCCGCTCCAATGTTTACCAGCGCACTCGACTGTGGACGCCGACTGCATAACTAAACGCGGGTTTCGCTTTTATATCTACTGTCAGAAATAACAGGTCGATGAAGCAATCCGACGGGCGGCTCTCACCACCCGAGAGACTTCAGAAGATTAATTAAACAACCGACGGCAGGCGCCACTCGATCGGCGCTTCGCCGTTCTGCTCCAGGAATTTGTTGGTGCGGCTGAAGTGCCCGCAACCGAGAAAGCCACGATAGGCCGACAGCGGCGACGGATGTACCGACGTCAGCACCAGATGCTTGGTGGCGTCGATCAGCTTCTGTTTGCTCTGCGCATGAGCGCCCCAAAGCATGAACACCAGATGCGGTTGCTGCTGGCTGACCACCTCAATGATCCGGTCCGTAAAGAACT
>Ga0055530_10002183_pt1 | contig 12961 bp, 8 predicted proteins | sample Araplavi_mTSA_r2_FD_55009 | JGI IMG/M metagenome (GOLD analysis project Ga0055530, IMG submission 55009) | Arabidopsis root microbial communities from North Carolina, USA - plate scrape MF_Cvi_mTSA_r2 | ecosystem: Host-associated > Plants > Roots > Endosphere | place: USA: North Carolina... | reverse complement strand
CCTTCGATGGTGGTGACGCGCGAACCTTCGTGCATCACGGCCAGCGTCAGGCAGGAGTTGATGCGGCGTCCGTCGACGATGACGGTGCACGCGCCGCATTGGCCGTGGTCGCAACCCTTCTTGGTCCCGGTGAGGCGCAGGTGTTCTCGCAGCGCGTCGAGCAGCGTCGTGCGCGTGTCCAGATCCAGCGCACGCGCCGCGCCATTGACCTCGAGGTTCACTTTCGACATCACCACCGCTCGTGCCTCCGTGGGGGCCGTGGCTCCGCTGGCCAGCGTGGCCACCGCGGGAAGTGCGCCGGCCGCGGCCGAAACGGTGCCGGCGATGAGCACCTTGCGCCGGCTGACTCGCGTTTCGAGGGGACCATGCGGGGTCGTGTCGTTGGAATCGGTGTCCATTGGCTCGCTTTCCCGGGAGGTTGGCTGGCGCGACGATATAAGGCGCTTCTGTCAGCACGGTCTGTTAGCACGGCCCCCGGCATGGGAGCGTGATCGCGCGGCAGGACGAGGCCACGGCGCGACGGGTAGAGTTGCAGCCGCACGTGTTTCGGGACCGTCCACGGAGTCGATGCCATGAGCCAGCACATCGCGTCATGCACCTGCGGCCAGCTCACCGCCGTCGCGCGCGGCGAGCCCGTCCGTATCTCCGTCTGCCATTGCCTGGAATGCCAGAAGCGCACCGGCAGCGCATTCGGNGTGCAGGCGAGGTTTCCGGAAGATTCGGTGACGATCTCCGGCGACAGCACGCAGTTCGCGCGCACCGGCGATGAAGGCACTACCGCGCGATTCCACTTCTGCCCGGTGTGCAGCGCGATCGTGTACTACCGGATGGACGCGATGCCGGGCTTCGTGGCGATTCCGGTGGGCGCGTTCGCCGACCCGGCGTTTCCGTCGCCGCGCGTGTCGGTCTACAACGACCGCCAGCATCCGTGGCTTCGGCTCGCCGACGATATCGAACGCATGGACTGATGCGGCGGTCCCGCGCGAGGCGGGGGTGCTAACGTCCGCGCTCGTCCGCCTCCACAAGCAAGGAGTTGCCCGTGTCCGTGATGAGCCTGGTCCTTGCCGCTTCCGTCGCCACCGCCGCGACGCCCTCAGCCATCGAGCCGGCCACGCGCGCGGCGATCGAGGCGACGTGTTTCGACTATGTCGACGGTCAGCTCGAAGGCGATCCCGAACGTGTCGCGCGCTCGCTGCATCCCGACCTCGCCAAGCGGCGCGTGCTGGGCGAGACGGACGACGAGAAGCTCGGCCTTCGCCGCATGACGAAGGAGGAACTGGTCGAGCTGACGAAGCAGGGCGCGTTGAAGACGCCGAAGGATCAGTGGGATCGCTCGTGCCGGGTGCTCGACGTCGCCGGCAATGCGGCGGTGGTGCGCGCGGAGACGCCGTGGTTCGTGGACTTCTTCCACATGGGCAAGTTCGGCGAGCGNTGGGTGATCGTCAATGCGCTCTGGTATTCGAAGCCGAAGTGATTCCGGTCGGGCGGCGTGATGGGGTTTCGCGGTGCGAAACCCATCCTGCGGCGCCCCCAAATCCCCTGGACGCCTCGCGGCGCAAGGCGCCGCGGCTGGCAATCGGCCGCCAAACGTGGTCTGATGCGCCCCGCTGAAGTTTGAACGCCGTCACATTTTGCTGTGGCGCGGCCAGCACAACAGGGGAAAACACCATGTGGAATGAAGGCGCGATCCAGCGATGGATCGGCGCGGGCGACGTTTCGCGCGCGCGCAGGGAAGGGTCGGCGACGGGTCGGGCACGTCGTTTCGCAGCGGTGGTGCTGGTCATGCTGGCCGCGTTGTTCGCCGGCCCGGTCGCCGCGCAGGCCACTTCGGTGAGCATTGTCGGTGCGGATCGGCCGTCGTTCTCGCGCGCCGGGCAGCCGCTGACATTCCGCGTGCAGCTCGACGCGGGCAACGTCGCGGACATCAGCGGACTCAGCTTCACCAGCGGCAGCCCCACCGGGATGTCGGCGGTGAGCTGCCCCAGCTGGCCGGGCCTCAATGGCAGCGTGACCTGCAACTTCACCTACACCACCACCGACCAGGACGTCGCGATGGGGCAGGTGATGGCGCTGGGCCGCTGGCGCGCGACGCGCTCGGGCGCGGCGCGCAGCGGCACGACCAACACGTTCTATCTGTACTACGCGCCGCCGCGCGCACCGGACGCGCCGGCCGTCACGAACGTGGTCGCAGGCAATGCAACGGCTACCGTGTCGTTCGCGCCGCAGTTCGACGGTGGCTATCCGATCGACAGCTACACCGTGACCTCGCAGCCGCAGGGCATCACCGCCACCGGCAGCAGCGGGCCGATCACCGTGACCGGGCTGACCAACGGCACCGCGTACCGCTTCACGGTCGCCGCGACGAGCACCATCGGCGCGAGCAGCCCGTCGCCGGTTTCCGCGCCGGTCACGCCGAAAAGCCCGCAGACCATCGCCTTCGCTAACCCGGGCGCGCAGACCTTCGGCACCACCCCGACGGTGACCGCGACGGCTTCGTCGAACCTCGCCGTGACCTTCAGTTCCAGCACCACGACGGTTTGCACCATCACATCGACTGGCATGCTGACGTTCCTCAGCGCCGGCACCTGCACCATCGACGCCAACCAGCCAGGCAATGTGGCGTACGAGGCGGCGTCGGCCGTGTCGAACAGCTTCACGGTGAACGCGATCGCGCCCGGCGCACCCACCATCGGCACCGCGACCGCGGGCGATCGCGAAGCGACGGTGACCTTCACCGCGCCGGCATCCAACGGTGGCATGACGATCAGGCGCTACACGCTCACGTCCAGTCCCGGCGGCATCACGGCCACGAACACCGGCAGCCCGATCCGCATCACCGGGCTCGACAACTTCACCGCATACACCTTCACCGTCGTCGCGACCACCGACTTCGACAACAGCGCCCCCTCGGCGGCGTCCAACAGCGTCACACCCAGCACGGCACCGACGGTCACGTCGGTTTCCGTTCCCGCGGACGGCACCTACGCGCCGGGCACCACGCTCGACTTCGTCGTGAACTGGGACCAGGCCGTCACGCTCACCGGCACGCCGCAGATCGCCCTCGTGATCGGCTCGACCGCGGTGCAGGCGAACTACCTGTCGGGCTCCGGCACGACCGCCACGCGCTTCCGTTACACCGTGTTGTCCGGACAGATGGATGCCAACGGCATCACGATGGGTGCGCTGTCGTTGAACGGCGGCAGCATCCGCAATGCCTACGCGATCGATGCAGTAACCACGCTCAACAGCGCGGGCAGCACGGCCGGCGTGCTGGTCGGCGCGCAGAACCAGGCGCCGGTGAACACCGTGCCGGCAACGGGCACGGTCATCGAGAACAGCACGCTGGCCTTCGCCAACTCGATCTCCGTGAGCGATGCCGACGCCGGCAACGGCGATCTGCAGGTCAGCCTCACCGTCAGCAACGGCACCCTGTCGCTGTCGGGCACCACCGGACTGACCTTTGTGATCGGCACCGGCACGAACAACGCGACGATGGCCTTCTCCGGCACGCTCGCCAACCTCAACGCGGCACTGGGCGGGCTGACCTTCAGGCCCACCGTCGGCTATTTCGGTCCGGCATCGCTGCAGATCACCAGCAACGACCTGGGCAACGCCGGTTTTGGCGGCGCGAAGAGCGATACCGACAACGTCGCGATCACCGTCACGCCGCTGGACACCACGCCGCCGGTCATCGACACGATCGACCTGGCCGACGCCACGCCCACGCGCGCGACGAACCTCGCGTTCGTGGTGACCTTCAGCGAAGCCGTGACCGGCGTGCACACCGGCGTCTTCGCCCTCGTCGCCAGCGGCAACGCCGTCGGCACGATCACTTCGGTCTCGACCACCGATAACCGGCGTACACGGTGGTGGTGGACAACGTCTCCGGCAACGGCACGCTGCGCCTGTCGCTCAACAGCGCCAGCGGCGTTTCCGATGCGGCCGGCAATATCGCCACCGCTTACAGCGGCGGTTCGGCGTACACGCTCGACAACACAGCGCCGGTGCTCGACAGTGTTTCGGTCTCCGCCGCCGGCCAGTACATCGCCGGGCAGACGATCGCCTTCAGCCTGCACTTCAACGAGAACGTACGCGTCACGGGTACGCCGACGCTGCCGTTCACGCTCGACGTGGGCGGCACGCGCGCGGCGAACTACGCCGGTGGATCGGGCACGAACGTGCTGACGTTCACCTACACGGTCGTGTCGGGCGATCAGGATCTCGACGGCCCCGCGATCGGAGCGGCCATCGCGCTCAACGGCGGCACGATCGCCGACATCGTCGGCAATGCCGCATCGACCGCGCTGAACAACGTCGGCTCCACGTCCGGCATCGTCGTCGGCCTGCTGCCGCAGGCGATCACCGCGTTCGCATCGAACCCGGCCGCGCCGACGTTCGCACCGGGCGGCACGTTCGCGTTGAATGCAACCGGCGGCGCTTCGGGCCTGCCGGTGGTGTTCGCCTCGACGACCGCATCGGTGTGCAGCGTCGCCGGCAACACGGTGACGACGCTCGCGGCGGGCACGTGTTCGCTCACGGCGAACCAGGCCGGCAACGCGAACTACAGCGCGGCCGCGCAGGCGACGCTCGATGTGACCATCGCCGCCGCAACCCAGGCGATCACCGGTTTCGTCGCGAATCCGGCCACGCCGACCTTCGCCCCGAATGGCACGCTCACCGTGTCCGCGACGCCGGGCGTCTCGACCAGCCCGGTCGTGTTCGCCAGCACGACGAGCGCGGTCTGCACCGTGAGCGGCACCACCGTGACGATGCTCGCGGCGGGCACCTGTTCGCTCACCGCCGACCAGGCCGGCGACGCGAACTACACCGCCGCGCCGCAGCTCGCGCTGGATGTGACCATCGCCGAAGCGACGCAGGCGATCACCGCGTTCGCCGCCAATCCCGCGACGCCGGTGTACTCGCCGAACGGCACGTTCGCACTGTCGGCCACGAAGGGCGCCTCGACCAGCGCGGTCGTGTTCGCCAGCACGACGACCGCCGTATGCACCGTCAGTGGCGACACGGTGACGATGCGCTCGGCCGGTACGTGTTCGCTCACCGCGAACCAGGCCGGCGACGGCAACTACAGCGCGGCGCCGCAGGTCGTGCTGGACGTCGCCATCGCCGCCGCGACGCAGGCGATCACCGGCTTCACCGCGAATCCGGACGCGCCCGTGTTCGCGCCGAACGGCACGTTCGCGCTCGCGGCGCTGGGCGGCGCATCGGGCAACGCGGTGGTGTTCGCCAGCACGAGCCCGGCCGTGTGCACGGTCGCGGGCAACGTGGTGACGATGAAGTCGGCGGGCACGTGCGCGCTCACCGCCGACCAGGCCGGCTCGAACGATTACGTCGCCGCGGCGCAGGTCGCGTTGCAGGTGGTCATCGGACGCGCGACGCCGACGCTGTCGTGGGTGGGCGAAATGAGCCGCGTCATCGGCGAGGCCGCGTTCGATCTGCCCGATCCGGCCAGCGACAGTCGCGGTGGCTTCACCTTCGCCAGCACGAACGCGGCGGTGGCGACCGTGAGCGGTCGTCGCGTCACGCTCGTCGGCGCCGGCGTCACGACGCTGGTCGCGACGCAGGCGGCGGACGGCAATTACGCGCAGGGCACGGTCAGCGTCACGCTCACGGTCACCGATCGCCCGGATCCGACGAAGGACGCGAGCGTCAGTGGCGGACTGCAGGCGCAGGTCGATGCGAGCCTGCGCTTCGCCGCGGCGCAGCTGACCAACATCCAGGGCCGACTGCGCGAGCAGCGCATGGCTGGCGTCAATCGTTCGAGCAACGACCTGACCTTCGCGATGGCGAGCCGCTCCGGCGGTGCTGTGTCGATGAGCGCGGAGCAGTTCACCTCGATGGACACGTCCTACCTGCCGCAGGGCCTGGCGCTGTGGACGGCCGGTGCGATCACCACCGGCGGTCGCGATGCGGATTCGCGCGGCAGCGATTCGGACTTCCGCAGCGACGGCGTCACCGTCGGTGCGGACTGGCGTTTCAACGATCGCGCCGTGTTCGGCGTCGCGGGCGGCTGGGGCTGGAACGACACCGACCTGGACGAGGCGCGCTCGCGCCTGGACGCGAAGCAGCGCGCCGTGTCGATGTACGGCCTGTGGCGTCCGTCGCAGCGCTGGTTCGTCGATGGCATCGTCGGCTGGGGCGAACTGGACTTCGACATCCGCCGCCACAGCGACGTCGCCGATGCGACCGCTACCGCCTCGCGCAACGGCGACCAGACGTTCGGCGCACTAACCGCCGGTTACGAACACGGCGGCGGCGTCGGCATGACGCTGACCGGTTACGGCCGCCTCGATGCCAGCCGCACCACGCTCGATGCGTATCGCGAACAGGGCCTGGGCATCTACGACCTCACCTACGGTTCGCAGACGGTCGAAAACAGCGGCGCGTCGCTGGGCGTGGAGGGCAGCTTCCCGATCCTCACCCCGCGCGGCACCGCGGTGCGTCCGTACTGGCTGCTCGAATACCGCGAGACCCTCGACAACCGCAGCGACGTGGAACTCAACTATGCGGTGCTGCCGGTGGATGGCGGGTATGTGCTGGGCATGCGCGGTTTCGGCGACAACGCGCTGACCTACGGCGGCGGCATCGACATGGAACTGGCGCGCGGCTGGAAGCTGTCGCTGCTGGGACGTCGCCAGCACGGCGACGGCCAGCGTCCGAGCAGCACCTTCGGCCTGCTGGTGTCCTTCAGCCCGGCGGCGGGCAGTGCGACGGCGACGGCTGCGCAGGTCGACGCGGTCGAGCCGACGCCCTGAGGTTTCGCAGGATGGGTTTCGCAAAGCGAACCCCATCGCTGCGGTGCAAACGATTGCCTCCTGGCCCGGGTCAGCCAAGCGCACCCGGGATCGCGTGACGCGACGTCACCCCGGGTGCGGCCTGCGGCCTTACCCGGGCTACGACGGCATCGGGGATGCGCGCCCATGCTGCGACCGGAAAGAGAATGCTAACGTCCGTCCCCGCGCGGCCGCGCTTTGCGGCCGTATCGACCGGGGGGCGAAATGGACGTCGACGCAAGCGATCGCGTGGATAACGCGGCGGAATTCAACTGGACGCACGACGACGTGTTCGGGCGCATCGCATCGCGCTACGACCTGTTGTGCGATCTCTTCAGCTTCGGCATCCATCGCATCTGGAAACGCCGCGTCGCGCNGCGTATCGCCGAAGGCAACTGGNCGCGGCTGCTCGACGGCGCGACCGGCACCGGCGANATCCTGCTGCGACTGCTCGCGCACGAATCCACGACAGGCCGCACCATCGTCGCCTCCGACGTGAGCGTCGGCATGCTGGGCATCGCGCAGCGCCGACTGCGCGCGCATGGCGACCGCGTGCGGATCGAACGCCTGGATGCCGAACACATGCCGTCGGTGGAAGACGGCAGCGTCGATGCCTATTCGATTTCGCTGGCGCTGAAGATCTGCGATCGTCGGCGCGTGATGGCCGAGGCGTTCCGCGTCCTCGCGCCGGGCGGGCGGCTGGTGGTGCTGGAGGCGTCCAACATCCCGTGGAAGCCGTTGAACGCCGCGTACCTGGCGTACATGTCGGTGTGCATGCCGGTGCTGGGCTGGCTCGCGACGGGCGGCGATGCGTCGGCGTACCGATATCTNCTGCACGGCATCCGCGAATTCCCGACGGCCGAAGAACTGGCCGACGANCTGCGNGCGCAGGGCTTCGTGGANGTGTCGTTCGAGCGGCAGTCGCTGGGCATCGTCGCCATACACACCGCGCGCAAGCCATGACGTGGCGGTCGAAGGGTTTCGCATCGCGAAGCCCTTCGACCATGCATCACGCCGCATCGGCCACGGCATTCGTATCGCGCTGCTTCTCGCGCGGGCCCAATCCCATAAGCGGACGCAGCACGGCGACGCGGCGCACCAGTTCGAAGCCCGCGAAGCTCAAGGCCAGCGTCGCGATCACCAGCATCGGGCCTTCGATCAGCGGTCGCAGCGCGAGCGGCTGCAGGTTGTGNGCGAGGACGACGATGATCGTCTGGTGNAGGATGTAGACCGGGAACACCGCTTCGGTCAGGTAGCGTCGCGCGCGGCTGTCGCCNGGCGCCCAGTGCGCGGCGAAGCCNACGATGGCGACGATCGCGGTCCACTGGAAGGTGCCCCACACCCCGCGCATCACCATGCGCAGCGCGTCCGGCGGCGTGAGATCACCGCTGTACACACCGAAGTACCAGATGATCGCGACATAGGTGGCGATCGCGATCGCCGTCGCATGCCAGCGCAGCGCGGCGAAGCGGTTCCACACCGGCTGCGACTTCGCTACCGCGAAGCCCAGCAGGAACTGCGGCAGGTACTGCGCGTGGTTGTACCAGTCGTCCACCAGCGCGTGCGTCGATTCGAACCGGCCCACCAGCGCGATTCGCACCACGATCAGCAGCGCCGCCGGCCACAGCAGCAGGCCGAAGCCGCTTCCGAACGCGTTCGCGATGCGCTCGCCCGCGCGCGCCAGGCCATTGGGCGCGATCCAGCGCAGCAGGCACAGCACGACGGTGTAGGCCCACAGGTACACCACGAACCACAGGTGGTTCCAGGTCGGCACGTCGAGGCAGTCGTTGCCGCGGCAGAAGTTCTGGTCGTTCTGCAGGTAGCGCGCCCAGAAGGCGAGGTAGCCGTCGTGGTAACCACCGGGGAGCTGTTCGACCACCTGGTAGTAGGACTGCGGCGGGACGATCACGATCATCCCGAAAACCAGCGGTACCAGCAGCCGCCAGGAGCGCTTGCGCAGGAAGCCCGAGGGCGTCTTGCCGAGCAGGAAGGCCGTCGCCACGCCCGAGATGAAGAACAGCAGCGACAACCGCCACGGCGAGGTCATCAGCATGAACGGCTCGAGCGCGTGGCTGGCGAAGGGGCTTTTGACGTGCCAGTCCCAGGTCACGTAGTACATGCCCACGTGGTACATCACCAGCAGCGCGAAGGCGCCGATACGGACCCAGTCGAGGAAATAGCGGCGGCTCACGGTGGTGCTCCATGCGCGGAAGATGACGCCGACTGTCGCGGTGCCGAGCCGCGCGATCCACCGCGAAGTGACCACCTGGCGGGGCTTTGGGACGAATCGCGGGCGGGCGGGGACGGATCGGGACGGCATTGGCGCCCGACCCCCTACAATCCCGCCGCATGAACGCGCCTCCGTCCCCGTCGCCCGTCCCCTTCCCGTCTCACGCCTGGCGTCGCACCTTCGAGATCGGCTTCTGGGTCGTCGGCGGGCTGATCAACGCGACCAGCAATTCGATCACCGTGCTGATGGACATCCGCCGCAACGGCCTGGGGTTCCAGGACTGGGAGCCGGTCAGCTGGGAGTGGTCCAGCGGCGCGATGATGCTCGCGCTGATCCCGGCCGTGGTCTGGTTCACCCGCCGGCTGCCCCTGCATTGGGACAATTGGCGCCACGCCCTGCCGCTCCATGTGCTGGGCAGCATCGTGTTCAGCCTGCTCCACGTGGTGGGCATGGTGGCGATCCGCGAGGTCGTCTACGCCGCGCACGGCGCGCAATACGAGTTCGGCAACTGGGGCCAGCAGCTGGTCTACGAATACCTCAAGGACTGGCGCAGCTACGCCGGCTTCGTGGTCCTGATCGAAGGCTACCGCTTCATCCGCCGTCGCCTGCNGGGTGAGGCGAGCCTGCTGGGCGAACCCGANGAAGGCCCGCCGGTGGAACCGGTCGAACGGCCCGAGCGTTTCCTCGTGCGCAAGCTCGGGCGCGAATTCCTCGTCGCCGCACTCGATGTCGAATGGCTGCAGGCGTCGGGCAACTACGTGAACCTGCGCGTGCGCGGCCACGACTATCCGTTGCGCTGCACGATGGCGACGATCGAGGAACGACTGGATCCGTCACGCTTCGCACGCATCCATCGCAGCTACATGGTGAACCTCGGGCAGGTCGCATCGATCGAACCGCTCGACACGGGCGATGCGCGCGTGCACCTGTCCGACGGCACGGTGCTGCCGTGCAGTCGACGCCATCGCGATGCGTTGCGCGAGCGTGCGGGTTTTGCGTGATCGTGAAGCGATGGTGTTGCAGCTTCGTGTTGCCGCTTCGCATCGCGCTCACCGATAGATTGCAAACATCATGCGCTTGCGTAGCGGCCATGATCGGCAAGATCGCATCGCATGCATGCAACGCATGAATGCGCGGAAAAAGGCTGATTTCGCGCACGAAACGACCCCTCGCATTTGCATCGTTCAGGTTGCTGTGTTTAAGTGAACCCTGAGTGGGACGGCAGTGGGACGGGGAAGACCTCACATCCGATGCGATGCATGCGCCTGTTTCCTGCGGCGCGTGCGCTGTTTTCCTTCGCGTTGAACGGCGTCATGGTTCCTCGCGCATAGACATTCGTGGCAATGAGCAAAGACGCTGCGGAGGCCTCGCTGGCTTCCTACGAGATATTGATACGTTCGGTGGGCCAGGGCATTCGCGAAGTGCATGGCAACACCACCTGGGAATCGGTGCAGNCACGCGCCGAGAGCCTNTGGCACCTGTATGCCGTGACCACCGGGCTCGACTGGGCGCAGGTGGTCGAGCGCGTGCATGCCGCGTGGCTCGCGGCCGCCGAGCCGGATGGCGGGCAGTCGTAACGCTGCGCTCGCNCCCTTCGACGCAANCGTCGATACATTCGAGCCATCGTGAAATCCGCGTGCATGTTGCACGCATGTGAAGCGCTGCGCATCGAAGCTTTCACCGCAATGTGACTGCGCGCTGCCTAGACTCGCGGGCCTGTAGCCATGCAGGCAGGAGTTCAGGCGTTGCCTCCCGAACGCGAACCGTGGCGATCNTTCGCCCTGAAGATGCTGGTGGCGGCCATCGCGCTGCTGGGTGCGATCTTCCTTGCNGGCGGCGCGTGGCTGCTGTGGCTCGGCGGCTCCGCGTACTACCTCATCGCAGGCATCGGGCTGCTCGCCTCCGCCATCCTGCTGCTGCGCGAACGTGCAAGCGGCGCGTGGTGTTTCTGGCTGGTGCTGCTGGGTACCGTNCTGTGGACGTGGTGGGAAAGCGGCGCCGATTACTGGCGCTGGGTACCGCGACTGGGCCTGATGCTCGTGCTCGGCATCGCCGTCGCGCTGGTGCAGCCGTGGTTGCCGGGCATGCGACGCAGGATGTCACACACGCTCGCGGGCGTTCTCGTAGTCGCGTTCCTCGTTGCGTTCGCACTCGCGTTCGCGCCGCATGGCGTGGTTCGTAATCAGCGCACGACTCCGATCGCGGCAACGTCGTCGCCCGCATCGATCACGCAACAGGCCTATGAAGACTGGGTCGCCTACGGTCGCGGTTACGACGCGCTGCGCTACACGCCGCTGGTGCAGATCGACCGGAAGAACGTCGATCGCCTGCAACGCGCGTGGCAGATCCACACCGGCGATCGCCCCGAACATCGCTGGGGCGCCGAAACGACGCCGCTGAAAGTCGGCGACACGATCTACCTGTGCACNGCNCGCAGCCGCGTNATGGCGCTGGACGCGCGCACCGGTGCNGTGCGCTGGCGTTTCGATCCGGGCGTGAAGGACAGCGATATCCCGTACACCGCCGCNTGCCGTGGCGTTTCGTACTTCGAAGCGAAAGGCGCCGCCGAATGCCCCGCGCGCGTCATCGGTCCCACGCTCGACGGACGGCTGATCGCGCTGGATGCACGCACCGGAAAGCCGTGCGCGGGTTTCGGCAGCAACGGCCAGGTCGACATCAAGCTGGGCATGGGCGAGACGCCGCCGGGGTACGTGTCGATCACGTCGGCGCCGACGATTGTGCGTGGCGTGATCGTCACCGGCCACCAGGTGCTGGACGGCCAGCGTCGATGGGCGCCGTCCGGCGTGATCCAGGGTTATGACGCGATCACCGGACAACTGCGCTGGGCGTGGGACATTATGCGTCCCGACGCGACGGGCCAACCGCCCGCGGGCGAGGAGTATTCGCGCGGCACGCCGAACATGTGGACGACGGCGACGGGCGATGAAGCGCTTGGCCTGGTCTACCTGCCCATGGGCAATTCGGCTGCGGATTACTGGAGCGGCCTGCGTCGCCCGGTCGAGGATCACTTCGCTACCTCGCTCGTGGCGCTCGATGTCGCCACCGGCAAGCCGCGCTGGAACTTCCAGACCACGCACGTGGACGTGTGGGATTACGACCTGGGATCGCAGGGCTCGCTCGTCGATTTTCCCACCGCGAGCGGCCGCGTTCCCGCCATCGTATTGCCGAGCAAGCAGGGCGATCTCTACGTGCTCGATCGCCGCACCGGACAGCCGCTGGTGCAGGTGGATGAAAGGAAAGTGCCCGGNGGTGGCGTCGAACCGCNNCGGCGTTCGCCGACGCAGCCGNTCTCGCGTTACCACACGCTGCGCAAGGGCGACCTCACCGAACGCGACATGTGGGGCATGACGCCGATCGACCAGCTCTACTGCCGCATCGGTTTCCGCGAAGCGAGCTACAAGGGTTTCTACACGCCGCCCGAAGCGGATCGAAACTGGATCGAATACCCCGGCTACAACGGCGGTTCGGACTGGGGCGGCATCGCGATCGACCCGCGTCGAGGAATCATCGTCGCCAACTACAACGACATGCCCAACCTCAACCGCCTCGTTCCGCGCGCGAAGGCAGACGCGATGGGCTGGGCGCCGCGCGAGGACGTGCGCGGCGAGATGGGCGGCGCGGAAGGCGCGGGCGATCCGCAGGAAGGGACGCCGTACGCCATCGACGTCAACGCCGGATGGCGACTGGATTTCACCAAACTCCTCTGCAAGGAACCACCCTACGGTGGCATCCGCGCGATCGATCTGGCGAGCGGCAAGACCTTGTGGGACCGCCCGTTCGGAAGCGCGCGCAACAACGGACCGTTCGGCATCCGCTCCGGTTTGCCGGTGGAGATCGGCACCCCGAACAACGGCGGCGCGGTGATCACCGCGAGCGGATTGATCTTCATCGCCGCCGCGACCGACAACCTGATCCGCGC
>Ga0055530_10002181_pt1 | contig 12976 bp, 10 predicted proteins | sample Araplavi_mTSA_r2_FD_55009 | JGI IMG/M metagenome (GOLD analysis project Ga0055530, IMG submission 55009) | Arabidopsis root microbial communities from North Carolina, USA - plate scrape MF_Cvi_mTSA_r2 | ecosystem: Host-associated > Plants > Roots > Endosphere | place: USA: North Carolina... | reverse complement strand
TTGGGCGCGGGCGCGCCGAGTTCGGCGGTCAGGGTGAAACGGTCGCGTCCGCTGACCGGATCGGGCATCAGTGCGCCGGTGAGCGAGGGCGCACGCCACAGCTTGGATCCCTGCAGGCGCTGCACCAGCGACGGCGCTTCGCGGCTGAGGCCGATCATCAGCAGGTTGTTGTCCTCGATGGCGAGCTTCTCGAGGTAGGTGCTGTCCGGCAGCCGCTGGGTGAGTTCGTCGAGCACTTCCACCGTGGTCGGACGCGCTGCGCGTTCGCGGTCGAGGAAGGCCTGGCCTTCGATCATGTCGATGAGCGCCTGCCGTTGCGCGGCGGCGCTGCGTGCGGCGGCGGCCTGGTTGGCGATGCGCGCTTCCAGCTCGTCGGCGGCAATGCGCCGGTTGGCGACCAGGTGCCACATCAACGCGGCCGTGGCGAGCACCGCGAGCGCGGCGAGGCCGAGGTTCCAGTAGCGGAACGGATCGCCATGGCGACGGCGCTGCGCCGGGTCGAGCAGGTTCACGCCCAGCGGCTCGCCGTTCTCGGCGCACAGGTCGATGCCGGCGAGCGATCCGGCCATCGCGCCCAGCGCCGCCATCGGTGCGTCGAGGCGTTGCCGCGGCACGACGACGAGCTCGGCTTCGATCATGCCGTCGGTATCGCGACGGCCGAGCAGGCGCGCGTCGAAGGCGACGTTCTCGGCGGAGAACGGGGTTTGGCGGTCGATCTCGAAACCGACCACGTCGCGGAGGCGATCGCCCGCGGCGGCCGGCAGGGTCAGGGAACGTCGCAGGCCGGCGGCGGCGGGCAGCAGCAGCCAGCGCGGCAGGTCGGCCAGGCGCGGCGGAAGCAGTGCGGCCAGCGGATCGACGGGCGCGACGATCGCGTCCTCATCCGGCAGCGCGAGTTGGGGAACGGCGCCGAGATCGCGAAGGTCGCCCGCCTGTTGCAGCCGCAGCTGCACGCCGTCGCCCTGGACCTGGAGCAGCAGGCGGCCGCGATCGAAGCCCAGCACGCGGCGCACGCGCGCCGGCAGCCACGCCGCGAGGTTGTGCGCCCACCAGTGCGCGAAACCGCCCGCGCCCGGCGCGAGTCGCGCACCCAGGCGACGCAGCCGGTCCTGCGCCCAGTCGGCGGCAGGCCGGTTCTGTGGCCGGCTTTCGCTCCTTGCGTTCATCGCGGTGATGCTCCCTCCTCCCAGCGCAACGGCACATACGCCATGCCAGGCAAGCCCCCTCCGCCCGTGCGAACCACCGCTCGCAGCAGCGACTGTCGACCGTCGGGGAGCCGCGCGCGGCTGTCGATACTATAGGTGCCGCTGCCTGCGCCGGCCATGCTTGCCCCCGGGAGAGTTCCTTCTTGTGGGAGCCCTGCCTCGGTCCGGCCGCGCTGGGCGACCAGATCGGCACCGTTCAACCCCATCGCATCGAGCAGTTCCGCTGACGCATACGCCGGATCCGGCTGCGCACGGCCGCTGTAGACGGTCAGGTCCGGCTCGAGCTTCGCGTACAGCGCCGGCGTCATGCCCAGCACCTGCAGCAGTTCGGCCACGCTTTCGAAGTCCGCGTCCTTGGCGCCGTAGGGCCGGCCGGCGGCATCGTAGTCGCCGTCCTCGGCGCCGCCGCCGGGCTGGGTGAGGAGATCGGGATCGCGCCAGTCGACGATGGCCCCGGCGATGCGCCCGGCTTCGGACGGCTCCACGCCATGGCGCTGGATCAACGCGGCGATGAGCGGATGCGGCGCCTGGTTGAGATCGAGCTTGCCGTTCTCGTCGACGATCCTCACGTCCACCACCGCATCGCCGAAGCGCCAGCGATGCTCGCTTCCGTCCGGCTTCCACTGCAGCCGCGCGTCCGGCAGCGCGACGCGCGTCAACGAGTACTCCAGCCCCGCGCGCGCCGCATTGGATGCGACGAGTCCGCGCACCAGCACGCGACCCTGCAGCGCCTCCACGCGCGCGGCCAGCGCGAAACCGCCGATGAGCGCGGTCAGCAGCACGATCAGCCACAGCACCAGGATCAACGCGGCGCCGCGTTCGCGTGCGGCCGGTATCGACGTTTGGCGATGCGCGCGCGTCATTGCGTCTGCACCGGCAGCGCGAAACTGGTGAACGCAGGCGCGAGCGGCAACGACACGATCAGCGGCGGCCATGTCGCGCCGTCGCGATCGATCATCGTCACTTCCACCAGCAGCGGTAGTTGTTCGGTCGCTTCCCACGTGTCGAGCCAGTCGCCAAGGCGCCCGTCCTGGTCCAGCGAGCGATAGCGGAAACGCACCTCGCGCAGGTTTTCGACCAGCATTTCCGGCGGACGCGCGTCGGGCTCCTCCACCGTCTTGCCGGACTGCACCATGCTCAGCGCCAGCGTCATGCGCACGCCGTTGCCCGCGTCTTCGACCTTGAAGTCGTGCAGGTACGGACCGCCGCGGCCGAGGTAATCGGGAATGTCGGCGACGAAGCGCATGCGTTCGCGTTCGCCGATGAAGCGCACGGCGAGCGCGCGCGACTGGTCGATGTCGAACGGGATCGGCCGCGCACCGGTCAGGCGCGTACGCAGGAAACCCTCGACCGAGCGCATGCGTTCGCTGCGGTCGGCCATCGCTTCGCCGCGTGCCGCGGTACGCGTGGCCGCGCCCAGCGTCGCGAACGCGAGCGCGAGGCCGGCGACGAGCAGCACCATCGCGATGAGCACTTCGATCAGCGTGAAACCGGAGATGCGTGCGCGCGTCATGGCAGCGTGCCTCCGCTGCCGGCCGCGGCGATACGCAGCGTGCGCAGTTGCAGGCGTTGCCCGGACCCTTCGCCCCACTGCATCGCCAGCGTGATCTCGAACAGCTCCGGTCCACCTGGCGTCATCGGTTGCCCGCTGCGCGCTACCGCGGCATCGCGCCACGGCGCCACGCGCAGTCGCCAGCGGTAGCGGCCCTGCTCGAATTCGCCATTGCGTTCGGTGGCCGCGAGGGGCGCGCCGACGCCCACCTGGTCCATCAGCGATTGCGCGTACATCGCCGCGCGGCCCGCATCGGCGGACTGGCGTACCTGTCGCGTGGATCCCGACAGGATGCCCAGCAACAGCGTCAACGCCACCGCCAGCAGTGCGAAGGCGACGATGACTTCCAGCAGCGTGTAACCGCGCTGGCCGCGCTTCATCGCGACACCTGCGCGCGCTTGAGCTTCACTTCGCCCGTGAGCCAGGCAACGTCGATGTTCCAGGCCGCCTTGCGCGCGGCCAGCTGCACGCGTCCGCCGGTGCTGGCGCCATCAGGAAAGAACACGATCGCGCCTTCGCCGCGTTTGGGCTGCACTTCGCGCGCACCGGTGAAGGTGATGCTCAGCGTCGGCGGGACATCGCCCTTGCGGCCCATCGGCGCGGTCCAGGTGCGCTTGACCGGATCGAGCGTGAAGCGCTGCGGCTGCCCGGTCGCGATCGCGTGGGTGCGCGTGAAACGCAGCGCGGCGGCGACCTGTTTGGTGCTGGAGCGCAGCTGCACGCCTTCGCGGCCACCGCTCATCGCCGCCAGCGCGAGCACGCTGATGGCGGCGATCAACGCGATCACCAGCAGCATCTCCAGCAGGGAAACGCCGCGCGCGCGATGCATGTCGGCTCCGGTCGCCGGCTTACTCGTACTTGATGTCGCCGTCGACGCTGGTGCCACCCGGCTTGCCGTCCTTGCCCAGGCTGACCAGGTCGAACGGTCCGGTTTCGCCCGGCGCGCGGTANTCGAGCGGATGGCCCCACGGGTCCTTCAGTTCNGCCGGCTTGGCGTACGGGCCGAGCCAGCCGTTGACGTCGCTGGGCTGGGTGACCAGTTCCTCNAGCGCGGTCGGCAGGCGGCCGGTGTCCATCTGGAAGGACTCGATCTTGCCGGCCATCGTCTGCACCTGCGCCTTGGCGATGTTGTAGTCGCCGCGATCCTTGCCGCCGAGCACGCGGGCACCGACGAAGGCCAGCACCGCGCCGATCAGCACGATCACGATGATGATCTCGATCAGGCTCATGCCGCGCTGGCGGGCGGCCGACGGCGAATGGGTCAGTGAACGGCGGTTACGCATGTGGGTTCCTTTGGGGAGTGCGTCCGGAAGAAGAGGATGTTTACCCGAAAACGGCAGCCAATGGTCTGACTGCGGGGGGCGATGTTCAGTTCCTGCGACGCAAGTGTGAAGAGGGTATATGTCGCCTGGCGAACCGGGGTGGAACTCCTGCCCGGGAGCGAGCCAACGGCTCGCGAGCGGGCTATCCGATGGCGTTGGTGAGTCCATACAACGGCATCAGCACGGCCATCACCACCACGCCCACCACGCCGGCCAGGACGATCGTCACCACCGGCACCAGCGCGGCGAGCATGCGGTCCAGGGCCAGCGAGGTCTCCTGTTCGAACGTCTCGGCCGTGCGCACCAGCATCGTGTCCAGCGCGCCGGACTCCTCGCCGACCTGGATCATCTGCAGCGCCAGCCGGGGATAACGCTTGCCGCGCCCGAGGGCGGTCGAAAGCGCGACGCCGTTCTTCACTTCCTGCGCGGCCGCATCGACGTCCGCCGCCAGCACGCGGTTGCTGAGCACGTTGCGGCCGATGCCCAGCGCCGTGATCAGCGGCACGCCGTTGCGCACGAGCGTCCCGAGCGTGCGCGCCAGCCGCGCGGTTTCGGCCTTCGCGACCAGGCCGCCGACGAAACGCCGCTTCAGCAGCCACGCATCGAAGGCTTCGCGGAATACCGGGTCGCGGCGCTTGCGATCGAACCACCACACGCCAAGCGCCGGCGCCGCAAGCAGCACGATCCACCAGTCGCGCACGAACAGGCCNATGCCCAGCACGATCTTGGTGAACAACGGCAGTTCCGCATCCAGGCTTTCGTACATCGCGCCGAATTGCGGAACGACGTAGCCGAACAGGAACAGCAGGCTGCCTCCGACCATCACCAGCAGGATCGCCGGATAGATCAGCGCGTTGACCACGCGCCCCTGCAGCGCGCGCGTGCGCTCCAGGTAATCGGCCAGCCGCGCCAGGGTTTCCTGCAGGCTGCCGCCGGCCTCGCCCGCGCGCACCATGTTCACGTACAGACGCGAGAACGTGCCGTGCTGGCGTTCCAGCGCGGTCGACAGCGAGCTGCCGCCACGCACCGCATCGCGCACGTCGCCGATGGTGCGGCGCGCCGCTTCGTCTTCGGGCAGTTCGAGCAGGATGGTGAGCGCGCGATCCAGCGGCTGGCCCGCGCCGAGCAGCGTCGCCAGTTGCTGCGTGAACTGCACCAGTCGCGCACCGGCGAAGGCCTTCGGCTTGAACAGGCCCTTCCATACGGCTGCACCCGACGCTTCGCTCGCGAGCTTCGCTTCGACCGGCAGGTGTCCCTGTTCCTGCAGGCGCGCGACCACTTCGGCGCTGCTGCCGGCCTCCATCTGGCCGTCGAGCAGTTCGCCTCGCGGGTTGAGCGCCTTGTAGTGGTAGAGGGCCATGCGTTACGCGTCCTCGGTGACGCGCAGCACTTCCTCGATCGTCGTCTCGCCGCGCAGCGCCTTGGAAATGCCGTCCTCGTACATGGTGCGCATGCCGTGCTGGCGCGCGATCTGTTCGACTTCGCCCATGCCCGCGTGGCGCATCACCGCGCGGCGCAGCTCGTCGTTCATGACGAGGAATTCCATGATCGTAGTGCGCCCCAGATAACCGGTGGGCGCGATCGGCGACGGCATCGGGTGGTACAGGAAGATCTCGCCTTCGGGCTGGTAGCGGCGCAGGTCGAAGCGTTCGATTTCCTCCGGCGAAGCGGGATAGCGCTGCGCGTGCGTCAGCTCGAGCCTGCGCACCAGGCGCTGGGCGAGGATGCCGTTGATGGTGGAGGTGAGAAGGTAATCCTCCACGCCCATGTCGAGCAGGCGCGTGATGCCGCCGGCCGCGTTGTTGGTGTGCAGCGTCGACAGCACCAGGTGGCCGGTGAGCGCGGACTGGATCGCGATGCGGCAGGTTTCAAGATCGCGCATTTCGCCGATCATGATGATGTCCGGATCCTGTCGCACGATGCTGCGCAGCGCATGCGCGAAATCCAGGCCGATCTGCGGCTTGGCCTGGATCTGGTTGATGCCCTCGATCTGGTACTCGATCGGGTCTTCGACCGTGATGATCTTGACGTCCGGCGTGTTGAGCTTGCTCAGAGCCGTGTACAGCGTGGTCGTCTTGCCCGAACCGGTGGGACCGGTGACCAGCAGGATGCCGTGCGGCTGGTCCAGCACCTTCTGGAACTGCGGAAGGAAGGTGTCGGTGAAGCCCAGACGCTTGAAATCGAGCACCACCGTTTCGCGATCGAGCAATCGCATCACCACGCTTTCGCCGTGCGCGGTCGGCACGGTGCTCACGCGCAGGTCCAGTTCCTTGCCCTGCACGCGCAGCATGATGCGGCCGTCCTGCGGCAGGCGGCGNTCGGCGATGTTGAGCTTCGCCATGATCTTGATGCGGCTGATCACGGCGGCGGTGAGGTTCGCCGGCGGGCTTTCGCCTTCGCTTAGCACGCCGTCGATGCGGTAACGCACCTTCAGGCGGTTCTCGAAGGGTTCGATGTGGATGTCGGATGCGCGCAGTTCGACGGCGCGCTGGATGATGAGGTTCACCAGCCGGATCACCGGCGCTTCGGACGCGAGGTCGCGAAGATGCTCCACGTCGTCGAGGTCGCCCGCGGCGCCCTCGCCTTCGGCGGTTTCGACGATCGCGCCCATCGCGCTGCGACCCTGGCCGTACCAGCGNTCCACCAGGTCGCCGATTTCCGAACGCAGGGCGACCGCCGGACGGATGTCGCGACCGGTCGCCAGGCGCAGGGCGTCGAGCGTGTAGGCGTCCTGTGGATCGGCCATGAGCACGTCGACGACCGTGTCGCTCTCGCCGACCGGGCAGACGGCGAACTGCTTCATGAAGCGCGTGGACAGCGAGACGCCTTCGGGTGGCAGTTCCGGCGCGTCCTTGATGGCGACCAGCGGCAGGTTCAGGACTTCGGCGGCGGTCTCGGCGTGGTCGCGTTCGGACACCAGCCCGAGCCGCGCGAGCAGCGCCAGCAGGCTGCCGCCGGTGTCTTCCTGCAGGCGTCGCGCGCGGACAAGGTCCGCCTCCTTGAGCCTGCCCTTGGCGAGGAGCGCGTCGATGATCCGCTCTTCGTCCGTCCCGGTGCTGGTGGCGACCTGATCCATTACTTTCACCTTCGGAACCTTCCGCCGACTTTAGCAGTTGGGCTGTGCAGGCCGCGATCCGGCTGGNTCCCGGTTTCGGGATGCGCATTCCGGGAACGCGTGCCGGCATCGCGTCCGGCCGGCAACCCGGTATCGNGGGAATCGGTCACATTGCCCGCCTCCCGCGGTGCTGCGTAAGCTGCGGCCTCCATCAGGGGGAATGCACATGAAGAGCAGTCTGTCGGTCGCCATCGCGGCGGCCATTTTCGTCGCGGGCGCGGGCGTGGGTTACTCGGCGCAGAAGCAGCAGAAGACCACGGCGGAGATGTACCACGCCAAGGGCAACCAGGATGCGGCGAAGTCGCTGCTGGCCGTGGCGAAGCTCCAGGCCGGCAAGGGCAGCTGGGAACAGATCGCGGTGGGCCGCGTGTATTACCTCGGCGGCTTCAAGGCCGAAGGCCAGGCGATCTTCGACGCCCTCCTCAACGGCAAGCACGAGGACAGCGACGTGTTCCGCATCGCCCGCGTCTACAGCGAGGCCGGCGAGTGGGACAAGGCCAAGCCGCTGTTCGATCGCTATTTCGCGACGACCGACGACGATGGCACCGGCCTGGCTGAAGTCGGCGCGATGTATCTGCTGAACGGCGACCGCGCGAATGCGGAGCAGATGTTCGACCGCTCGGTGGCGATCGAATCGAACGACCTGTGGGCGACGCTGCACATGGCGGGCGCGTATCTCAACGTCCGGCCGCAGGAGTGATGCGCAGGATGGGTTGAGCGAAAAGCGACACCCATCGAACCGCAGCGGCCCAAAGGATGGGTTTCATACGAAACCCATCCTGCGCGCGCCTTCTCAGCCCACCCAGACGCGCGCGTTGCGGAACATCCGCATCCACGGCGAATCGTCGCCCCAGTCGGACGGCGCCCAGCTCAGGTTCGCGGTACGCAGCGTGCGTTCCGGATGCGGCATCAGGATCGTCGCGCGGCCGTCGCTGCTGGTAAGGCCCGTGATGCCGTCGGGCGAACCGTTCGGATTGAGCGGATAACGCGTGGCCACGTTGCCGTTGCCATCGACGTAGCGCAGCGACACGTTCACGGCGGCCTGGTCGAGACCGCTGTCGAACTCGGCGCGGCCTTCACCGTGCGCGATCGCCACCGGAATGCGGGAACCCGCCATGCCGCGCAGGAACAGCGACGGCGATTCGACGACTTCCAGCAGACCGAAGCGCGCTTCGAACTGCTCGCTGCGGTTGCGCAGGAACTTCGGCCAGTGTTCGGCGCCGGGGATGATCGGCTTGAGCTGCGACAGCATCTGGCAACCGTTGCAAACGCCCAGCGAGAAGCTGTCCTCGCGCGCGAAGAACGCGGCGAATGCGTCGCGCAATGTGCTGCGCTCCAGCACCGACGTCGCCCAGCCGCGGCCCGCGCCCAGCACGTCGCCGTAGCTGAAACCGCCGCACGCGGCGATGCCCTTGAAGTCGGCCAGTTCGACGCGGCCGGCGATGAGGTCGCTCATGTGCACGTCGACCGCTTCGAAGCCGGCACGCGTGAAGCCCAGCGCCATTTCGATCTGGCCGTTGACGCCCTGCTCGCGCAGGATCGCGACCTTCGGGCGCACGCCGGTGTTCACGAACGGCGCGGCGATGTCGTCGGCCGGATCGAACGTGAGCTTCGTCTTCAGGCCCGGCGCATTGAAATCGCGCGCGACGGTGCGTTCCTCGTCGGCGCCTTCCGGGTTGTCGCGCAGCTTCTGGATCGCATGGCTGGTGGACCACCACGCGTCGAAAAGTTCTTCCCAGCGCCACTCGACCAGGGTCTGGCCGTCGTCGCGCACGCGGATCGCCGGTGCCGTGGTCGGACGGGCGATGCGCTGGGCGCAATCGATCAGGCCGTGGCGCGCTACGAGGTCTGCGAATTCGGCGCGGTCCTCGACCGACACCTGCACGATCGCGCCGAGTTCCTCGTTGAACAGCGTGCGGAACGGGTCGTCGCCCCAGCCATCCAGCGTGATGTCCAGGCCCACGCGCGAGCAGAACGCCATTTCGCACAGCGCCGCGAACGCGCCNCCGTCGGAACGGTCGTGGTAGGCGCGGACGAGGCCGGCCTCGCGCGCGTCGCGGATGAGTTCGAAGAAGTCGCGCAGGCGCTGCGGGTTGTCGAGATCCGGAACGCCGAGCGGGCCGGAGAACGCCGGCAGCGTGCCCTGTCCATCGGCCGCTTCGGGATGGCACTGCGCCAGCACCGAACCGCCCAGGCGCTGCTTGCCCGCACCCAGGCCGATCAGCCACAGCTCCGATTCGTCCTCGCGCGACAGCAGCGGCGTCAGCTGCGCGCGCACGTCGACGACCGGCGCGAACGCGCTGACGATCAGCGACACCGGCGAGACCGACTTGTGCGCCTGGCCGTCCGCATGCCACTGGGCCTGCATGGACAGCGAGTCCTTGCCGACCGGGATGCTCAGGTCGAGTTCCGGGCACAGTTCAAGACCGACGGCCTTGACCGCGTCGAACAGGCGCGCGTCCTCGCCGTCGTGGCCGGCGGCGGCCATCCAGTTGGCGGACAGCTTGACGCGGTTGAGCGATTCGACCGGCGCGGCACACAGGTTCGTGATCGCTTCGCCGACGGCCATGCGCGCGGCGGCGGCGGCGTCGATCAGCGCCAGCGGCGTGCGTTCGCCGATCGCCATCGCTTCGCCGACGAAATTGTCGAAGCCCGACAGCGTGATCGCGCAGTCGGCCAGCGGCAGCTGCCACGGACCGATCATCTGGTCGCGCGCGGTGAGGCCGCCGACGCTGCGGTCGCCGATGGTGACCAGGAAGTTCTTGGATGCGACGGACGGATGCGCCATGACGCGCAGCGCGGCGTCGCGCAGCTCNAGGCCGTCCCAGCGCAGCGCGGGCCACGGCGCGGCCGGCGGACGGCGGGCGTCGCGGTGCATCTTCGGCGCNTTGCCGAACAGCACATCCATCGGCAAATCNATCGGCCACTCGCGACCGGTTTCACGCGCGGTTTCGAGCGTGGCGCCGTACCCGACGACCAGNCGNTCTTCCGCNGTGGCGTAACCGACCGCGGCGAACGGGCAACGCTCACGCGCGCAGATCGCNGCGAACTCTTCNACGCGATCGGCCGGAATGCCGAGCACGTAGCGCTCCTGCGATTCGTTGCACCAAAGCTGCATGGGCGAGAGCGACGGATCGTCGCTGGGCACCGTCGCAAGATCGATGATGCCGCCCAGGCCGGAGTCGTGGAGCAGTTCGGGAATCGCGTTGGAAAGACCGCCCGCGCCGACGTCGTGCGCGGTCGCGATGGGGTTGTCCTCGCCACGCGCGACGCAGCGGTCGATGACTTCCTGGCAGCGGCGTTCCATCTCGGGGTTGTCGCGCTGCACGCTGGCGAAATCGAGTTCCTCATGGCTTTCGCCCGANGCGACCGAGCTGGCCGCACCGCCGCCCAGGCCGATCAGCATGGCCGGGCCGCCGAGCACGATNACCGCGTCGCCGGGCTGCAGGCCGAGCTTCTTCACCTGCACGCGATCGATCGCGCCCAGGCCGCCGGCGAGCATGATCGGCTTGTCGTAGGCGCGTGCCTGCGTTCCTTCGTCCAGCTCGAAACTGCGGAAATAGCCGGCGAGGTTCGGTCGGCCGAACTCGTTGTTGAACGCGGCCGCGCCGATCGGGCCTTCGATCATGATGTCCAGCGCGGTGGCCATGCGCGGATTGAGCGAACGCTCGCGCTCCCACGGCTGCGGCAACGTCGGGATGCGCAGGTGCGAGACGCTGAAACCGGCGAGGCCGGCCTTCGGACGGCCGCCGCGACCGGTCGCGCCTTCGTCGCGGATTTCGCCGCCGGCGCCGGTGGACGCGCCGGGGAACGGCGCGATCGCGGTGGGATGGTTGTGCGTTTCGACCTTGATCGCGAAGGCCGAATCGACCTGCGCTTCCTCGCGGTACGCATGCGTGTGCGGATCCGGGCGGAAACGGCGGCTCGCGTAGCCTTCCACCACCGCCGCGTTGTCGCTGTACGCCGAGAGCGTGTGCTCGGGCGTGGTCGCGTGCGTGTGCTTGATCATCTTGAACAGCGACGTGGTCTGCTCGACGCCGTCGATGGTCCACGATGCGTTGAAGATCTTGTGGCGGCAGTGCTCGGAGTTCGCCTGCGCGAACATCATCAGTTCGACGTCCGACGGCTCGCGTCCCAGCGCGGCGTAGCGCTCGCGCAGGTAGGCGATCTCGTCGTCGGCCAGCGCCAGGCCCAGGCGCGTGTTCGCCTGTTCCAGGTCGGCCAGCGGGATGCGTTCGAGTTCGCCGCGCGCCGGCACCGAGAACAGCGCGATGGCGTCCTCGCGCGCTTCCAGCAGCGACTGCGTCATCGGGTCGTGCAGCACCTTCGCCAGCGCACCCTGCGTCGGCGCGTCCGACGGCCAGCCGGCGAGGTCGTAACGCGTGCCGCGTTCGACGCGCTTGACCGGCAGTTCGGCGCCGTGGAGCAGTTCGGTGGCCTTGCTCGCCCAGGGCGACAGCGTGCCAAGACGCGGCGTGACGTAGCGCGACACCGCATCGCCTGCACGCGGTGCGGCGTCGGGTTGCGCCTGGAGGATGCGGTTCAGCGCATCGGCGTCGGGCGTCTCACCGGGTTCCGGCTCGACCCAGTAGACGGGCCATGCGCCAAGCAGGCGGACGGACGGATGGAGGGCTTGGAGTCGTGCTTGGAGCCGTTCCAGGCGGAACGGCGACAGGGCGGAAGCGCCCTCGAGGACGATCATGTCCGGGGAACCGTGCAACGTCGGGCCCGCCATTGTACCCAAGCGCCCGCCGCCCCGCCGCCGGAAACGCCCGAAGGCGGGTCCGGAAACGCCGACGCCGCCCATCGGGCGGCGTCGCAACGTGCTGCAGGGAAGCTCAGGTGCCCGGCTTGGCGGCCGTGGCGGAGGCGGTCTGGGTGTGCTCGGCGGCGAGCTTGTCCAGCGTTTCGCGCAGCGCGGCCGGCGGGAGGTAGCCGCCGACCTGGACGCCTTCGCGGGTCACGATCATCGGCGTACCGGTCAGGCCGACGCGCTGGCCGACGTCGTACTGCTGGTTGACGCTGGTCTTGCAGTCGGCCTTGGTCGGGCCGTGGTCGCTCTTGGCGTCGGTCAGGGCCTTGCGGCGGTCCGGCGCGCACCAGACGGCGACCATCTTGCGGTAGTCGTCGCTGCCCAGGCCCATGCGCGGGAAGGCGAGGTACTCGATGGCGATGCCTTCGCGGTTGTACTCGGCGATCTGGCTGTGCAGCTTGCGGCAATAGCCGCATTCCACATCGGTGAAGACAGTGACGGTGTACTTGGGCTTGGCCGGCGAGAAGACGATGCGCTCGCTGACCGGAATGGTGGCGATCAGCTCCTTGCGCATGCCCTCCATGGCGCCCTCGCTGAGGTTCTTCTTCGCGGCCACGTCGAACAGCGCGCCGCCGGAACCGGGCAGGAACAGGTAGCGGCCGTCGTCGCTCACGTAGACGACCTGGCCGGCGACGATGGCTTCGCGGAAGCCGGGCATGGCCGCCGGGGCGACGCGCTCGACCTCGACCTTCGGGTTCAGCGCCCGGACGGCTTCGATGGCGCGGGCATCAGGGGTGCCGGCGGCCGCCTTGGGCGCGGCGGCGGGCTTGGCGGCGGCGGTCGCGGCGGGGACGGGGTCCGTGTTGCCGCCGGGCGCCTGCGCGCAGGCGGAAAGGCTGATGGCGCCGAGNACGGCGAGGACAAGTCGTTTCATTCGGATCCTGTCGGGCGGCCGGGGGCCGCGAGGGGGAATGGCCCGATTGTGGCACGCAGGCAATCGGCGGCGAGTGTCGTTGGTCCCGGTGCGGG
>Ga0055530_10002172_pt1 | contig 12995 bp, 9 predicted proteins | sample Araplavi_mTSA_r2_FD_55009 | JGI IMG/M metagenome (GOLD analysis project Ga0055530, IMG submission 55009) | Arabidopsis root microbial communities from North Carolina, USA - plate scrape MF_Cvi_mTSA_r2 | ecosystem: Host-associated > Plants > Roots > Endosphere | place: USA: North Carolina... | reverse complement strand
GCAGCGACCTTAAATTCTTCCGTGTAACGCTTCCCACTCATGATTTCTCCTTTGCCTTAATTATGGCTCAGGAGTGTCTACAATGGTCGTGGCGATTCAGGGCGGTGGTCATTTCTATTGGGATGTTAAAACCCGCTAGAAGTAGCGAAATCGCTCACGCCCACAGGGACTGTTTGTATGGTGACGGACCGTTTTGGCTGGAGACCGATCTTGCAAAAAGCGGTGCCAAAGAATTTCGGGCGAAGTCTGGTTTAAAGCCGGTCCCAGGCATAACTGCACGTGCCGTTCAGCAGATTCAACGCTTAGGGAATGGTCTGGTGGAAATCTATGACGAGCGCGACGAATACTTAAAGTCACGTCTCTTCTATTTGCCATCTAGGGCTTATGGTGCGAGCAAGGTGATCAACTCCGACATGTTGGATTTCTATCTGGATCGGTTCTGCGATTTTGTAGGATTGCCTCCTGACGCTTTAGGACGACGGTGGTACGTGCGAATACACGAGATGCGCAAATGGTTCTTGCTGCTGTTTGTTTGGTCCGGCAGATTTAATGTTCTTGACGCCGCCCGGTCCATTGCTGGACATACAAGTGTAAAACATCTACAGGCCTATATTGAACGCGAGAAGCCACACGAGTCACAAGCTGAGATTGAATGCGAATACGCAGCGGACCGATTGCGCCAATTTGAAAGCGGGGCTGAATCACAGGATGAAATAGGCCTAAATGAACTCTATGAGAGGATCCTTCGTCGATTCAACGTCTCGGCACTTGAAATGATCCCCACTCGGACTTGGGAGGCTTACCTTCAGCAGCTTCATGAGAGTGAAGAATTTGTCGTAGAGCCATACCTTGTCGATGGAGAGGGCGGCGTTCGCGTATGCGTGGCGTTCCGCTCTCAAAGGAGCTAATAGTGTCAATACTTGGTGAAACGAAGCGTAGAAATTTGCAGGTGCAGAGCGACCTTGAGGAAACTGTCCTGGCGAGGGAACGGGTCCTGTTAGGCATTCTTGAAGGACGCCTGGACATTTGTAGACAAGTTATGTCGGGCATCGATTCCACTACCACATTTGCAAGCTGGGAGTGGCGGTCGCATGGGATTGTGAAGCTCGCCCGAGGAACGTTGAGGAAATTTGCGAATCAAGCACTTGGTAGGCGATCCGCTGGCGCAGAAATGACGGGTTGGCGATACCTCGATGATTTGAGAAAAGCAGTTAAGCGACTCATTGAGGTCCATCACTCGCCGCGAAGTAAAGCTGCGAAGGCCATAAAAGAGAATAGCAAGCTGGTCGAGAAATCGTCACTCATCAAGGATTTAGAGGTAAGCATGTTACGTCAGAGTCGGGCTTATCTCAATTTGCTTCAACAGGTTCGCGGGCTTGCGAATAGCGGATCGGTTCAAGTGGGCACGCGAACGCGGCTATTCAACATTCTGAACAGTCACGACGAACTTTTTGGTGATCTATTTGGTCCAGAGATTATACATTCCCTACGACCTGATAACGTGGAAGTCTTTAAGCGATGATCGCGAAGCGAAGGCAACTCTACAACGGCATACGTGATTTGCGGATTATCGACAGCGTAAGCAAGTATGCCGGAATCCGGCAAGTTCACTACCAGCATATCCCGTCCACCTGTTTTGTGCGTTGGCCTGATGGCACCCCGTGTATTCCAGTGAATATGTATTTGCTGGACCATGCATGTGAGTGGAGAGGCGAAACACCGATGACATATGCGTCACAGCTCTCGGAGTTCCTTCGGTATTGCGCCAAAGGTAGAAAAGACTTCGGCAAATTAGTGGATGGTGATATTTACCGGCTCACTGAACGCTTGTCATGCCAGTCACGACAAGGGACTGTCAGGAATGCGAATACGATTCGGGGTATCAGCCAGCGAGTTCTTCACTTCTTGGACTGGTTTCAGCGAAACCTTTACCGTGGTGCCGTTCCACTTATTGGCGAAGCTCATGAGGGTCCCGCGATTGTATGCATTCGAGCTACGAATGCCACGAGCAAGGAAGCGTATTGGCATCATGCATCTGCGCCGTTGCCTGCTTCGACCCGCCGAAAGCCGCCAATTCCTCATTCGGTTATTGAGGATATTGAAGCCGCAATCGATAGCGTCGCGGTCGCTGAAGCTAGTCGAGAGCCTGCTGCACGCCGATACAGCTCCGATCTATTGTTTCAAAGCGAGCTGAATTCCTATTTATACGATCGGAGGGACTTCATGATTTGGATGATGAAGCGCACTGGACTCCGTCCGTCCGAGCTGGCGAATATGAATTCCGTGTCGAACGGCGTCTCAATTCATAGCGGGCGTCTTATGTTGCACACGATGAAGCGAAGAATGGAAAAAGCTCCAGTGCGAGAGTTTCCAATTTGCGAAAAGGATGTACGGCGAGTACTCAGATACTTGAACTCCCGCGATCGTTGGCTCCGAGCGTGTTCAAAGCGCAAAGGCGAGCCGATCAACAGCGACGCGATGTTTCTTGGTACCGCAGCAAAGCGATTGGGAGAGAGGATCGGAATATCGGCTCTTGAAAAAGACTTTCAGAAGCTTTGTACGGCTGCAGGCTATAGTGATTTCCAGGTTTGTTTTTCTATGTTCCGGCATCGATTCATTACTGATGAGGTCAGGGCTCACATTAAGCAATGGGAAGAGGAAAAAGGGGCCTTTGTAGTAGATGCGGATTATCGTGCCCTATTTGAGCGTATAAAGGTTAAGACAGGTCATGCCAACGTGGATTCGCTCATGCACTATTTGCATATCGCTCGTGAGACAGAAGGGCTTTGGGTGCCGGTTGATGACGCTGTAGAGAAAGAGCGGAGGTATCGTGACCTTGTTTCTGATGTGACGCGAATTAAGCACGAGCTTACCGCTGGCCTGACGGAACAAAACATGCGACATCGCTTAAAACGGGCGCTCGATGCAATGGAGGCAATGTCCCTTCCGACTGAGCATTCGAGAAAGAAGAGCGAAGTACTACATCGGAAAGAAAGAAAACTAAATTGAACTTTGTGTGGTAATACGATAACGATTTTTCGGTCGGTTAATTTTGGTGTACGTTTCCTTTTGTTACTTGTGGTAATTTGTGCTGTAGTAGATGTTAGATAGAAAAGTAGCTTGGAAGCCGCTTTAGCGCATTCAATTATGACAAAAAACCTAGGCGACAACTTCTCCATTTTATCTCGGTTCGACGAGATCGCTCCTTTTCTCAAAGAAGTGATTCGCGCTGCCGACTCACAACGCGACGCACTGGGCTTTTTCCCAGAGGCAGTTTTTCATGATGCTGCTCGGCGAGAGCGACTCCTCGTGATAACGAAGGATTTGCTCGAAGGTAGGAAGTATTGTGGCCATCTTCTGTTTAGGCCGCTATACCCGCGTGCTCATGTACTACAGATTTACACGGAAGCGGCAATGCAACGTCGAGGTCTAGCGTCAAAGCTGGTTGGATACCTTAGACAACAACTCACTCATTATGGCTATAGTTCAATTTATGCACGCGTCGCGGACGACTTAACGGCGTCGAACAAATTTTGGGAGGCGCAAGGATTCTACGTTCAACGTGTCGAAAGAGGTGGCACCGCTCGGAATCGACAAATTCATGTGCGATGTCATGAACTCGATACGCCGCAGCTCTTTCCACCAAGCGGGATCGATGGCGAAAATCCATTGGGTCTAAAGACTTCCGCTAAGGATGTCGTGCCTCTTTATTTGCTCGACCTAAATGTGCTCTTCGATGTTGGTCCTCGACGCCCCCGCCATGTGGAGGCAGTCAGCCTCTTTCAGGCTGAACGCTCGAATTTCTGTCGGCTCGCGATCAGTACAGAAATACGTGAGGAGCTTCAACGAAACGCGTATGAAGGTCGTACTGACCCGATGGCGACCTATATTTCCTTGTATCCGGCATTTCCGATAGTTGATGTGAGTGAGGGATCGACCCTGTTTGAGGAGTTGGCGGGCATAGTGTTTCCTACTCGGTACAAGGATGGAAAGCTCACAGCAAATGATCGCTCCGACCTCAAGCATGTTGCGACAGCAATTGAACATGACCTGGCTGGCCTTATAACGAACGACGGTGCAATTCTCGATGTTGCTCAGATTATTCAAGATCGATTCTCGATCGAAGTTGTTTCTCCATCCGCGTTTTTAATCCAGGGAGATGCGTCGAGTGCAAATGCCTCGTTTGATACCAAGCAAGATACGACCTTGGCCCTTCGAGAAATCGAAAAAGAAGACGAAGGGGCAGTACGGGGACTACTGTCAAGGCTACGAGTCCCTGGTTCCAGCATTGCTTCGGGCTGGATTCCAGTTGAAGCAAAGGGGCGCATCGCGACCTGTTGCGGTGTTTGGCTGGACAGGGAGTTGATCGGCTATGCCACGTGGGCAGCCAAAGAAGTTGCCGGTCCTTTGAGGATACGTATTGCGATTGACGAGGCATCACCCTTTGCATTGAACGCTACCAGGATTTTGCTTATGTATATCTTGGAGAGGATCGGTGCAAAAGGATCACAAACCATCTGCTTGAATCTTCCTGAGAACCAATCTCATGTGCGAGAACTTGCGACCGGTTTCGGTTTCCATAGTGCAGGAGAGGAGTCATCACTTACGAAACTGGTGCTGGGAAATGCACTGACAGTTACCAATTGGGCGACGCGTCAAGCTGAAATGGCAGCGGGTTGCGGATTACGGCTGCCAGTTCGGCCCCCGCAATTTCGGAACGTAGATCAGTTGATACCAGTTTTCACGCCTGACGGTAATCAATCCCACGTTGCGTTGGATTTGTTAGAGACACTACTGTTTCCAGCGCTACTTTGTCTGCCGGGACGGCCAGCTGTTCTCACCCCCATCCAGAGCAAATTTGCCACTGAACTTTTGGGGGGCTCCCCTCAGGCATCCCTGTTGCCACAGGCAACAGCGACGCTTTTCCATGATCGCCACTATTTGAGCGATCCACGGACGTTGCGGCACTTCAAGCGCGGGGCGATAATGTTGTTTTATGAATCAACAAAGAACGGTGGTCGAGCTGCAGTAATAGCCATGGCGCGCATTCGCGAGTCGTATTTGCGAGATGTGCCGACTTTGGATCATGACGGACTGGAGCACTCTGTGCTTTCGGCGCGCACCTTAGAAGACATCGGTAAATCGAAGATGAAAACAGTGACTGTGTTTGACAACATTTTTATTTTCCCTCGACAGGTACCTTTGTCGTCGTTGAAGCGAATTGGATGCGGCAGCCCAAATTCTTTGATTACCACGCGCCCAATAACGGATGCTCAATTGCAGGAGATTTTGCGAGAGGCTTTCTCAAGTGAGTAACGCGGAGAATATCCTGATTTCGTTGGCTCCTCGCCATGCACAAAACATTTTTGATGGGATAAAGCATATCGAGTTGCGTCGGCGTCCGATGAATGTGTTACCGGGAACGCTGGCATGGATTTATGTAACTTTGCCTGTCGGTGCATTGGTCGGTCGGGCAACAATTAGTGCCATTCATACTTCATCGCCGTCGACTCTTTGGCGAAAATTCGGAGCAGTCTCGGGACTTGAGCGAAGCGAGTTCTTGAGCTATTTGAAGGGCGTCGAGAAGGGAGTCGTCTTAGTGCTCGAAGAGGTCCGCACCTTGCAGGATCCTATGCCATTGCACGATCTTAGAGATCTATCTGAGGGATTCAATCCACCGCAATTCTTCGTAAGGATCACCGACGAGCATCCGCTCTTCGATTCGTTAACGTCGATGATGCTAACAGGGCGGAAAAGCATGCTCAAAAAAGTTGCTCCGTCATAGAGTTGATATACGACGTCAGGCGAATCGCAAGTTGCAGCGTTGGCCATTTAATTTGAGAATTTGTTGCCTACAGAGCTCGCCGCATGATGGCCCATCATGAGTTAGCGTTTAAAATCGGCGACTTCGCCGTCACGCGCATTTGATATGTTGGTGACTCAGAGATCTAACTTGAAATTGGAATGAAATTGAACCCGACGCCCGTTCTTGGACTGTTTAAAAATGAAGATGAGCTTCGCGACTACCTGGCGGCAAACTTAAAATTGATCGAGCCCGGCCTGACGTTGGTTGCGATTAGTTATCCAGTCGAGACTCTCGTGGGCGCAAACGGCTCATTGGATATTTTGGCTAAGGATCGCTATGGGTGTTTCGTCATCATCGAAGTCAAGAGGAGCGACCAAGCGGCGCGTCAAGCGCTCCATGAACTGAGTAAATACATCTCAGCGTTCCTGACTACGCAACATGTTGACGAGCACAAGTTGCGCTGTTTTGTTGTCTCTACGCATTGGCATGAACTGCAGACGCCGCTCGCGTTTTTCGCTGCGACTGCAGCGATAAATGTCAAAGGATTTCAGGTCACTGCCGAAGCCGGGAATGTCAAAGTTGACGAACGCCCTTTGTTGCCTGTGGATTCTCTGCCAAAGCTCTGTCCAGACACACGTCTTCTCGAAACGAAAGAAGGGGCAATGTCGTCTGTGGTAGATGACATCAGGAAGGCCGCAGCCTTGATCCCATCAGTTCGAGCTGCACTACTGCAGTTTGAACCAGTTAGCGGGAAAGAAGACTTGGCTGTTTTGTGTATTTGGCGGATTAGCGATGACGCGATTGACAGCGTGACCTATACCATCGGGAATGATGCTGTCAAAGAAGGAAATGAATTTGAACCGCCGACCCATCGATATGATGGATGGAAAGAAGAAGCTTCCGTTCTTGACTGGCTGACGCGGCACTGCAATGAGGTCGAGTTCACATTCCGCACATTGCGGATAGGTACACCTGAAAAGATTTCGGCAATCCTCGAGACGCGTCAATTCCGAGAACTGTTCCCTATCGGGGCATGGCCGAAGAACGACTTAGTGCATGACTTAGCGGAGATGGAGAGATGTGTCATCGCACAAGACCTTGGAAGCGATGCAGCACGCACAAACAGGTATTTTTTTAATGCCAAGTCCAACCCGATACTCGGACCGTCTTGGGACTACATGGTTCGAGCATTTGCTGGCTTTGTCGGATTCGAAAGTTTTTGGCAATCGGAGGTTGAGCGTTTCTTAAGTCGACTTAAGGGCAGCCTCGATGTCACATTTTTCGGTCAAGACGTACGCCATTTTTATTTTCGGATTCACCAGCATCTTGAGCACAGCGAGGCACAGCTTTCACAGTTTGCAATCGATGTTTGCGACATCAATGGGACTAGCATTCGCCAATTGTATGGAGGCTGGGCATGGGACGGAAACACTTGCCCCACAGATGAGATTGCGCAAGTGAAATCCACTTATGGTTCTATCGACCAAGCACGCATTGCTGTCCTCAGCTCTAAAGATCCGCTCCGCTATGAATCTGCGTTCCGAGCTCACGGATTCAGCCCGTGGGTGGTCGAATGGGACAATGTCCAGAAGAAAGGCGAGCTGTTTTTGAGCGCTCTTGGTCCGAGCGATATTGATTGCAAATGTGGAATCGAAGCCTTCGTTCGTAAGAACCATGACTACTGCGAACGAATTTCAAAACTCTATGCCGGATTCCCCACCGGCCCAGATGGGAACCGAACACCGTTAGTTTTCGATTTGACGGGGGAGTGAACGGGCCGAATTAGCCGGCTCGAACGGCTTTTTGCTCTTCTATCCGGTTGTGTTAGATGAAGTCTAAGAGTACAGATGAACGCGATTATTTGATTATGAGTTGAGGCAAATCATACTTGCCTTAGTTTCGCCAAGTTACACTTTCCATATTGTTGGGAGAGCCGAGATGTCACCTGGTGAAGCTGAGTCACAAGCACATGGCCGCCCGAACCGTTCTATTGCTGAAGTTATAAATAGGGCGGCCGACCTGTTTGAGTCCGATAAATCTTTCGATATCGCGCACTATTTGCAAGAACGAGGCGTATCGTTCAGCGTAATAATCCGAGTGATGCGAGAGCCTGACCGTCGGCGCTCGCGTTAAGTGTAAGTGTACTAGCTGAGATGCGAACTGACAGGTTGCGTCAGGTGGCAGACGGCTTCCGGCCCCATTGCTGTCGCTCGAATCTCAAAGCCTGAGGCTGCTTTGCAGCGAATTGCCGTCTCTCAGTGGTCGGAGCAGCCCCCGTATCGAGCGAACGCAAGAATCTCAACCGATCTTCGACATGTTGGACGAGCTTCATTGCGCTGAATGTGAGGCGGCCTGGACTGAAACCGAGGCTGCATCCTCCTCCGTGTCCGAATCTTCAATCTCAAACACGCCTTCGAGGTAGGCCGCGTAACGCTGTTGCAGGTATTTAAGCGACGCATCGCGATCGGCCTGAACATCCAAATGGTCCTGAAAGAACTTCAACCGTGCACGGTTCTCGTCGAGCACTTGCGCCCACGTCTTCGCGTAGATATTGACGTTTGGCTTTTCCAAAATCAGGCCAGTCTCGTCCTTGACCAAATGCTCGGTATAGGGTGTTAGTTCGTCGCTGATCGCCCAAAAGTTCCACGTCACGCCGACTTTGGAGAACCGTGGGTCCGCCAACACGGAAAACGCGTAGCCTTGAATCTGCGTTACCTCGTCCGAACCGATGGACACTTTCGGCGCTTTCAGTTCAACGATGAGGTGCGACAAACGGTTCGCCCGGTGCTGTTTCGTCGCCCTCGAAAGCATCAGATCCACGATGCCACGCGTCTGCGAAATGTGCTTCACCGGCTCGTCGATTACGATCTTGGGATCCAACATTTTCTTGTGTTCGATCAGAGCCTGGGTTAGAGACCGGTCGTCCACGGACAAGCTGAACTCTTCGCCAAAAAGCCAGCAGTTCTGAGCGATGATGCGATGCAACTGCGACCGTTCTTTTAGGCGTTTCTTGGGCTCCGGATCGAAGAGAACAGCCTCTAAAGCGTTGAGAAACTTCAAGCGGTCTGAGACCACCTTCGCGGCTCCGATAATCGAAGAAAGTGTGGTGTCGCGCAGGAGTTGTGCCAGTTCCTCCTGTTGCCGCTTCGGCAGTCGAAGCACTTCGTCCAAAATGACCTGTAAGTCTTCCGGACTACGCTCGATCGCCTGGCGCAGCATTCGCAGTTGAAACGCCTTGTTCTTGCTTTGTGTCGTACTGAAGTCCGGTAGGTGCCGCGCTACATTGACGGCCACGATGTCGAACACCTGACGTTCGACCTTTTCGACCGAAGTCACTGGGTCGCCCGCGAATGGATAGACCTCTTCGTTTTTCCACTCTTCCACGACTGTTCTTGCCTGCTCGGCTGCTCGGATGCGGAAGTGGTCTTTGATCGTCTGCTGTGCCTGCGTGATGGCATCAGCGACTGAGCTCTGCATTTCCGCGAGATCGACCGTCCCCTCGTTCTGAGCGAGGTCGAAATATGGCGAGTACAGGTAGCCAGAAAACGTGAAGTTGCCGATGTGGAAGCGCCGGTCCACCTGCACAAGCGGGCAACGTTGCTGGTTGCAAAGGTACAGCGCGCGGTTGCCTACAGATTTCCACTCTAAGACGTGCAAACGCACCCAGTACTCCTTACCGTCGACCATAATGTCGTCGAGATTGAAGTTCTTGCGACTTGCAATAGCCGATGCGGGGTCGATAAGTCGGCCGCCAAGAATGATCTTCGCCTTCTCCTCATAGTCAGCAAGATACAGCGCAAATACCTCCGTCAACTCCTGGCGCCCCTCGTCTGACGTGAAAGTCCGGAAATCCTTTGTGGGCTCATGAATAGTGAGCTTCACGCCCGGTTGCGCATCGCCCGTGACCAGCGCCTCATCGCTTATGTTGACGTGGCGGATGTCGAGCGCAGTCATGCGGATGGTGTAGGACCAGCACTTGCCGTTCCGACGATAAACCACGGCCCATTCGGCGACGTTGCCAAGGGCGAACGCCTTGAAACGCCCACGACCTTCCTGCCCGTGGAGGAACCGGCCGGACGAGGTTTGCGATTTGGATTTTTTCCAAGAGCCGCCGAGAAAACGGAAAAAGCCAGGGGCCTCTGTACGGGCGATACCCGCTCCGTCGTCTTTGACAACGATGGCGTCCAGCGCCCCTAAGTCGTTGTACTCGAACGAGACATCTACGGTTGTGGCGTCGGCGTCGAACGCATTCCAAATCAGTTCAGCGAGCGCCGAGATGGGGCGAGCGCGCGTGATCTTCTCGAGAAAATCTGATTGCACCTCAACTGGATACTGTTCTGCTGCCACAATCCTTCTCCCGACTTGTCATCCTGCTCAGTCCACCCGCGTCGCCTTGAATCGCAGCATTCTACCGTGCGCGGCGCTGGAGACTTAACGCCAGTGATTATGCCCGAGCTCGATTTCGTTCTGTCCCAGCACCACCACCACGAGCAGCGCGACCGATACACGTTCAGCACATGAAATTAGGACGCAAATACGGATGGCCCTTCGTTGCCTGAAGCGGGCCACGGACAAACTCGAGCCCGTCTGACAGTCCATGTTGGGTCGTATGTCAACTACTACACATTAAGCAACCACTAGTCCTATGCGAGCACTAGCCAGGAACATTCGGCAAAAGCGCTGCCACGGCCTCTGCTGTTAGCCTTGGTTGATTGAATGCATCGCAAAGTTCGTTATAGCACTCCGTCACAAATTCCAGCTGTGCTTTGACGTTCCATTCCCTTGCGGTCCGAACAATTCCAACTCGATTTTCCAAGGCAAGTGAACGAATGAATGGGTCGCCAGACCACACCAAATTCATTAGGCCTTCTACACCCAATTCGACTCGGAATGGACCGAGTGCCCCAAAATCTGTTAGGAATTTCAAAGTCTTGGGTAAGTGGTTTGCCCAGTCTTTCAGCACACGATATTGGCCAATGTAGGTGTCTCCGTTGCTCATAGCCGCTATTGCAGTACTAAAGGACCATACTTCACCGGTTTTATCAAACCACTGAGTCGCGGAGATTGCTTCACGGCTGGAGTTGTATCCGACGGATACAACTCCAAGTTCATTTGCGCCACCATCCCCATTGCTCCACGAGCCTAGAAGGCTGAGCTTTTTATCCGGCGGAGCATTTTGAATTTCAAGTCGTGACGGTTTTTTTCCGCTCCAGGCTGCTGGAGCGACTCGAATATATGATCGCGGCCCGGAGGCAACTGGCCAGCTATGTGATCCTGCGCCGTTAAAATAGTCCCGATGTTCAATAGGCTCACCTGGTTTCATCCAAGTTGAGCGATCATCGCCGTCAACCGAATATAGATCGAACTCAATCTCAGCATCACTTCTAGTCAATACCGATCCGAGATTGGCTCTGAGCGCACTAGCAAGATCAGCAGCCAGTTTCTTTTTCACGTTTATTCGATTGTCTTTTGCTGCATTGCTAGGCAATGTATAGGTTATTGGCCCGCGACGGTGTCTGAGATCAAATGGTAAGTCTTCGGGACGTCCACCCAAGGCGCTGTTCGACACGAGCACAATGCGCTCGTGCCCAAGCGTCTTCAACGCGTATCCCAGTTCAATCATTACATTCGGGTTAGGAACAAGTTTTCCCTTACCGGATGTCGCAATTGGGGTGACGTCGCCAACGAATACGGCGGCACCTTCAATCTTCTTGAAAATGGTCGCAACGATCTCTACCAAGCCAGGTTCATTCTTTGTATCGTGGTCTACTTCTGGTCGTTCGGCTTCGGAAAGCCCTAAGTCGTTGGCGACTAGTTCAACAGCTTCTTGCAACGCTGCACGTACAAAATGCTTATTTGCATCTTCAGGGGTATCACTTTGCCACGACCAGAAAACTTTCATTATTTCCTCTATGTCTGTCAAGAACCTTTTGAGACGGAATTATTTAATTGCTACTAGAGTTAACGGCTAACTGGACCGCTGAGAAATTTTACATTCATTTCGGAAAGCTCAAGTATTTTATTTTCGCAGCATTGCGCCGTGGTTAGGATGATCTCGAGAGCAGCAACTGCGCAACGTATTGCTTCTTGCGAAATCTGGACAATTTCACCTGGCGTAAGGNGACCATTAATGACCGCAATGTCGGGACTCACATCTTGCGTGGTAGTGTGAAACAAGACAAACTGAACTCGACTCCGCAACTACACGCACCACTATCCTAGCCCTAGCGCAACCATCAATCGAAAATGACTTGTATATTTTGTTTCGGTGAAATTGCCGATAAAAGAGTTGAGCATATCCTCCCTGAATCGTTGGGAGGGAAAGCCTGGGCATGCTTACCGCATGGGATCGTTTGCGGTTCGTGCAATCAGTACTTTGGCGCTAAAGTCGAGGCAAAAGCACTAAGTAGTTACCCGTTCTTGCCAATTCGCCTTTTATTAGGAATTCCGACTAAGCATAGAAAGCCGCCTGCGATGAGCACGGCTATTGGCATTTTTCGTTCGACCTTGCAGGCAGGACTCTTGGGTATCCAGCCATTAACTAAAGAAGTTGAAGACGGGATTGACAGAGGTGAGATTACTCAAGTTCGTGTCATCGCCCAACCTCAAGAGCCACTTTCTGTATGTAGACTTCTCCTAAAGATGGGGATTGAGGTTGCGGCCATGGAGCGCGGGAGAGCAAGTCTGTCGTTGTTTGAGTCTGCTCGGCGATTTGCGCGAAGTCCGCGACATGGTGATAAGTGGTGGTTTTTGATTGTGTGTGATTTTGATTCGCTATTCTCAAAATTTCGCAACGGCATAACCGAAACTGAATGGTTCAACGGGGTAAAGCTCTCGATTGAGCAATTTAGTGAAGCCGCCGTTTTTCATTTGAGATTGCTCGACATGAGCCTAATTGTGCCGCTTGATGAGAGGATCCAAGCAGCACCGGAACTGCACCTCCTTGCCCCCCATTGGCAGGTAATTGACGTTGTAGTTGGTGAGGCTTCCAGGTAAGAGTGCTGTCCTATCACCGGGGCGAGCTGCACTTTATCTTCGCGAGAACGCCATGTGAACTTCGTGACCAAGCTAACTGTATCTCTACAAAAGCAGGGGTTCATGGCGGCGATCAGCTGGAAGCGAGCGGGGAAGTCGGCATGCCGCATGGCGCGAGCGATGGTCACCCGGCCAGATTCGAGCGGCTCGCGCA
>Ga0055530_10002171_pt1 | contig 12995 bp, 13 predicted proteins | sample Araplavi_mTSA_r2_FD_55009 | JGI IMG/M metagenome (GOLD analysis project Ga0055530, IMG submission 55009) | Arabidopsis root microbial communities from North Carolina, USA - plate scrape MF_Cvi_mTSA_r2 | ecosystem: Host-associated > Plants > Roots > Endosphere | place: USA: North Carolina... | reverse complement strand
TGGGCGGTCGGCGACTGCGTGCGCGGCCCGATGCTGGCGCACAAGGGCTTCGAGGAAGGCATCGCGGTGGCCGAGCTGATCGCGGGCCTGCCGGGCCACGTCAACATGGACACCATTCCGTGGGTCATCTACACCGAGCCGGAGCTGGCCTGGGTCGGCAAGACCGAAGAGCAGCTGAAGGCCGAAGGCATTCCGTACAAGGCCGGCAGCTTCCCGTTCGCCGCCAACGGCCGTGCCGTGGCGATGATCGAGCCGGCCGGCTTCGTGAAGGTGTTGGCGCATGCTGAAACCGACCGCATCCTGGGCATGCACCTGGTTGGCGCGAACGTGTCCGAACTGGTCCACGAAGGCGTGCTGACCATGGAGTTCAGCGGTTCGGCCGACGACCTGGCCCGCATCTGCCACGCCCACCCGTCCCTGTCGGAAGTCGTCCACGACGCCGCCATGGCCGTGAGCAAGCGTGCCATCCACAAGGCCAATTGACCGGCCCCGTGGTGATGCAACGAAAAGCCCCGCTTAGGCGGGGTTTTTTGTGGGCGTACGCCGTCCACCCGACGCGTTGCCTAAGGTAGAGCCGACTGTCAGTCGGCTGCCGTAGGCGCGATCCCGGAACATCGCGCTGCGCGCGATAGCCGACTGACAGTCGGCTCTACCGTGCGATGGCCGACTGACAGTCGGCTCTACCGTGCTTTGGCCGACTGACAGTCGGCGCTACCGTGCTGTCGCCATGCGGCCGCCACCCAGCAGGCGCGCCGGCAGCATGAACAGTGCGCCCAGGAACGCGAACAGCGCCGAGAAGGTGACGCCGACCAGCCGGAACGGCAGGCTCAGCAGCCACACGAACGGCCAGGCCAGCAGGGCCAGGATCGCCAGCGGCCAGCACAGCACGAACAGCAGGCACCACACGCCGAGCGCGAACAGGGTCTTCATGACGGTCTCCAGGGCGGCACCTTGCCGCTGCGGGACCACGTTGCCGCCCTGCCCGGCCGGCTTCAAGCGGTCTGCGACGAAACCCCGGATGCGCCGACGAAACGCGTACCGACCAACGGTCGGTACCTACCGGATCCGTCCCAGCCGGTTGGACCACCCCGGCCGGGCACGTGCGCCACGCGGGTAGCGCACGACCGTTGGTCGTGCGCCCGTCATCATTCGAACGACCCCACCGAGTCGTGCGAGAGGTTGTCGAACCGGGTGTATTCGCCGAAGAACTTCAGCTTGCACGAGCCGGTCGGGCCACCTCGGTGCTTGCCGATGATGATCTCGGCCAGCCCCTTGTCCGGGGAATTTTCCTTGTTGTAGTAATCGTCGCGGTAAATGAACACGATCATGTCCGCGTCCTGCTCGATNGCGCCGGATTCGCGAAGGTCGGCCATCACCGGGCGCTTGTCGGTACGCGTTTCCAGCGAGCGGTTGAGCTGCGACAGCGCGATCACCGGCACNTNCAGNTCCTTCGCCAGACCCTTGAGCGAACGCGAGATCTCGGAGATTTCCGTCGCGCGGTTCTCGCTGTTGCCGGGCACGGACATCAGCTGGAGGTAGTCGATGACGATCAGGCCCAGGCCGTGTTCGCGCTTGAGGCGGCGCGCCTTGGCCGAGAGCTTTACCGGCGACAGGCCGGGTTCGTCGTCGATGAAGATCTTCACCTCGCGCAACTGGCGGATCGCGCCGGTGACGCGGCTCCAGTCCTCGTCCTCGAGCTGGCCGGTACGCAGGCGCTGCGCGTTGACGCGGCCGACCGAAGAGATCAGTCGCATCGCCAGCTGCGAGGCCGACATTTCCATCGAGAACACCGCGACCGGCAGCTTGCTGCGGAAGGCGGCGGTCTCGGCCATGTTCAATGCGAGCGTGGTCTTGCCCATCGCGGGACGCGCGGCAAGGATGATCAGGTCGGTCTTCTGCAGGCCGGCCGTCATCATGTCCAGCTCGGTGTAGCCGGTCGACAGGCCGGTCACGCCGCTGCCGTTGGTGTAGCGGGTCTGCAGCGTGTCGAAAGCTTCCGACAGCGCCTTGGTCACCGGCGTGAAGTCGGTCTTGCCGTTGGTGTTCGCCTGCGCGATCGCCAGCACCTGGCGCTCGGCTTCTTCCAGGATCTCGGCCGAATCGCGCCCGTCCGGCTGGAAGCCGTCGTTGACGATGCCCGTGCCCACGTCGATCAGCTGCCGCAGGATCGCCTTGTCGCGGACGATTTCGGCATAGGCGGTGATGTTGGCCGCCGACGGCGTGTTGGTGGCCAGTTCGATCAGGTAGGCGCCGCCGGCGACTTCCTCGCTCAGGCCCTGGGATTCGAACCATTCGCCCAGGGTGACGGCGTCGAACGGACGGTTCTTCTCCGCCAGTTCGCTGATGGCGCGATAGATCAGCTGGTGGTCGCGGCGGTAGAAGTCGGCGTCGCTGAGCGCATCGGCGATGCGGTCCCAGGAGTCCGGCGCCAGCATGAGGCCGCCGAGCACGGCCTGTTCGGCCTCGATGGACTGGGGCGGCACGCGCAGCTGGTCCATGCGCTGTTCGTTGCGCGTCTCGAACCGTTTTTCCCTGCGAAAACCAGGTCGTGCGCTCATGCCTTCAGTCACCCTTTCCCTGCGCCGTCGCGCCGGCCGTGTTGTTGTCGCGGGTCGGGCATCGTAGACGCGGAACGCGTGCGGGCGTTGCAGATAAGTCTGTGGATATCGCGTGGATACTCATCGCCNGCATGGAGCCANGCGGCTGTCGCAGGCAATGAGACGCGNGGCGCGCGACGGGCGGTCGTCGCGGATGTGGCGGCGCGCAAGGCCGCCGGACGCCGTGCCGGTTCGCTGCGATGTGCAGGAAACCGTGCAATCGTCCGGCTGGATGGCCCGACTCAGCTGACCGCGATGCCGGCGCGGGCGCGCATCCCCGGCGAGATGAGCGAGAGCAGATCGTCCAGCGCCTCGTCGCGCCAGCGGCCGATGCGACGCGGCTGCAGCGCGCCGGCGATGTGCTGGTCAATGAGGCGGGCGATGATCGGGAACACCGCATCGCCATCGGCTTCGCAGGCTTCGCGAAGGCTTCCGGCGATCAGGTCGGCGAAGGACAGCGGCGCCGACGGCAGGGTGCAGGCCTGGAGCGAATGCAGGGTCAGTTCAAGCGACGGGTCGATTTCGGGTAAATCGAGGCGCTGGTCCATGGCGGCGGCGTTTTGGGAATGTGCCGTGACTGTGTCACGGGGATTTCCTACACCCCATCGGAGAAATCCTAAAACGCCGCGCCTGCTCCGTCCGCGCAAAAAGAAAGGGCGCCGCGAGGCGCCCTTCCCTTCAAGCCCGTTGGATAACCGGGATCAGGCGACTTCGCCGACCACGATGACCTTGACGGTGGCTTCGATGTCGGCGTGCAGGTGCACGACGATCTCGTACTCGCCGGTGCGGCGCAGCGGGCCTTCGCCCAGCACGACTTCCGACTTCTCGACCTTGTGGCCGTGCTTGGTCAGCGCGTCGGCGATGTCGCGCGGCGTGATCGAGCCGTACAGCTTGCCTTCGGTCGAAGCGTTCGCGGTGATGGTCACCTCGACGCCTTCCAGCGCGGCCTTGCGGCCTTCGGCGCCATCCAGCGAGGCCTTGGCCTTGGCTTCGTACTCGGCGCGGCGNGCCTCGAACTCGGCCAGGTTGGCCTCGGTCGCCGGCGCGGCCTTGCCGTACGGGATCAGGTAGTTACGGCCGAAGCCCGGCTTGACGTTGACCTTGTCGCCGAGCTTGCCGAGGTTCTGCACGTTCTGCAGGAGGATCAGTTGCATGGTGTTGCTCCGTATTCGTTAGCGAGGCGATGCCCCGCAGCGGGTTTCGCTGTCCGAAAGTGGCGTTGCCTTGACCGGCGTTGCCCTCACCCCTGCCCTCTCCCGCACGCGGGAGAGGNGGAAGTGGTGTCTCCGCCTANGGCGAAGACGACTTCACTCAAGCGTTNTGGTTGTCGGTGTACGGGATCAGGGCCAGGAAACGGGCGCGCTTGACGGCCGTTGCCAGCTGGCGCTGGTACTTCGACTTGGTACCGGTCACGCGGCTCGGCACGATCTTGCCGGTCTCGGTGAGGTACTGGCGCAGGGTGTTGAGATCCTTGTAGTCGATCTCCTTCACACCCTCGGCGGTGAACTTGCAGAACTTGCGGCGACGGAAGAACTTGGACATGAGTGTGTGCTCCTAGTGCGTGATCAGGCGGCTTCGGCGTTGTCGTCGGAGGGCTCGTCGGCCGTGCCGACACCGCCTTCCTCGTCACGGCGGCGACGCTCGCCACGCTCGGGCTTGTCGCCCTTCTCGTCCTTGTACTTCATGATCAGCGACTGCTCGGTGTCGGCTTCGTCGCGCTTGATCACCAGGTGGCGCAGGACGGCGTCGTTGAAACGGAAACCGTCGACCAGCTCGTTCAGGACGTTCTGGGTGCACTCGATGTTGAGCAGCACGTAGTGGGCCTTGACCAGGTTCTCGATCGGGTAGGCCAGCTGACGGCGACCCCAGTCTTCGAGACGGTGGATCTTGCCTTCGCCGCCTTCGATGAGGCTCTTGTAGCGCTCGACCATGGCCGGCACCTGCTCGCTCTGGTCCGGATGGACCAGGAACACGACTTCGTAATGACGCATTGGTAATTCCTTTCGGATGATGGCTGCGACTTTCGCCGCGTCCGGATCAGCTCCCCAACGCCCGGAATGGACGCGGTGGAGCAAGGTTCCCGCCAGCCCAGGGCCGCGAGAGCCGGAAAGTATGGCGGATCAAGGGGTTGAAGGCAAACGGGGGGCTCTTGGGCTTCCGGGACCCCGGGGCCGCGCCGAGAGCGCCTCGCAGCCGTCCCTGGCGGGACGCTGCCGGCTCCGGGTCGCCCTGCCCGGCCATTCCTGGCCGGGCGTTCGCACCCGCGCGAACCTACGGTTCGCCAGCGCGGGTGCTCGCCCACTCGTCGATGTGCGCTTCCAGGGCTTCCAGCGGCACCGAACCGGTCTCCAGTACGGCGTCGTTGAACTCACGCAAGTCGAACTTCGGGCCCAGCTGCTTCGCGGCTTTCTCACGCAGCTCGGAGATCTTGAGCTGGCCGATCTTGTAGGCCAGCGCCTGCCCCGGCCAGCCGATGTACCGGTCGATCTCGTTGACCACGTCCTGGCGGGTCTTGGGCGAGTTGTCCATGAAGAATTCGATGGCCTTGTCGCGGCTCCAGCCCTTGGAATGCATACCGGTGTCCACGACCAGCCGGACCGCGCGCCACATGTCGTAGGCCAGCTGGCCCATGCGGTCGTACGGGTCGTCGTACAGGCCCATGTCGTAGCCCAGGCGCTCGGCGTACAGGCCCCAGCCCTCGCCGTAGGCGACGAAGTACCCGACGCGGCGGAACATCGGCACGTCCGGCAGCTCCATGCCGCGCGCGAACTGGAAGTGGTGCCCCGGCACGGCCTCGTGCAACGACAGCGGCATCATTTCCCACTTCGGCCGGACTTCCGGCTTGTAGAGGTTCACGTAGTAATAGCCCGCACGCGTGCCGTCCACGGCGCCAGGCTGGTAGTAGGCGGTGGTGGTGTCGGGCGCGACGTTGTCCGGAATCGGACGCACGCCGTACGGCAGGCGCGGGATGGTCTTGAACACCTTCACCAGTTGCGGGTCGATGCGCTTGGCGATCGCCTCGTAGGCAGTGAACAGTTCTTCCGGCGTCTTGTAGAAGAACTTCGGGTCGGTGCGCAGATATTCGAAGAATTCTGCCAGCGAGCCCTTGAAGCCGACTTCGGCCTTGATCTTCTCCATCTCGCCGCGGATGCGCGCGACTTCCTTCAGGCCGATCTTGTGGATCTGATCGGCCGACAGGTTGGTGGTGGTGAAGTAGCGGGCCGTGAAGTCGTAGTACGCCTTGCCGTCGGGCAGGTCGATCGCGGCGATCGAGGTGCGCGTCTTCGGCAGGTACTCGTCGTTGAAGAACGTCGCGAACTGGCGGTAGGCCGGCACGATGCTCTGCGCGATGACCTGCATGGCTTCGACCCGCAACCCGGCCTTGTCGGCCTCGCTTATGGACTCGGGGAATTTCGCGAACGGCTTGTAGAACGGGCTCTTCATGGGGTCGTCGACGATCTGCGACTGGATCTGCCCCGGAATACGCTCCATCAGCACGCGCGGCGGCGTGTTGCCGGCGGCGGCGCCCTCACGCAGCAGCGCTTCGTTCTGTTCGATCAGCGCCGGCAGGGCGCGCATGCGCGCCAGCCAGTCGCGGTAATCCTTCACCGTGGCGAACGGCAGCACCTCGGCGATGCCCTCGGCGGTCTGCACGCCGCCGCTCAGGCCCACCGGGCTCAGGTATTCGCGGAACTTCTGGCGTTCGACCGCTTTCTCCAGGCTCCACGCGAAGACGTCGTAACTGAGGCGGTCGTCCTCGGTCAGCGCGTTGCGGTCGATCGCCTTGAGCCGCTGCAAGGCTTGCCTGTCGCCTTCCATGCGCTCCTCGATCGCCGCCATGCCCATGTCGGTCCAGCGGTCGTTGTAACGTTTGTCGCCGCGCCAGCTCGCCTCCTCGGGGTTCTCGCGCATGCCGCGCTCCCACTCCTCGTCGAACAGCGCGTGCAGTTCGGTCGCGGCGGGGCTCGCTTCGGTCGCGGCCTGCGTGGATGGCGTACTGGAAGGCGCCTGCGCGAACGCGGGCGCAGCGGACAGGCAGGCGGCGACGGCGGCGGCGAGCAGTGCGTGTCGAAGCATGGGTGTTCCCCCGGAAGAACGTCGCCCGAGTCTAGCCGGGCCGCACCCGCGCAGGTTTGTTCGCAACGGCCGGGAACCGCGCCTTCACGACAGGCGGGCTAGCGTTCGGCCGACCCCATCGCATGGCGGCATCGCGCGTGAAAATCGCCACGTTCAACATCAACGGCGTGAACACGCGCCTGCCGGCATTGCTGGAATGGCTGTGCAGGGAGCAACCCGACGTCGCCTGCCTGCAGGAACTGAAGGCGCCGGAAGAGGCCTTCCCCGCGCAGGCCATCGCCGAGGCCGGTTACGGCGCGATCTGGCACGGGCAGAAGTCCTGGAACGGCGTCGCGATCCTGGCGCGCGACGCGGAGCCGGTGGAGATCGGACGCGGCCTGCCCGGCGATCCGGAGGACAGCCAGAGCCGCTACATCGAAGCCGCCGCCGGCGGCGTCGTGGTGATCTGCCTCTACCTGCCCAACGGCAACCCGCAGCCGGGACCGAAGTTCGACTACAAACTCGCGTGGATGGATCGCCTCCACAAGCGTGCCCGGCACTGGTACGACAGCGGCCAGCCGGTGGTGATGGCCGGCGACTACAACGTCGTGCCCACCGACGAGGACATCTACAACCCGAAGTCCTGGCGCAAGGACGCACTGCTGCAACCCGAAAGCCGCGAGCGTTACCAGCGCCTGCTCGACCAGGGCTGGACCGATGCGGTGCGGCACGTGTTCGGCGAGGAACGCGTGTACACGTTCTGGGACTACTTCCGCCAGCACTGGGAGCGCAATTCGGGCCTGCGCATCGACCACCTGCTGCTCAATGCGGAAATCCTGCCGAGGCTGCGCGCGGCGGGCGTGGATCGCTGGGTGCGCGGACAGGCGAAACCGAGCGACCACGCGCCGACGTGGATCGAACTGGGACCGGCGAAGGCATCGCGCACGGCTGCGAAGAAATCCGCGAAGAAGGCAGTGGAGAAAGCCGTGAAGAAAGCAACGAAGAAGGCGGCAAGGAAGGCCGTGAAGAAGACGGCCGAGCCGGCGAAGCGGATGCGACGCAGCGCACAATGAAACGAAGCGATTACGAGCCGTTGCCGCCCCGATAACCGCGAACTTCGCAGCATCGCTGCATCGATCACGACGGGAGCGATCATGGCCAGGCATCCGGACGACAAGCATCGGCAGGAGCTCTATCGCGGAATGCCGTCGGTGACGAACCGGTCCTGGGGACCGGCGAAACAGGACGACGGCTTCGGCTATCCCGGCCAGGGCGGCTACGGCGAATCGCGGCCCGAGCTGAAGACTCGCGGCACCACGGAACGTGGCGGCGGTCATCGCGGACGCGGCCCGCGCAACATCCTGCGTTCGGACGAACGCATCGCGGACGACCTGATCGAACAGCTCACGCGCGATGAGGACATCGATGCGCGCGAGATCCTTGTCGCCGTCGATGCCGGCACCGTCACGCTGACCGGCGAAGTGCCGGAGCGTGGCATGAAGCATCTGGCGGAAAACCTCGCGGCCTCCGTGCAGGGCGTGCGCGACGTGAACAACCGGCTGGCGGTGGACAAGGGGTCGGCGTCGTTCGGCCCGCCGGGCCAGGCGGTGCGCAGCGGTTTCGACCAGCAGGGAAGCGGNTTTTCCAGTTCGTCGTTCGACCAGCGCGACGATGTCGAAGACGACGGGCACGACGAGAATCGCAGGCAGCCGATGCGTCGGGCGCGGGAGCATTGATCCCGGATTGATGCCGCCCTTGTAGCCCGGGTGCGCTGCGCTTACCCGGGCTACAAGGCCATGTCGCCACACGACGACATCGCGCCTGCACGCCACAAGTGCACAATCGCCGGATGAGCGATCCCCACGCGGCCAGCCCCGCCCCTCGCCCCAGCCTGCGCGAGCGCTTCGACGCGTTGCGCAACCTGCCGCCGTTCCTGCGGCAGATCTGGTCCACCAGTCCCTCGCTCTCGCTGATGACCATCGGCCTGCGCGTCGTGCGCGCGCTGCTTCCGGTCGCAACGCTCTACGTCGGAAAGCTGATCATCGACGAGGCCGTTCGCCTCGTCGCGGCGGGCAACGGATTCGACACGCTCGGACAGGCCTGGCACAGCGGGCAGCTCGACACCCTGCTCTCCCTGCTGGCGCTCGAGTTCGGGCTGGCGATCGGCTCGGACCTGCTCGGCCGGCTGGTGAGCTACGGCGATTCGCTGCTGTCGGAGATGTTCACCAACGTCACCAGCGTGCGCCTGATGGAACACGCGGCCACGCTGGACCTGGAGGATTTCGAAGACCCCGACCTGCAGGACAAGCTCGACCGTGCGCGCCGCCAGACGATGGGGCGCATGAACCTGATGAGCCAGCTGTTCGGCCAGGTGCAGGACGCGATCACCGTGGTGAGCTTTGCCGCCGGCCTGCTGGTGTATGCGCCGTGGCTGATCGTGCTGCTGGCGGTGGCGCTGGTGCCGGCGTTCGTCGGCGAGGCGCATTTCAACGCACTGGGCTATTCGCTCAACTTCGCCTGGACGCCCGAACGCCGCCAGCTCGAATACGTGAAGCAGATGGGCGCGAGCGTGGACACGGCCAAGGAGGTGAAGATCTTCAACCTCCACCGGTTCCTGATCGCGCGCTATCGCGAACTGGCCGACTCGCTGTTCCGCGCGAACCGCACGCTGGCGCGGAAGCGCGCGATCTGGGGCGCGCTGCTGGCGGCGCTGGGCACGGCGGGCTACTACATCGCCTACGGCTACATCGCGTGGCGCACGGTGCGCGGCGATTTCAGCATCGGCGACCTGACCTTCCTCGCCGGCAGCTTCCTGCGGTTGCGGCAGCTGCTGGAAGGCCTGCTCGTCGGTTTCTCGCAGGTCGCCGGACAGGCCCTGTACCTCGACGATCTGTTCTCGTTCTTCGAGATCGAACCGGAAATCGTCTCGCCCGCGAATGCCTTGCAGGTCCCGCGTCCGATCACGCGCGGTTTCGCGTTCGAGAACGTCGGCTTCCGCTATCCCGATGCGACCCGGTGGGCGCTGCGCGGGCTCGATTTCGAACTGCGCGCGGGCGAAGTGCTGGCGCTGGTCGGCGAGAACGGCGCGGGCAAGACCACGCTGGTGAAGCTGCTGGCGCGGCTGTACGACCCGGACGAAGGCCGCATCCTGCTCGACGGCCGCGACCTTCGCGACTACGACCTGGACGACCTGCGCGGCAATGTCGGCGTGATCTTCCAGGACTTCGTGCGCTATCACCTCACCGCCGGCGAGAACATCGGCGTGGGTCGCATCGATGCGATGGACGACGCCGAACGCATCCGCGAAGCCGCGCAGCGGGCAATGGCCGAGGACATGATCGAACGGCTGCCCAATCGCTACGACCAGCTGATCGGCCGCCGCTTCAAGACCGGCGTGGATCTCTCCGGCGGGCAATGGCAGAAGCTCGCGATCGCACGCGCCTACATGCGCGATGCGCAGGTGATGATCCTCGACGAACCCACCGCGGCCCTGGATGCGCGCGCCGAGTTCGAAGTGTTCCAGCGCTTCAGGGATCTGTCGCAGGGCAAGACCGCGGTGCTGATCTCGCACCGTTTCAGCAGCGTGCGCATGGCCGACCGCATCCTCGTGCTGGCCGACGGCCGGCTGGAGGCCAGCGGCACGCACGAGCAACTGCTCGCCCAGGGCGGACGCTACGCGGAATTGTTCGAGTTGCAGGCGGCCGGTTATCGTTGAAGGCCCCGACGCCATATCCGGCAAACACCCCACGCACGAACGGACAGGAGCCCTGCCCCCATGCGCCACGCCTTGCATTGCACTTCGCTCGCCCTCGCCCTTTCGATGACCCTGGTCGCCTGCCAGGCCCGCCAGGGTGAGGACGCCGCCGCCCCGAAGGCCGCGACCGCCGCGCCCAAGGCGTTGCCGACGCAGACGNTGACCAGCCAGAACGGCCCGGTGACCGTCNCCACGATCGCCTCCGGCTTCGAACACCCGTGGNGCGTCGCGCTGTTGCCCGACGGCGGTTTCCTCGTCACCGAACGCCCGGGCCGTCTGCGCCATGTGNCCGCCGATGGCGCGGTCTCGGCGCCGATCACCGGCGTCCCGCAGGTCTGGGCCGAAGGCCAGGGCGGCCTGCTCGACGTCGTGCTCGCGCCGGACTTCGCGACCAGCAAAAAGATCTTCCTCAGCTACGCGGAAGCCGGCCCGGACGGCAGCGCCGGCACGGCCGTGTCGAGCGCGACGCTGGGCGACGGCGCATTGAGCGACGTGAAGCTGTTCTACCGCCAGGAACCCAAGCTCGTCGGCCCGAACCACTTCGGCTCGCGCATCGTCTTCGACGGCAAGGGCCACGTCTTCATCACCCAGGGCGAGCGCAACGACCGCCCGACCGCGCAGAAGCTCGACATGCTGCAGGGCAAGCTCGTGCGCCTGAACGTCGATGGCAGCGTGCCGGCCGACAACCCGTTCGTCGGCCGCAAGGACGCGCGTCCGGAGATCTGGAGCTACGGCCATCGCAACATGCAGTCGCTGGCGCTGGACCCGCGCACCGGCACCGTGTGGGAAGCCGAACACGGCCCCAAGGGCGGCGACGAGATCAACATCCCGCAGCCGGGCAAGAACTACGGCTGGCCGATCATCACCAACGGCATCAACTATTCGGGCCTGAAGATTCCCGAAGCCGTCGGCACCTCCGCACCGGGCATGGAACAGCCGTACCACGTCTGGGAAATCTCGCCGGGCCTGTCGGGCATGGCGTTCCTCACCTCGCAGCCGACCTCGAAGTGGGACAACAGCCTGTTCCTCGGCGCGCTGGCCGACGGCAGCCTGATCCGCCTGTCGCTGGACGGGGACAAGATCACCGGCGAGGAGCGTCTGCTGAAGGACGTCGGCGCGCGCATCCGCGACGTGCGCGTGGCCAGCGACGGCAAGGTCTACGTGCTGACCGATGAGACCGACGGCAAGCTGCTGCGGCTGGACCCGCCGAAGAACTGATCGTCACCGCGGGCGGCGCTCGCCGCAGGTGTTCGCAGGATGGGTTTCCCGCACCGAAGCCCATCCTGCGCAGGCGCGATGCAACGACGCAGCGCGACACGCCATCAAGGAAATCGACATGATCCGGACGATCCTCCTCACCCTCGCGCTCATCGTCTCGCTACCTTCGTTCGCCGTCGAAAGCGACGCCGAGCTGCTCGCGCTCGACGCGACCTGGAACGANTTGCGCATGAAGCCCGACGTCGACGGGCTCGACCGCATCCTCGCCGANGACTGGATGCTCACCCACTCCGATGGCCGNGTGCAGTACAAGGCCGACTACCTCGACGAGCTGCGCACCAGCACGCGACGCAACCAGGGCATAGGCAACGAGGATCTGCGCGTGCGCCGTTACGGTGACACGATGGTCGTCACCGGCACCAGCGTGCAGTCGGGCATCAGCAACGGCGTGCCGTGGAACGGCCGCTTCCGCTTCACGCGCGTGTGGGTCCAGCGCGATGGCGCGTGGAAGATGATCGCCTCGCATTCCTCGCGCATGGCCGAGGCGAAGTAACTCAGAACAGGTCTCCCTGCGGCGCCGTGCTCGCGGCGCCGTAATCGAGCCGACCATCGACGATGCGTGCGGCCTTCGTGTACGGATGTTCTTCCGCACGACCCGGCGAAATCAGGTGCACGACGGTCCATCCGCGCGATTTCAGGTCGTCGCTGATCAGGCTTCGATGGCACTGCGTCCAGTACGCCTCGGCGCACATCACGGCGGTGCGGCGCACCGTGGCGATCGCTTCGAGACGATCGCGCGCGCGGCGGTAGTCGTCCGTTTCCATGTAATCGGCGTAGCCACGGAAGGACGCATTGCGCCACGCGGTGTTGGGCGAGTCCCGGCGCGGATTGCGGCGCCCGCCCAGATCGACCATCGGGATGTACTCGATGCCCGCCTCGGCCAGCCCGCCGGCCAGGGTCGCCGCGGCGAACTGCGGGTGTCGCCGCGAACCCGGGTACCGCCGCACGTCGGCCACCGCCTCGATGCCCGCCTGCATCAACAGACTCAGGAATTGCGGCCATTCCCGCGTCGAATGGCCCACCGTCCAGATCGTTCGCATGGCCCGAGCATAGTCGGCGCCCTGTCGCCCGGATGAGAATCAATCTTGAGTGAAGGCCGCTGGGCTACAATGCGCGGGCTTCCCCCACTCGCCCCAGACACCCCGATGTCCTCCGCTTTTGGCACCGAAACGGTGCTGGATGTCCGTCACTGGACGGACGATTACTTCAGCTTCACCACCACGCGCGACGACGGCTTCCGTTTCGAGAACGGGCAGTTCGTGATGATCGGCCTGCAGGTCGAACAGCCCGACGGCTCGCACAAGCCGCTG
>Ga0055530_10002138_pt1 | contig 13111 bp, 9 predicted proteins | sample Araplavi_mTSA_r2_FD_55009 | JGI IMG/M metagenome (GOLD analysis project Ga0055530, IMG submission 55009) | Arabidopsis root microbial communities from North Carolina, USA - plate scrape MF_Cvi_mTSA_r2 | ecosystem: Host-associated > Plants > Roots > Endosphere | place: USA: North Carolina... | reverse complement strand
ACGCAGGCGCGCTTGAACACCGCGATGCCTTCTTCCGCACCGGGCACGGCGCCGTCGCGGCCGAAGAGCGACGGCATGTAGACGCTGAAGCCCGCATCGCGAACCCACCGCGCGAAGCGCGCCACGTGCGGGCTGATGCCGGGCATTTCGGTCATCACGATCACGGCCGGGCCCCGGCCCATGACGTAGACCTTCTTCTCGACGCCGTCGAGCGTGATCTGGCGCGCGGTGAAGTCGTCGAGCGGGTCGTCTTCGGTCAGGGGGCGTTGCTGTGACATGGAGTTCCTTTGCCGTTCAGGTCTTGCGAAAGCCGCGAAGCTTGTATTGGACGTTCGGCTTCACCACAATGGCAGTGTCCAATTCGACTCCTTTGAGGCTTTATCGGCCAACCCTCCAGATGCATGACTTCACCGTGCTGGTGCTGCCAGGCGCCTTCAACTCCAGCGTCGCGGTCACGATGGACGTCCTCGGCGCGGCCGAAGCGATGGCCCCGCGCGCGGGCGTCGCGCTGCCTCGCTGGCGGCTGTGCTCGGTGCATGGCGGACCGGTGCAGTTGCGCGCGGGCATGAGCCTCGACACCACGCGCCTGCCCGTGCGCCCGCGCGACGATCGTTCCACCTGGGTGGTGCCGGGGCTCGGCCTCAACACACCGGGCGAGATCCGCCGTTGCCTCGAAACCGACGACGCAGCCAAGGCCATCGCCGCCCTCGCGCGCCACGCCAAGGCAGGCGGCCAGGTCGCGGCCTCGTGCTCGGCAGTGTTCCTGCTCAACGCCGCCGGCCTGCTTCAGGGCCGGCGCGCGACCGTCTCATGGTGGTACGCCCCGCTGCTCGCGCGCATGTCGCCCGGCTGCACCGTCGATGCCGACCGCATGGTGTGCTCCGACGGCCCCGTCGTCACCGCAGGCGCCGCCTTCGCGCAGACCGACCTGATGCTGCACCTGCTGCGCGAGCGATGCGGCAGCGCGCTCACCGATCTGGTCTCGCGCATGCTGCTGATCGACGGCCGCCAGGCGCAGGCGCCGTTCATCGCGGCGGAGGTGCTGGCCAGCGGCAACGACCTGGTGGCGCGGCTTGCTGCGCGCGTCGAATCGGCATTGCCCGAGGCGCCTGCGGTGAGCGAGCTGGCGCGCGAGTTCTGCATGTCGGAGCGCACGCTCTCGCGGCACATCCACAAGGCCACCGGCAAGAGCACGCAGGCGCTGGTGCAGAGCGTGCGGCTGCGGCGCGCCCGCGCGCTGCTCGAATCCAGCCGCATGACGGTCGAGCAGGTGGCGGGGGCGGTGGGCTATCAGGACGCCACGGCACTGCGGCGCCTGATGAAGAAGGTGGCCGGAGCGAACCCCAGCCGCTACCGCGCCTGAGCAGGCGCGGCGGCTGTCGGGATTACTCGGATTACTTCTTGCGCGCAGCGATGGCCTGCTCGGCCTTCGCCACCAGGTCGGCGCCAATGGTCGACTTCCACTTGTCGTACACCGGCCGCGTCGCCTTCACGAACGCGGCGCGCTCTTCAGGCGTGAGGCTGGTCACGGTCACGCCCATGCCGGCGATGTCTTTCAGCACCGGCTTGTCGGCTTCCACCAGACCCTTGCGTGCGATGGCGATCTCTTCCTTGCCCGCGTCGATGGCGGCCTGCCGCACGATGGCCTGGTCGGCCGGCGTCCACGAGGCCCAGATTTCCTTGTTGACCACGAATACCAGCGGGTCGGCCACGTAGCCCCAGGTGGTCACGAACTTCTGGCCCACCGTCTGCATCTTGAGCACCGTGAACAGGAAGAGCGGGTTCTCCTGCCCGTCGACCGCGCCGCTGGCGAGCGCGGGCTGCGCGTCGGCCCAGCTCATCTGCGTGGGGTTGGCGCCCAGCGCGGTGAACATGTCGGAGTAGATGGGCGAGCCCACCACGCGGATCTTCATGCCCTTGATGTCGGCCGGCGACTTGATCGGCTTCTTCGAGTTGGTGATCTCGCGGAAGCCGTTCTCGCCCCATGCGAGCGGCACCACGCCGGCCTTGTCGAGCGTCTTGAACATCTCCTTGCCGACCTCGCCCTGCGTGAGCGCGTCGATGGCCGCGTAGTCGGGCATCAGGAAGGGCATGGAGAACAGGTTGAGCTGCTTGACCTGTGGCGACCAGTTGATGGTCGAGCCCACGGCCATGTCGATCACGCCCTGGCGCAGCGCGCTGAACTCGCGCGTCTGGTCACCCTGGATCAGCGACACGCCCGGGTACAGCTTGATGTTGATGCGCCCTTGCGTGCGCTCCTTCACCAGGTCTGCCCAGATCTTGCCGGCCTGGCCCCACGGCGTGGGCGGGCCCAGCACCAGCGACATCTTGTACTCTGGCTTGTAGGCCGCCTGCGCCATGGCGCCGGACGAGAACATGCCGAGGGCGGTGGCTGCGGCTGCGAGGCCGAGCAGGGTGCGGCGGAATTTCATCTGATCTATCTCCTCGTTGTCAAAAAACGGACAGCGGAACAGTCGAACGCAGAAGTCGCAAAGGTCTCGCAGAAGTCGCAGAAGTTCTGAAAAATTTTGGTCTTCCTTCTGCGACCTTCGCGAAACTTTTGCGCCCTCTGCGTTCGGCTGCCCGCATTTCAATACCCCAGCTTGCGCGGCAACCACAAAGCGAGTTCGGGGAAGACGATGACCAGCACCATCACCACGAACATCGAGAACAGCATCCAGCCCACCCAGCGCACGGTCTCTTCCATGCGCACCTTCGCGATGCGGCACGACACCATGAGGTTGACCGCCAGCGGCGGCGTGAACTGGCCCAGCGCCACCTTCAGCGTGAGGATCACGCCGAACCACACCGGGTCCCACTTGTAGTACTGCACGATGGGCAGCAGCAGCGGCACGAAGATCAGGAAGATCGACACGCCGTCGAGGAACATGCCCACGGTGATGAGCAGCAAGATCAGCAGCGCCAGGATGCCGTACTCGCCCAACCCCGAGTTCACGATGGCGCGCGTCACCGGGTCGATAACGCCCAGCGTCGAGAGCGAATACGCGAAGATGCCCGCCAGCGACACCACCAGCAGGATCACCGCCGAGAGCTCGCCCGATTCGCGCAAGATCACGAACAGGTCACGCACCTTGATGGTCCGGTGGATGCACATGCCCACGAAGAGGCCGTAGAACACCGCCACCACAGCCGCCTCGGTGGGCGTGAACCAGCCCGCGCGCATGCCGCCCAGAATGAGCACCGGCGCGGCCAGCCCCCAGGTCGCTTCGCGAAAGCTCTTCCAGAAGGGCGGGCGCGGCAGCGTGGCCTCGAGCGCGCCCATCTTGTGCTTGCGGGCGAGCCACACGGCCGGAATCATCAGCGCCAGGCCCGCCATCACGCCGGGCACCATGCCCGCCGCGAACAGCGCCGGCACCGAGGCACCGGGCACCAGCACCGAGTAGACGATGAAGGCGACCGAAGGCGGAATCAGGATGTCGGTGGCCGCCGCAGCGCCCACCACGCTGGCCGAGTAGGGCGCGGGGTAGCCCGCGCGCGACATGGCCGCGATCATCACCGCGCCCACGGCAGCCGCATTGGCCGGGCCCGAGCCCGAGATGCCGCCGAGGAACATCGCCACCGCAATGGCCACCAGCGGCAGCATGCCCGGGCCGCGCCCCACGATGGCAATCGCAAAGTTCACGAGGCGCAGCGCCACGCCCGAGCGGTCGAAGATGGAGCCGACCAGCACGAACATCGGAATGGCCAGCAGCGGATATTTGCCCAGGCCCGCATAGAAGTTCTGCGGCACGGCCAGCAGGCCGAACCACTGCGCGTCGCTGTTGGCCAGCGCGATGCAGGCGGCGCCCGCCAGGCCCAGCGCGGCGCCGATGGGCACGCCCACCAGCATCATCACGACGAAGGCGACGAAGAGCAGGGTGGCGATCACGATGCGTCGCCCTTGCCGTCCGAGTCGTAGTTCGTCTCGCGCCCGCGCCGGATCATGAGGCCCACGGCCCGCAGCGCGATGGCGAATGACACGATGGGCAGCCACATCGAATACCACCAGGCGGGCAGGCCGATGCCGGGCGTCGTCTCCTCGAAGCGGTAGTCGTCCCACACCATGCGGATGCTGAGCGCGCCGATGAGCGTGAAGAGCACCGCGATCATCAGCGCGCCGAACTGCGCCAGCCGCTTGCGCCGCGCCATCGAGCCGCTTTCGGAGAAGTACTCGATGCGGATGTGCCGGTCGCGCGCCACCGCGGCCGAGCCGGCCACCAGCGCCAGCATGATCATCAGGAACACCGAGAACTCTTCCGTCCAGGCGAAGGAAGAATCGGTGAAGTAGCGGACGATGACGTTGGCAAAGGTGATGAGCGCCAGCGCGCCCATGATGATGACCGTGAGCCAGTCCTCGATGGCAAGGGGAACCTTGGTCGGTTCGTCTGCGGCTTCGATGTCGGGGGGAAGAGGGCTGGCGGCGTCCAGCGTGGGGCCGGACTCGGTTGGAGTTGTCATCGCAGGATGGTCAGTGAGGCACGCACGAACGCCATGTCACCGGGCGGACGCCGGGACGCGTTCCGTACACCTCGACAGGGAAACTGTTACCGATGCTAGGGGGTCTATGACCATTCATGTATCGGGGGTTTCCTTAGCCGGTGGGCTTGCTGGGCTGCCTTCGGGGTGTGTGCACAGGGCGCCAGGGAGTGCGGTTGTGAGGTTGGTTGTTTGAGCACTGCGGCGGATTGCAGATGGACGCGCGTGGGCGTATCACCGGGCTTGCGTGGGAGACGGGCGTTGGACGAGCAGTAATCCGAAGGGCTAGCGTCGGCCGCGGTCGACATTGGGATGACTGCGCTCAATGTTCGCTTCAGACTGCCCTCAGCAATTCCCGGTTGGCGATCTCAAGAACCGCTTTGAATATCTGGCAATCGGGGTCCACGGTCTCGACCATTAGTTGATCGTCGGCATCAGACATTCAGCTGTGACGCGCCGTACGGGAGGTTAAGAACGACTTCCAATTGTTGAGGCGATCGGCGCTTTCCGACTTCAAGCTTCTGCTGCAAACCCGCTTGGGTTCCTCAACGCTGCCATTTGCCGTGGCTCAGCCATCGCAAGCGCACAGCTTTGGCGACAAACAGATCCGACCACCGGGGGGCGTCGAATACCGAGACGAACTGCAGTGATTCCCGAGCACACTTGACCCCTGGCAAGCTTGTGTCGCAGGCGTGATGTTTATCCTTTGCCTCAAACAGGCTTTTAAGCGCCTGCTACAGCTTGCCAGGAGTCACTGCAATTGGCGTGAGTCTGGGCGCCAGGGTCGCATCCGCCCAATACCTCACGGCATAGGTAAGAACGGCAGCTCCTTGTTGCCTATCAACGTATGCGAGAAGTTCCTCCCGATTGCCAAGCTGGCGATGCCCGACGGACTCTGTTATCGCTTCGCGTCGGCGCTTAAATTGCTTCCAGGTGGTCTTGGCGGCATATCGGTCAGACAGCTTGAGCAAGCGAAGATAGCCATCGACATCGTCCAAGCCTTGTAGCGCCGAAATGCCGAGCGTCTCCGTCAAATCGTTGAAGCTGAATTCGACAAGCCGTCCGATCTCCTTTGCGTAGGGAGACGTGACCTTTGCCTGCCTACTGGCGAGCTTGCCAGAAGGCCCGTTGCAGGCGGCGCATGCAGAGAACAGGTTCTGCGCCTCTACCGCCAGCAGTGGAAACTTCGACTTAGGCAGGAAATGCTCGACGAATCTCGACCCTTTCGAGTTGATGGTGTCGAGATCACAGTATGGGCAGGTCCCCGGATGATCGTTCTCGTCCATGAAGTTGTCGTGGAATTGCGTCCTGGAAAACGACGCGACGCCGAGCGCGGTCCATAGCCCCATGTGGTCCAAGAGTTCCCCGTAGATGACGTCCTTAAACAACTTCACGACTGACTGCGGAATGACAGCGGGGGCGATTGAATAATTTCCCCCTTGGAGGCTCGCCACTTGAAACTGATATATGCCCGGTAAGGCCTGCAACTGGGCGAAATTTGACACCCTCACGACCGCGTTACAGCGAGCCCCAAAACTCTGCTTTTTCTTGCTTGAGCCAACCGGTATTGCGAAGGCGGTCGTGAGGACATTCCTGTGCTTCGGTGACAGCCCGTTCATGGCTTGCGCATTGCGAACCTGGCAGGCATGCGTCTTTGCCTTGAGCAGCGTCTCCAGCAAGGGCGAAACGAAATCGTCACCCAGGCGGCGTAGTACCGCCTCGTTCGTTGTGTTCTTGACCCTACGCATCGTTGTCTGCCTTTGCTTTTATGCTGCGAAACACGTCGTAGCGGGTACTCGATTCACCCAGAATGTGGAACAGTGATTTCAACTGATCGACAGAAGCGCGGTGGATATATTTGCGGATCCTGTCTTCCACCATGTGCGAATCGGCAGCGTAGAGCAAGCCCGCTAGCGACGCCTCGTTCGCGAGCAATGTGCTTTCCGGCGCCGGGCCGAATTGACCTCCGTCCGCGACTAAGACCCAGTCCGAGGGGACCGCATTCAGGAGCGAGAAAGAATGCGTGGCAATCAGCAGATGTGCCTTGTAGTTCTTGAAGAAGCTCACCAGCAAACTGATGATCTGACGAGACCAGGTCGGGTCTAGGTGAAGTTCTGGTTCCTCCACGACAACGAGTGAGTTGTGCTGGATAACACCGAGGATCGAGACGATACGAACCAGCAAAAACTTTTGTCCGGAGCTCATCGTTTGCAGCGTGAGCGTCCCTCCTTGCTCATTGTTCATCCGGATGTCGTTGATGTAGATCTGCCCCGCAGCTTCCTGTTCCAGAATTTCAGGGGTGAACGCAACCCACTCGTCTTCTGACCTGTCACTGTTCCATCCCCGATCTCGGATAAGAACCTCCCCGGCGATCGTGGCCCCGAGTGCCACCTCCAGAGCCTTTACCGCATTGGGATCCTTCTGCCATTGCTCCATTAGCCGGGCGAGTGCGGGCGAAAGGGACGGAAACGCAAAATGGTTGAAGCCGTAGAGCTTGCTCACATCAAAGACATTGAGCCGGCGATCCCCCCCGAAGTTACCCACTCGCTCAGTGGGATATTCACCGCTGAGGGAGAAGGCTGACACGATCACGTTCGCTGGCAGATACGGCTTGATGTCGCCGTACAGAATCTCGCCGTCCCGAAGTCCGGTTCCCTTTGGCACACTATTCGTGATGGCCTTGTCGAACTTGCCCACAACCTTGAGCCTGACGGCCTGGTTGTCGTCTCTGCGATAGATATTGCATCTGACTGTGGATCCCTCGGGGGTAGCCAAGCTGTACTCGATCGAGAAACTCCCGGGAATCTTCTTGGGCGAACGCTCCAGGTGATGAAAGACCTGAGCGACAAAAGAAAGCAAGGAAGACTTTCCCGAACCATTTCGGCCGGCGACCAAGGTGATGGTCAGTTCTCCATACAGGTTCTTTAGGGCAGGGTGCGAGATACCCCCGACCAAGTGAACTCGTGCGTTGCGAATGATCCGATGCCTGTCAATCTCGATATTGTGTAGTTGCATGTGCTCATGCCTTTCGGGATAACGCCGAACTGGGTGATCTCAAATGTCAATCCAGTACTCGCCGCTGGGAGCGCCATTCGATGGGAGTAGCCTATCCCGAAAATTCCCGAGCATTCCAAAACGACAGATCACCGCGTCAACTCTTTCACTTCGCGATTCCCAGTCGTGGACGCATCAAGATGCCGCCGGAAAGTAGCACTCTGTCCAGGTTAGCTATACCTCTGAAGCTGACCATCGGACCGGTGAATGCTTCGGCGCCCTGTTGACTGCTGTGGGGCGGTGCGCGCGCAGTCCCGATGCGGTTTCGACCTGCAGCAACCGCTGCGTCGCGGCTTTTCATGAATACTCGCTTCAGACTCTGCTTCAGGACGTGTGTCATTCGGTTCTAGGTCGATGGCCGATGAACGCGATCACCGGCATTTCCGCACCTTTGCACAGCAAATGGTTTGGGGCACAGCGTGCTCGCTATGAGATGAGTTAGACAGCGCGCTCTTGAGCCGTGTTGTCGTGTCTGCCATTGAGTCGAGGGGCTGTTTTGCACCGCAGGTCTGGCTGGTCATGTCTCGCTACCGATCCTCAGGTGGTCCCTTCGCAGGTTTTTATGCGGTGCCTGTGTGCATACCTGTGCATCGTCTTTGACGAGGTGGCAACGGAATGACACACATCGCATCGCCCACTTTTAAGCAGTCTTACGAACAATGGGCTCAGGGTTCGGTTGAACGAGAAACTGCCACAACGGCAACGCGACTCCTTTGTAGTCAAGTGGAATTTCTGGCGCAAATATCTCAGGGTGCTCCTTGATTCCAAGTGCAACTACATCTTTCTCCTGAACGGTGCGCTCACTGTAGGCCGCACTTATCATAGAACTCAACGTCCCGATTAAGGAGAATGTTTCAGAGCGCTCAAAATTCTCCGGGCTGAATGTATGCTTCACGCCGACAAATTTATTGTCAACATACACAGCCTCAATATCTCCCTCGGGCCAATCCCCAAATCGCATTAAGTAGAAAGCAATCGACTTCTCTTGCGCATTGGTAATTTCTCGCCGATTGCAGTACATCTTTACGTCGCCAATAGTGAATTGAGCGTAGCCCTCTGGACTGAGACTTACCTCCTTGCTGGGGTCGGCGCGCAATTCGAAAATAAGGTCTGGCTCGGTTGATATCATCCGATCATCTAGAGTGAGCATTTCATTCCTGGCCAGCGCGTTCACTAGGTCGGTCACGTATCTCTTTTTTTGTTCGATAAAAGAGTCTCGTGAGAGTAGTGTCCATTTGTTCCATTTGGAATGGTAAATTGCGTACTTCAGAGGTATTCTGTTCAGTTTGGCGTAAGCTTGAAGTTTTGCGTCATAGTCTTTTGATATGGGGTACAAATAATTGGGGTTGGCATAATGAGAGTTCTTTACTTCCACAAAGAACTGTTCCCCTGATTTGAGCACTATCCGATAGTCCGGGGCTTGAAGCTGATCGTTGTCGGCAAAAACGTCCCCCGCATCTTCTTGCTTGATGAATGCACACTGACCAAGGCCGCCTGCCACATGGGCAAACATGGCCTCCACTCGCTTACCGTGTATGAGGGCCGAATTCTCACTTGCAGCTTTGATTGATTCATCTATGCGCTTGATGAAGTCAGCGCGATTTTGAGCGACATTGAGTTTGTAGCCCAAATTTCGGCCAATGGCATCGTAAAGCTCAAGTGGTTCAAACTTTTCAGGGTTTCGATTTAGTCGTTTCAAACGAGTTGCTCCGCCTCTTAGATCGTGGTGCTTTCCGCGCTGTCAATTTCATCCGTCTCCTCTTGGATTGCCGTCTGTTTCAAGGATGGTGTACGGAATGGCAATAAATTGATCGCCCCACGTCTTGACGGAAGTGAGACGAACATACGCACGAATGGGAATGGAGATTTCTTTGACCAATACACCTTGAAGACGCGCAAATGAATCCATTCCCGATGAAAAATACTCGGGAACGGTCATCAGGGCGACCTTGGTCTTGTTATCCACATGAATGTGGTACATCTTCTCGATGCTCAAGATTTCTTCCTTGTCCTTCTTTTGCACGGAATTCCTGCTAATGAAGGCTGACAACTCCCCCTCAATCCATCCAAATCGCGAGGTCGATTTAGATGGCGAAACAGCAAGATCAATAGTCCCATCCTTTTCGAGCTCTGGCATTATTTCTCTGAGCATATCGAGAGTCGAAACTTTGTATGAGCGAGTCTCTTGCGCACTAATCTCTGCAGAAAAAATTGGAATTGCGGCGCCAGCCTTCTTGCTTTGATTTCGTGTTATTAATGTTTCGGGCTTAACTCCGGTGAATATTTCGTATAAGTCTGAAATATATGAGGTATCTGAATAAACGAGGTGTCGTATTAGTTTGATCTTTTCCATTTATCCCTCTAATTTTGTTGATGTAATTTTGGATTCAAATAATTCCAGAAAAGAATAGGGAAAATCCAAAATTGAGAGCATGGTCTGGCATGATCGATCTTCAGCGTTCATATCGAAATTCGATGCGAAAATTGTGCGCGGATCAATCGCCGGTCGTGTCATTATTCTTCGCCTAGGGCGCGAGATTTATAGAGGTGCTGCTTTCGCTGTGTCTCCCGCCATACCCCTATCAACGCGAGATTGCGCGAGGTTCGATTCACCCATCTATCTTTGGAGTGATGGCCATGATCACCCCTCTGACTGTTCATAAGCAAGTCGAACAAGAGCAATAGCTCGTCGAGCACCCGCATCCGGTGCCAACACGGCGGGCCCTGAAAGGGCTCTCCCTATCCGGCAGCGGGACGCCGCCACTGCCAACGTCACCAACTCCACCGATTGCAACAAGGCCATCCCCCTGCGCGGTGGTTTAGTGTGTTGCATCGACCGGTTGAATTCGCCCTGAAAAGCGGATGCTCGCATTGTCTATTGACGATCAGCATCGAACACTTAACTGCCACCGACGCCTGCCCACAAGCTTCAACCAGACCGAAATCCCTCCATCGCGAAGGCTTCGGCAGTCCCACCTCAAAGCCCCCGTTTCCTCAGGGCGGGCCGCGAACCTCGCAGCCCGCAGACCAGCCCCTACCCGCGAGTCTCAGGCCCCCCACGCCGCGCCTTCTCACTCATCTGAAACAACTCCCCTGCCTTCCGCGCCATCTCAGCCGCAAGCCAAAGCAGATTGTTCAGTTGCCGAGGCCCATCCCCACTGCACCAGTCGATCTCTTCGCCGTGGCAGACCCACAGTAGAGCTTCAAGCTGAGTAAGGGTGTTCTCAAGAAGATCCGCCGGGTCTTGTTGGGCGGTTTCTGCGGAAGCTACCGGCGTAGTCGGCCGGGCTATAGTCTTGGTAGCCATTTTTGTGCGGTTCCTTCCAAGGTAAGTGCACGAACTTGGTTAGACGGCCGGGGTGTTACGAGCACCCTGGCCGTCGCCTTTTGATACCTCGCATCTGCATCAGCGCTTTCGCACCGACAACCTGCCGCGAGGCAAGCAGCCTTCAAACATCTGGATGGTGGATTGGTGTGTGGGCCTTTCTGCTCCCCTTGGCGGGGCATCGAGTGACAGGGGCATTCACTCTAGAGAAGAAGCCGGCAAAGAAGCCGCTGCTACAGCACGAAGTCGCGCAGACTGCCAACTAATGCAGCTTCCGCAACGCGCTGTGCGAAGACCCCATGAGGCCCCGCTGCGCCAGTCAACAACAACGGCAACAGCAGCGCTCGATGCTCAGGCCGATGGGGTGCCTTGCGCAGCGAAATAAAGGAGGAGGCCGAAGGCCGGGGGACATTCGCGGAGCAAGGTACCCCGTCGGCCTGAGCGCCCCCCGAAAAAGAAGCTCAGTCCATCCAGCCCCGAGCCCGGTCCAGATGCTCACGGCACTCGCGCACCATGCGTTCCAGCAGTTCCGCGCAAGTCGGAATGTCGTCGATCAGCCCGATGCACTGGCCGGCCGAGACCACGCCGCCGTGCACCTCGCCAGACTCCAACGCCGCACGTCCGCGCGTACCGGCCACCAGCGGGCGCACGTCCTCGAACTCGCAGCCGCCCGGGCGGTTCTCGGTGGCCACCACTTCTTCGGAGATGGCGTTGCGGAACACGCGCGCCGTGTTGTGCAGGGTGCGGAACATCAGCTTGGTGTCGCGCTCGGTCGCCTCCACCAGCGCCTGCTTGATGTTGTCGTGGATCGGCGCTTCCTTGGTCACGCAGAAGCGCGTGCCCATGTTGATGCCCTCGGCGCCCAGTGCCAGCGCCGCCGCCATGCCCCGGCCGTCGGCGATGCCGCCCGACGCGATGATCGGAATGCGCAGCTTGCGCGCCGCCACCGGCAGCAGCACCAGGCCGGGCACGTCGTCCTCGCCCGGATGGCCCGCGCACTCGAAGCCGTCCACCGACACCGCATCNACGCCNTTGCGCTCNGCCGAGAGCGCNTGGCGCACCGAGGTGCACTTGTGGACGATCTTCACGCCGTGCTNCTTCAGCGCCGCGATGAAGTCCTTCGGGCTGTTGCCCGCGGTCTCGACGATCTTCACGCCGCTGTCGATGATGGCCTGCACGTACTCCGCATAGGGCGGCGGCTTCACCGCCGGCAGGATCGTGAGGTTCACGCCGAAGGGCTTGTCGGTCATCGTGCGCGTACGCTCGATCTCACGGCGCAAGTCGTCGGGCGTGGGCTGCGTGAGCGCGGTGACGATGCCGAGGCCCCCGGCGTTCGACACGGCCGACGCCAGCTCGGCGCGGCCCACCCATTGCATGCCGCCCTGGATGATCGGGTAGCGGATTCCCAGCAGTTCGGTGATGCGGGTCTTCATCGTCGCGGCCTTTCCCTTACACGGCCTTCACCAGTTCCGGCACGGCCGTGAACAGGTCGGCCACCAGGCCGTAGTCGGCCACCGAGAAGATCGGGGCTTCCTCGTCCTTGTTGATCGCCACGATCACCTTCGAGTCCTTCATGCCGGCCAGATGCTGGATGGCGCCCGAGATACCCGCTGCGATGTACAGCTGCGGCGCGACGATCTTGCCCGTCTGGCCCACTTGCCAGTCGTTCGGGGCGTAGCCCGCGTCGACGGCTGCGCGGCTGGCGCCCAGGCCGGCGTTGAGCTTGTCGGCCAGGGGAGCCATCACCTCGGTGAACTTCTCGGCGCTGCCGAGGGCGCGGCCGCCCGAGACGATGATCTTGGCTGCCGTCAGTTCAGGACGCTCGCTCTTGGTGACTTCGCGGCCCACGAAGCTGCTCTTGCCGCTGTCTGCCACGCCTGCAGCCGATTCGACAGCTGCGCTGCCGCCGGTGGCTGCTGCAGCGTCAAAACCGGTCGTGCGAACGGTGATCACCTTGGTCGCATCGCTGCTCTGCACGGTGGCAATCGCGTTGCCCGCGTAGATCGGACGTTCGAAGGTGTCGGCGCTCACCACGGCCGTGATGTCGCTGATCTGCGCCACGTCCAGCTTGGCGGCCACGCGCGGCGCGACGTTCTTGCCGTTGGCGGTCGAGGGGAACAGGATGTGGCTGTAGTTGCCGGCAATCGCGAGCACTTGGGCTGCGACGTTCTCGGCGAGGTTTTCAGCAAGGCTCGGGCTGTCGGCCGCGATGACCTTGGAGACACCGGCGATCTGTGCGGCAGCCTTGGCCGCTTC
>Ga0055530_10002131_pt1 | contig 13146 bp, 16 predicted proteins | sample Araplavi_mTSA_r2_FD_55009 | JGI IMG/M metagenome (GOLD analysis project Ga0055530, IMG submission 55009) | Arabidopsis root microbial communities from North Carolina, USA - plate scrape MF_Cvi_mTSA_r2 | ecosystem: Host-associated > Plants > Roots > Endosphere | place: USA: North Carolina... | reverse complement strand
GACACGGAGCGCCGCATGCCGCGCCGCCATTTCTCGATGTTGCGCGAGTTCCACCTCGCCGACTGGTTCACGCTGGGCAACGCCTTTTGCGGCACCGGCGCGATCTTCGCGGCGATGCGCTTCCTCCAGGACGGCGTGGTGAACGACCTGCTCATCGGCATGGCGCTGATCCCGCTGGCCTTCATCTTCGACGCGCTCGACGGTCGCGTGGCGCGCTGGCGCAAGTCGGCGTCCACGCTGGGGCGCGAGCTGGATTCGCTGGCCGACGTGATCTCCTTCGGCGTCGCACCTGCCGCGCTGGCCTACGCCTGCGGCCTGCAGGGCGGCTGGGACTGGATCGTGCTGAGCTACTTCGTCGTNTGCGGCGTGAGCCGCCTGGCGCGCTACAACGTCACCGCCGAAGCGCTTTCCGGCGACGACGACAAGGTGAAGTATTTCGAAGGCACGCCGATCCCGACCAGCCTGGTGCTGGTGATCGTGCTGGCCGTCGCCGCCTCGCAGGGCGCCATCGGCGCGAACCTGTGGCTGGGCATGGTGCAGCTGGGGCCGTGGCAGTTCCATCCGCTGGTGCTGATGTTCGCGCTCTCCGGTTCGCTGATGATCAGCAAGACGCTGCGCATCCCGAAGCCCTGACCGACCGCCTGGCCGCCGCCGTCGCGGCGGCGAAACACGGCGTTGGTACCATGACCGCCTTCCCCGACGGCGGTGATGGCGATGCAGGGCGTTGACGATTTCGAAGCATGGAACCGGCGGTACTGGAACGCCTGGGGCGACGCGCTGCGTGCGACGCAGCCGTCCGGCGTCGCGGCCATGCCGGGCTGGACCGACGCGATGGACTGGTGGTCGCGGTTCGCGCGCGGCGGACTCCCGCAGGGCGATGAAGCCGTTTCTCGCTTCAACGCGCAGGCGCAGGGCTGGTTCGGGCAGATGCAGCAGTTGGCCGCGCAGTTCGCCGGACGCCCGGCCAATGCGGGCGATATCGCATCGGCGTGGCGGCAGGCGCTGGGCGGCGATGGCGCGAATCCGTTCGCGCAGGTGTTCGCGAACATGCCCGGCAGCACGCAGACCGATCCGTCGAAGATGTTCGAGGCCTTCGCGCCGTGGCTGCAATCGATGCAGCGCGACGGTCGTTCGTGGCTGTCGCTTCCGGCGTTCGGTTTCGCGCGCGAGCACCAGGAGCGCTGGCAGCAGCTGGCGCAGGCGCAGGTCGATTTGCAGGAGCAGAGCCAGGCCTACCAGGCGCTGCTGGCCGAAGCCGGGCAGGACGCGTTCGCACGCTTCGAGCGCAAGCTGGAGGCGCGCAGCGCGCCGGGCAAGCAGCTCGACACGGTGCGCGCGCTGTTCGATCTGTGGATCGATGCGGCCGAGGAGGCGTACGCCGACATCGCGCTGTCGCCGCGTTTCCGCGACGCATATGCGGCGTTGGTCAACGCGCAGATGACGCTGCGTGGCCGCATGCAGAAGGAAGTAGAGCAGCTGGGTTCGCAGTTCGGAATGCCTACGCGGACCGAAGTGGATTCGGCGCATCGCAAGATCGTCGAGCTGGAGCGCGAACAGCGGCGGCTGCGCGATGCGATCGAGGCGCTGATGCGGCAATCGTCGCGAATGCAGGCGAGCAGCGCGCCGGAGGTGCCGCCTGCCGTTGCTCCGAAGAAGGCCGCGCCTAAGCCGGCTGCGACGAAGAAGCCGGCAGCGAAGACGACCACGAAATCCACCAGGCCCGCATCGAAGCCCAAGCCCGGGAGGACGCGCTGATGGAAGGTCTCGGCCCGCTGGGCTTCACGCCCGACTCGCTGGCGCAGGAATCGCTGCGCTTCCAGGCCAAGCTGCGCGCCGGCCTGGACACGCTGCACCAGGTGCACGACATCGACTACGGTGCCACTGCGCGCGAGGAGGTCTGGCGCGACGGCAAGGTCGTGCTGTACCGCTTCCGGGGCAACACGCTCCCCAACGGACGCGCACCTACGGCGCGCGTACCGCTGCTGATCGTCTACGCACTGGTGAATCGTCCGTACATGGTCGACCTGCAGGACGACAAGTCAATCGTCCGCGGCCTGCTCGAACGCGGCGAGGACGTGTACGTGCTCGACTGGGGCTATCCCGACCGCTCCGACCGTTACCTCGAACTGGAGGATTACATCCAGCGCTACATCGGCGGCGCGGTGGACCATCTGCGCCACGAGTACCGCATGGACGGCGTCAACGTGCTGGGCATCTGCCAGGGCGGTGCGTTCTCGCTGTGCTTCACCGCGTTGAACCCGCACAAGGTGCGCAATCTCATCACGATGGTCACGCCGGTGGATTTCCACACCAGCGACAACATGCTGGGCAACTGGACGCGCGGGCTGGACGTGGACCTGTTCGTCGACNCGCTGGGCAACGTGCCGGCCGACGTCATGAACTGGTGCTACCTCACGCTCAAGCCGTGGCGGCTGTTCGTGCAGAAATACGTGGGCATGGTCGACGTGCTCGACGATCCGAAGGCGCTGGAGGATTTCCTGCGCATGGAGAAGTGGATCTTCGATTCGCCCGACCAGGCAGGCGAGGCGTTCCGCCAGTTCGTGAAGCAGTTCTACCAGGGCAATGGTTTCCTCAAGGGCGGCATCGAGATCGGCGGCCGCACGGTCGACCTGCGCAACATCGAGGTGCCGATCCTCAACATCTACGCTGAGCAGGACCACCTGGTGCCGCCGGCTTCATCCAGGGCGCTGGATGGCCTGACCGGAAGCGACGACTACAGCGAGCTGTCGTTCCGCGGCGGACACATCGGCATCTATGTCTCCAGCCGCGCCCAGCGCGAAGTGCCGCAGGCGATCCACGACTGGCTGGCGCAGCGGGCGAAATGACGGCGGGCGAACGTCGCGTGACGAACGTCCGCTTACGCACACACGAGCGCGCGGCATGAACGCCGCACGTGTCAGACTCGCGCGATCCAGAAGGACGTGCCCGTGATCCGAATCCTCCTCATCGCCTGCCTCGCATTGCTTGGCGCCTGCGTTTCGCATTCCCCCGCACCGGACGCGCCCGCCGCGGCCGTCAGCGATTCGCTCCAGTGGGAACCCGACATCGCCGCGTTCGAACAGGCCGACAGCGTCGTGCGGCGCCGGCCGGGCGGCGTGGTGTTCGTCGGCAGTTCGTCGATCCGCTTGTGGGATTCGATGGCCGACGACTTCCCGGAGGTGGCGACGATCAACCGCGGCTTCGGCGGCTCGCGCGTGCGCGATTCGACGTACTACGCCGACCGCATCGTCACGCCGTACAACCCCAGCGCGATCGTCTTCTACGCCGGCGACAACGACCTGTTCGAAGGTCGCACGCCGGCGCAGGTGCGCGACGACTTCGCCGCGTTCGTCGNCAAGGTGCGCGAACGCCTGCCGGACGCGCGCATCGCGTTCGTTTCGATCAAGCCCAGTCCGTCGCGCGCCGAACTCCTGCCGCAGATCCGCGAGGCGAACGCGCTGGTGCGCGAGTTCGCGAAGAGCGCGCCGAACGTGGATTACCTCGACGTCTTCCTGCCGATGCTCGACGCGCAGGGGCAGCCGCGCGAGGAACTGTTCGTCGCCGATCGGCTGCACATGAACGCCAGTGGTTACGCGATCTGGGCCGGTGTGGTGCGACCGTGGCTGGCGGCGGCGCCGCAATGACCACCATGCGGTCGATGGCTTTCGGCGCGATGCTGGTGCTGTTCGCGGCGACCGCGTCGGCCGAGCCGCCGCCGCAGACGCAGCGCGAGATCGATCAGCTGATCGACGCGTTGGGTCATTCCGGATGCGAGTTCCAGCGCAACGGCACCTGGTATCCCGCCGGCGAGGCGCAGAACCACCTGCGCCGGAAGTACGACTACCTGGCGAAGCGCAACATGGTCGACAGCGCCGAGCAGTTCATCGAACGTGCCGGCACGCAGAGCAGCATGAGCGGCAAGGCCTATTCGGTGCGCTGTCCGGGCAAGGCGCCCGTTCCGTCGGCGCAATGGCTCGGCGCGAAATTGTCGGCCCTCCGTCACGCGAAGCCCTGACCGGCGGCGCTAGACTCGCGGTCGAAGGACCATGCCGTCCGACGAGTGCAACATCGGAGCCCGCGCCATGAACGTCACCCGCACGCTTTCCCGTTCCCGNCACGACCGGATGATCGCGGGCGTCTGCGGAGGCATCGCCCGGCGCTTCGGCTGGAACTCGACGCTCGTCCGCGTGTTGTACGTGCTGGCATCGATCATGTCGGCGGCGTTNCCGGGNCTGCTGGTCTATCTGATCCTGTGGTTGCTGATCCCCGAAGGGGATTNANGCAGCACGTCCCCGAAGGGGATTGACCCGNGCGGCAATGCGCTAGGCTTCGCGCATGCCGATACTCCGCCGAATCCTGATCGCACTGGGCGCGCTGTGGACGCTGCCGAACACGCTGCTCGGCCTGTTGCTGGGCGCGACCGGCCTGGCGTTCGGCGCGCACGCGCACTGGCGAAAGCGCGAGATGGCGCTGGTCTTCCACCGCTGGCCGTGGGGGCCGGGTGGGGCGATCACGTTCGGCAACGTGATCCTGCACACCGGTGAGGATCTGGATTCGCCCTGCGTTACATACGCGCATCGCGCGGGGCACGCGAATGAAGCGCCGATCGTGCTGGCCGACCACGAACGCGCGCATGTCTATCAATACCTGGCGCTAGGCCCGCTGTTCCTGCCGCTGTACCTGCTGTCGGGCGGGATCAGCGTGCGCAACCGCTTCGAACGCGCAGCCGACCGCTATGCGAGTACGGGACGCGGATGGTGGCCGTGGTCCGCGTCCTAGGCGCGCATCACTCGAACGACACCCGCTGCCCGTCGCCCTTCCACGCCGCGAAGCCGCCGGCCAGCGGCCGCACGCGCTTGAAGCCGCGCTTGTTCAGTGCACGCGCGAGNACGGCGGCNGAGGCTTCGTTCGGGCAATCGCAGTAGACGATCACTTCCTCGCGCGGCATCAGCGNCGCTTCGGCGACGGTCTGCACGAAGACCGAACCGGGAATCCAGCCGGTNAGCGCGCGCTGCGGTTCGGAACGCACGTCGAGGATCAGCGGCGGCGATTCGCCGTCCATGAGCTGGCGCAGTTCGGCCGGCGTGATGCGCGCCATGCGCAGCTGGCGCTGGAACATGCGGCGGCGCCACAGCTTCCACAGCACGAAGNCGGCGATCAGCACCAGCACGACCGGGATGGTCATCCGGCCCAGCGTTTCCAGGCGATCAAGCACGCTGTTCACCGCCTTGTGGAAGACCGAACCCAGCGCCACCGCGACGCCGGCCCACAGCACGGCGCCGATGCCGTCGTACAGCAGGAAGCGGCCCGGTCGCGTGCCGGTTTCGCCGGCCAGCGTCGTCGCGACGGCCGCGAAGCCGGGGATGAACTTGGCGACGATCAGCGACGGCGGCCCCCATCGGCCGTAGATGCCGCGCGTCATCAGCACGCACGAATCCGGCGACAGCGACAACCGGCACATCAGCCGCAGCAGTTTCGCGCCGAGCCGGCGTCCGCCGATGTACCAGAGCCAGTCGGCGATCACCGCGGCGAATGCGGCCACGGCGATGATTGGCCACACGCTCTTGCCCTGGTCGGTGGCGAGCGCGGCGGTGAGGATGATCGGCGGATACGCGGGCACCGGAATGCCGCCCTGGTCCAGCAATACGCTGACGAAGACGACNAGCAGGCCGTAGACGGCGATGAGGTGGATGAGGGTGTCCACGGGGTGTCCATGGGGGGCGCGACGCACGGCACGGCGCGCGAGACTATTTCGCAATGGTAGGCGCGCGACCGGGCGTCGGGTAGCGCGTCGCGTGCACCGCTGCGTGCCGTCGGTGCAGTCTTCGGCCGCGTTCAGGCGATGGCGAAGCTGGCCCGCGTCCGACCCAGGCGCAGGCCGTTCGGCCCGAAGCTCTGTTCGACGAAGGTCAGCTGAGTGTCCTCGACCAACAAGATGGAGCTGCACCGCGTGCCGTAGCGCTCGCCGCGCACGAAGGGCGGGGAAAGCAGGCGTTCCAGCGGCAGGCCGACACCGGTGTCGGGCAGGGTGTCGTCCGGGGCGGGCGTGGTGTCGGCCAGGGCGTCGAAAAGCGGGGCGAGGGCGTCGTCGTCCATCTCGCCGTCGAGCCCGGCCGGGCTTGCGAGCCAGCGTTCCAGCGCCCGCGTCGCATGCCCGCTCTTGGGCCAGGGTGCGTCGAAGTCGCCGTTGGACATCGCGTGAAGGCCGGGCGTCACGTCGTAGGTCCGGAACTGCGGGTAGTTGCTTGCGAACGCCAGCCGCGCGCCGTCGAAGGCCAGCAGGTTGAACCGGCCGAAGCCAGCGGCCTCGGGCGCGAGGTCGCCCAAAACATCGACATTGCCGGTGCCGGCAGCGAAATCCCGCACCAGCGCGCCGCGGGAGCGGGGCATGGGTCCTTCGGCCGCACCCGCGCGCACGTTGGTGACCGCGGCCAGTCGCCCATGGGTGCTCGCCAACAGCCAGCTGCCGCCGGCCAGCAGGTCGCGGCCGCCGTAGATCGACGGATCGGCGGGGTCTACGCCCGCGGGCGCGGCCGGGCGGTCATGGGCTTCATCGCGGTTGGCGATCAGCGCCAGCCGGTAGCGGGAATGCTGCTTCCACGAAAGGGCAATCAGGCACATGCGGATGTATTGGCAGGAGGAATGGAAGTTGCGTTCAGCTGAGCAGGTAAGGGGAGTGTAGGGATAGTCCTACAAAGCGCCGCAGCCCCCGCTGACTGTGGGCCCGCGGAAACCTTGGCAGCCTATGAACCCTGTCCCCGCACGTCCACGCCGCCGCACCACCGGCCGGGAGGAACCCTCGGATGTACCGCGTCGAACTATCGCGCCACGACGGCGGAGTGCTGCACCAGCACATCGCCGAAGCCAGCGCGGATTACGCCAGCGCCGAAGCCGCGCTGGCCGCGGTGCTGCCCAAGGCGAAGCGCTGCGCGGAGCGTAGCCGGCAAGCGCTGTGGCTGCGCATCTACGACGAGCGCTCGCGCGTGGTGTTCGGTACGCTGCTGCCCTGACGGCGGCGCCTGGTTTCGCGTCGCCCATCGTCTCCACTGGAGGACGCAATGGGCAAGAAGGAATTCGAAGCTTCCATCGCCAACGGCGGACATCGCCGCCTCGCGCAGATGATCGGCGAATGGGAAGGCACCTTCCGCCTCTGGTTCCAGCCCGATCACGTCGCCTGCGAAGCCCCGCAACGCGGCACGATCCGCGGCATCCTCGACGGCCGATTCCTGTTGCACGAATACCGCAGCCGTTTCGGCGACGACCCGATCGAAGGCGTGGCCATCTACGGTCTGCACCTGGACGACAACGCCTACGAGTCGGCGTGGGTCGAAAGCTTCGGCACTGGCACCAGCATCATGTTCTCCGCCGGCCCGGCGACGTCGGAACACTTCAACGTGCTGGGCAGTTACGGCGACGGCAAGGGCGGCCCGCGCTGGGACTGGCGCACCGAAATCGAACAGCCCGATCCGGACCAGCTCGTCATCACGATGACCAACATCTCGCCCCAGGGCGAGTCGGCGCGCGCGGTGGAAGTGCGGTATAGGCGGATTTCGAACGCGGGGTTGTAGGCGTTCTTTGAAACCTTGGCGTTGTCGATCGAGCAGGCGTGCNGTTGCGCGCGTCTCAGTTGCCGAANGGCCGCAGCCTGAGTGCGACGCCATTCGCCGCGATCGCGAACGATTCCGCATCGATGCGATCCACCGCCGCGCCATCGCTCAGGTGATACGAACGCAGCCCTTCCACGCGTCGCTGCTCACCCGAGCCCCGCGCTTCGATGAACGTCCGTCGCACATGGATCGTGTAGCGATTGCCCGCGTCGTCGTAGGCGCTGAAGGTTTCGTTCGGCATGGTCCACTTCCCCGGTGTGGTGCGGTGGATACGATGCGGTGGGGCGGTCTCGTGGAGTGAGATTGGGTGTGATCGGTCGCGCGATTCATCCGCTGAGCGCCGCCGGTGAACCAATCAGCCGCCGGCTCTACGGCTGTTACGCCGTAGAACCTGGTCCGATAGGTCAACCGTTGATGTCGAGACCTTCTTCCACCGATGCGTGCGAGCGGGCGTAATGGACGTACGCGGCGTCGATATCCGCGAATATCTCGATTGTGCAGGCACCGTGGTGAAGCACGCGCTCCAGATAGGAAAAGAAGCCGACCCAGCAACCTGATGTTTCCGATTTGTCGGAAAAGTCGATGTATTTCGCGATGTGGCCTAGCAAGTTGGAGCCAACGGCGTCAGGGTTGTCCTTCAGGTACTGGAGGACGTGTCCTGCGTACTCGCGACCTAGCGCGCACGCTTCGTCGAAGTCATGCATTCGCGGGGCACACCAGTTGCTCGGCGGGCCGTTCTTGGGGCGCGAAACGAAGGGCAGTGCGAAGAAGGGTGGGCTAACCGAGCTGGGCGTATAGCTACGACGCGGCGGAAAGGGTGACTTGGCCATGATGGGATCCTGTGATCGTTGGATTCCCGTCGCCTCGCTGTCAATCGAGGTGACGGGCGACGCGAGGTTGACAGACCGGTCACAGGGCCGGCGCACCTTGCGGTGCCCCCGCGCCGCCCGCCATAGAGCGAGCAACGCTAATGCCCGACGAAGATGACAGGCATAAAAAAGCGCCAGCATCTGCTCGATGGGCGCTTACGCGCCTGTGATGGCGGGCTGTCAAACCCGATCACCGAATTAGCGGTGACGCGTCAACGCTGGCCCCATCGCGCGGATACATCAATACGAAATAGTAGCGTAGGTGGATGGCGCGCTGATCGGGTGGAGCGACGATGAGGTTGAGCAGAGTCGCCTGCCTCCATCACTTCATCGGGCCATCTTGACCTTCAAGAGTTTCTTAGCGAACCCAATGCATGCGCGGCAGGATGCCCAAGCGTTCCGGCGACGTGTTGCAGCAGCACATCGTCACGAAAATCTGGATGAGGAAGCGGAACTGGTGAGCAAGCAGCAAGCGCTCTCGCAGGTTGGTTTGTTGACGATCCTGCGATCGATCTCCGAAACACTCACCCATATGCTTCAAGACTTTCGCGTGCGTTACACCGACGCGAGGAACGCGATGTTCAGCGCACGAATGGGTGCCCGTCGACTTGGTCCTTGCGCTCGGGCAAACAAGACCGGAATTGCCGAGTGCCATGCTTGTCTTCGCGGACATGACAAGCAAATCTATTAGTAAGGTGCAATCAGCAAGCCTGTTTGTGCAAATTAAATACAATAAAATCAATCATTTACAGTTATTCATTCTGTCTAGATTCAATGTTGCCTTACTCATAAGTCGGTCTCGCTTGATTGCGCGATAATGTGATGCCATGCTCACTTCGCGCCCGACCTGATCGGGGACGACCTAAGGAATCGAAAAATGGCCAAGAAGAAGACGCCCGACTCGGCTGGCTCCCTCGGGGAAAGTGATGCTGACAATGGTAAGAAGAAGGTGACAGTTCTCCCGTCGACTGCTCCCGGATCACCGAAGTCCAAAGTCATGCAGTCCGATATGCCGGGGGTTTCCCTTGACCAAGCGCTGCGCGTTGCACAAGGCATTTGGAACGATTTCGCTGGCAAGAGTGCCGCGCCGCATGACATCGCCTTCGCAATCGGCATGACGCCAACGAGCGGGCCGTGGCGCACGCTCACGGGTGCGTCGATCGCCTATGGTCTTACCGAGGGTGGTTACAACGCCGACGTCATCAAACTAACTCCGCTGGGGCGCCGAATCGTCGCGCCGGAGGAAGAAGGAGACGATCTACGAGCGCGCGCTGACGCGGTTCTCAAGCCCCGCATCATGCGGGAATTCTTCAGCCGTTATGACCGTGCGAAATTCCCGCAGGATGCCATTGCCGCCAACGTGCTGGTCAGCATGGGGTTGCCGAAGGAACGCGCCGCGGAGGCGGTTACTGCAATTAAGGAGACAGGCAAGAAAACGGGTCTGATCCGCGACACTAAAACGGGCCTTTTCGTCGCCCTGCCAAAAGGCGGAGAAGCCCCCGTCCCTCAGCGGGTCGATGAAGACGAAGGCGATGAAGGTGTGGGTGCTGGCGAAGCTGAAACGACAGACGAAAGCCCTCGCGGGAACCAATCGAAAGTGGCGGCTGCACCCCAGCAGACGCCCGACGTCGCGACAAATAAGAAGGTCTTCATCACGCACGGAAAGAACCGCTCGATCGCAAATCAGATCAAGGAACTTTTGCAGTTTGGAAATTTTGAAGCAGTTGTTTCCGTGGAGCGTGAGTCCACGGCTGTGCCGGTTCCTGACAAGGTATTTCACGACATGCGCGAGTGCGCCGCTGGCGTGATCCATGTCAACAGCGAAGGTGAAATGCTCGACTCCGAGGGCAACAAGCACATCCACCTTAATCACAACGTGCTGATCGAGATCGGCGCCGCGATCGCGCTCTATAACAAGCGCGTCATCCTGCTGGTCCAAAAGGGCGTGTTGTTGCCGTCAAACCTTCAAGGGCTTTACCGGTGCGAGTACGAAGGCGACAAACTGGACTACGAGGCAACGATGAAGCTGCTTAAAACGTTCAACGAGTTCCGAAATCAAACCTGATAGTGCAAGGCGCTGCCTGCTCCTATCCGGGTAGCGAAAATAGAAAGGCCACAACAGCGGCGGCTCCTGGCAGAGAACGCTGTTGTGGCCCAGGTAGGTGACGCAGGTGCGCCAGGTCGCTGAGAGCGTCCAGGTGCACTCCTAGTGTAACCAAAGCGCCTTACGGACATGTAAGGGTCCACGGCGCGCAGCCGGCCGAGCCGAATAGGAGTATCGAAAGTGGCAATGTTCACCGTGTATCAGGCTCGCGATGGTTGGCGTTGGCGTCTTGTTGCAGCCAACGGCAAGATCATCGCGGAGTCTGGCGAGGCTTACGTAAGTGAGTACAACGCGGTTCGTGCGGCGAAGCGCACGAAGGAAATTGCGCCCATGGCACCGGTGCAGCGCCCGGATGGAACCGTGTTGAACGAGGCGAAGGTGACGGGCTCGAACTACGGCGCCGACCCGTTCTGACGCAGATTGCGGGCTACTAACGGGATACATGCCGTAGCCGTTAAAGCACAGGGGCCTGCGATTGCTCGCAGGCCCCTGTTTTAATTGGTGCCGGAAGTGGGACTCGAACCCACACGCTTTTAAGGGCGGCGGATTTTGAGTCCGCTGCGTCTACCGATTCCGCCATTCCGGCGCGGCCGTGCAGTATAGCCGAGGGGCGGGCCTGCGACAGCTAGGCTACGACGACGATCAAAGGCTCAAGCCGCCGTAGCGGGCCATGCCGGCGGCCAGGACGAAGATCGCGGCCAGTAGGATGAGTTCGAAACGCACGATCGTCCGCATGCGGGCGGTTTCAGCGACGTCGGGCACGAAGATCGGATTCGCGGCCAGGGCCTTGCGCCAGCGCAGGAAACGCACCGTGGGCAGGATCGAGAGCAGGCCGACCAGCACGAAGGCGCCCATCTTGGCGTGGAACCACGGGTTGTGCAGGTAGAAGTCGTAACCCTTGATGCCGAAGACCACCCGGCAGATGCCCACCGCGATCAGGGCCATCGCGCACAGGCCGTAGCCCATGTCGATGCCGGCCAGNCGCTGGAGCGTTGGGCGATCGAGCGCGCCTCGCAGCAGGACGGATTCGGCCACGAGCATCGCGACGATGCCGAAGACCAGCAGGTGGTGGAGNGAGGCGAGGAGGAAATCGGTCAGCACGTCGGGCGCTCCTGACGATGAATGCGCCAACGCTAATGCCGCCGGACGNCACCGCCAAGGTGCCGAAGGTCAGGAGTGTGACGTGGGAGCGCGTTTCGCGCTCCAGGGATCAGGCGGCTTCGTCGGTCTGAAGCGTCTTGGCCACGCGCGAGAACCACTCGCCCTGGTCCGGCACGAACATCGCGCAGGTTTCCATCGCCGCCTTGTAGATGTGCAGCGAGACGGCCACCGCNTCCGGNCTCGTGTTNCGGATCGTGTGGTACTCGTGCGGCGGGATNAGGCTGCCCGCGCTGCCGGGGCCGGCGTGCATGCCGCCCGCGGCGCGGAAGCGGAAGCGGTCGCCTTCGCGTTCGAGCAGCTCGAACTGGGTGATTTCCAGTTCACCGTCCCACACGCCTTCCACGCACCACAGGCCGCAGTGGTCGTGCACCGGCGTGCCCTGACCGGGGCCCCACGTCATCGCGACCACGCTGTAGCCGTGATTCGGGCTGCGGTAGAGCTCGCGTCGCGCGTAGTGGTCGGAGATCGGTTCGTGGACGCAGGCCGGCAGCTGCACATCGCGGTCGCGGATCATGGCGCACAGCGTGTTGCGCAGGGCGGCGGTTACGACGTGCTCGTCGCCCTCGGACACCGCGGCGTCGATGGCGGCGACCAGCTTGTCGTGGCCGGGGAAGTGCAGATCGGGCAGCGTGTCGGAGGCGTTCATGGCTCCGATTCTACCGCGCGGTCCGCCGCGGCTTTCTTGCGTTGCGTCAATCCGCGGCGGTACGCCGACGGATCGCGCCTAGAGGGCGTTCAGGAAACCCGCCACCGCCGGGCCGAACCGCGCGATATCCACCAGGAACGCGTCGTGCCCCTGCGGCGAAGGCAGCGGCAGGAAGGTCGCATCGACGCCACCGGCCCGCAGTCCTTCCGCGATTTCTTCCTGCTGCTGCAGCGGGAAGAGGATGTCGGTGTGCACGCCGATCGCCAATGCCTTCTCGATCCGGATGTTCGCCAGACCCGCGCGTGTATCGGCTTCGCCGTTCGAACGCGAAGCGCAGTATTCGCCGATGTCGAACCAGTCCATCGAACGGCTGAGATAGAGATAGCAATTGGGATCGAACCGGCGCACGAAACGCCGCGCGTGGCCTTCGAGGTAACTTTCGACTTCGAACTCCAGGCCGAACGGATCTTCGTCGGCGCGATCGGAATCCAGCCGCACGCGACCGAAGCGGCCATCCCATTCCAGCGCCGAACGATAGGTGATGACACCCAGCTTGCGCGCCATGCGCATGCCGGATTCGGGGTAATGCGCGTCGTCGTACTGGCCGTGGTTCCAGTTCGGATCGAGCCGGATCGCCTCGCGCTGCAGCGAACGGATGGCGATGGAGAACGGCAGCGCCTTCGCCGCGCCGGAGATGTTGATGTGGTTGCGCGCCAGCCCCGGATGACGCAACAGGAACGCCAGCGCCGTCATGCCGCC
>Ga0055530_10002128_pt1 | contig 13154 bp, 16 predicted proteins | sample Araplavi_mTSA_r2_FD_55009 | JGI IMG/M metagenome (GOLD analysis project Ga0055530, IMG submission 55009) | Arabidopsis root microbial communities from North Carolina, USA - plate scrape MF_Cvi_mTSA_r2 | ecosystem: Host-associated > Plants > Roots > Endosphere | place: USA: North Carolina... | reverse complement strand
TCGATGGAAACCCCGATCGGCGACGACGAGGATTCCCATCTGGGCGACTTCATCGAGGACACCAACGTGGAGTCCCCGATCGAGAACACCACCAACATCAATCTGTCTGAAACCGTGCGCGACGTGCTGGCCGGCCTCACCCCGAGGGAAGCCAAGGTGCTGCGCATGCGCTTCGGCATCGACATGAACACCGACCACACCCTCGAGGAAGTCGGCAAGCAGTTCGACGTCACCCGCGAGCGCATCCGCCAGATCGAAGCCAAGGCGCTGCGCAAGCTGCGTCACCCGAGCCGCTCGGAACAGCTGCGCAGCTTCCTGGATATCGATTGATTTCGGGTTTGGTGCGTTGATGGAAAAACCCCGCTTCGGCGGGGTTTTTTTATGGGGCACCGTTGGGCTGCCGTCGCGTGTGGCGCTTATGCAATCAATTGTGTTGGGCCGCAGGGTCCGATCCTCCGGACTTTTCCGGTGCCAGTGGAAGGCCATGCTGGCAAGCCCAGGTTCCTCTCCACTACACTGTGCAACGGCGCGGGCCTATAGCTCAATGGTTAGAGCAGAGGACTCATAATCCTTTGGTTGAAGGTTCGAATCCTTCTGGGCCCACCAAAAAAATCAGGCACTTAGGGCGCGGCCGAAGTGCCTGATAGGAGCTTAGAAAAAATGGCCGAAAAAATTAGCGGCGTCGTGGAGGTTTCACGACGGGTAAATCATGGTCATACCGACCTGTCGTTGCCGGCGACTGGCGGCCTGCCGCGTCCTGCTTATCGCCGCGGTTGCCGACCGTATCCGTGACGCCGCGATGTTTGAGACCGTGTACGGAAAAGCGATCCTGTTTTTCGATCACGCCCTCACGCATAGCCATCGTGATGAAGCGCTGCCAGGAACTCTCCAAGGATGACTTGGCCATCGGGTTGCCGGTCTGTTCTACCAGCAGCACGCGGTTCTCCGGCCGGAGAGGCACAGCAAAGTTCCGCCCTCTCGATTCCAGATCACGCTGCGACGGCCGGCCAGTTCGTCCCATGCGGCAGCCATCGCTTCATCCCACTCGGTCACGGAGTTCCGCGAACCCTTCCTACGCTGCCCGTGCACGCCTTCCTATAGCCGGTGGGCATCGGTCAGGGCGCAAACCTCAATGCCCTCAGGCACGCACTGTAGGGACGTTGCCCGGTCGCGCTTGGTGCGCCGTCCCGCCTGAGCGATGCCTATCGGCATCCTGCAAGAATGCCGCCGGAGGGCGGCCTTCTCACGTCAGCGATCCGGGCTGGGCCACCCGGCTCTGGCTACCAGTAGTCCGGAATCAAGATCGGCTTCTTGCCTGTGGGCACGCGGCGCGGCAACTGTGCAGCTTCCAGCTCTGCGTCGTTGAGGTAGCTTCGCGTCCAATCTGCTTGCGCGGATAGCGATGAGCTAACTGCCCGGCCTTGGGGCTGTCCCTCGGTGGGCGGGTGACGAGGTGTCACGACTCCAAGACGGATCGACGGAAAATCAGAACGGATTGCCTTTAGCACCGGCTCTACGTCGCTGTCATTCGACGAAACGACCATCTGCTGATAGGCCCCTGATGCAGCGTCCCTGTACATCGACAGGGCGAGGTTCACGTCGGTTTGCTTCTCTTCAAGCTTCCACACTAGGACTCGCCGATTGCGGTCGTAAGGCTCGCCCGGTACGAACGCAGGCAGCTTCGTGCCTTTCTTGTCGAAGCTGTGATTGCCCATGGTGCACTTGAACCGAACTGGGTGGACAGCTGCTAACGCGCGCAGGTACGCCTGTTGCGCTATAACCGATGCCTCACCATGTGTCGCAAAGCGACCCAAGGCCGGAGCACTGAAGTAATGAAGATGGCGCAGATCAGTGTCGGGATCCTGGTCCTTCAGTAGTCTGTCGAACAACGTGACCACATCGAGCCACTTATATTTCGAGCCACGAACTCGCCCGTAATAGAAATTGTAGCCGTCGATATAGACGGCAGTAGCGAGAGCCATCGAGTGCATCCTGCAGATGTGAAAAAACCGCCTTTCGGCGGTTTTTTCGTCCTAAGCCGTTGAGCCAACCTAATGGCGCGACAAAGGAGGAGTGGTGACCAAATTGTATATGCAGATATGCATGTACTGCTCCGCCTATTAGCATCATTAATAGAACAATGTCGAAACGCCAATGGAACAATGCTGTAACGCCGACTGGTCACCTGACGTGAGCGCAGTTTACCGCAGTCGGGTGGAGACCGGGCACGCATGAGGACATACGGAAATCCAATTATTCGTATGGCGCGGCAGTTACGCCCCCGCCGCGCGCACTCGTCTCCCGCCACGGCTTCGGCCCCTCCTTGGCCGTAGGCCTGCAACAGCCCGTCAGAGGCCGACGTAACTGCTGCTCACGGCATTTCCACATGGCGCTGGCCCCCATGCGGATCCTTGCGAGCAGCAGCGCCACCGTGGCGCCTCCAGGCGGTTTCCAGCGAATAGCTGCCGCCCTCGAAATTGTTGGAGTCTCACAGGGGCCACGTAACGGGGTGATCCGACTCCAACAAACACTGCCCATTCCTAGTAGCACAAAGGATTCGGCAGGTTACCTCTGATGGTGGTCCTAGGGAATTTCCTGCCGCAGCGAGCGAACGGTTTCTGGTCCATCCCGCAATAAACTGACTAAACTCGATTCCAAAGCATAGCTAGGATGGAGGGGTGGGTGCTGAAACGCTGGATCATGTGGCCCCTGATCGGACTGGCAATCCAGTGCGTCACCATCGTTTTGGTCATCGGACTGACCTTGATCTTTGGTGACAAATGCTGGGCGCCCCGAGTCGGCGGATTGTTTGTTGGATTTGCCGTGTTCGCTCAAGGGTACGTATTCGCCAACCAGGATCGCTTCCAGCGACGACTTCGCTCCGGGATAACCGTTGAACAGCGTGTTATGCACGTAGTCTATGTCGCAAGCGTGCTCGGCACCTTCCTCTGGGCACTTGGGGACCTAATGCCCGTGCTATGGGGTGTTGAAGTATGTAAGTAATAGTTTTACGCCCAATGTGGCCTTCCTGGCACGGGGACATCTTGCCCAACTATCTGCCAGGACGCCCTCTCCATCGCTAACGACGCCAATAACTCGTTGCCTGCGTTCTCTGCTCTCAGGCCCGGTCTAGATGAACGAAATGCCCCCTCGAAAGAGTGAAAGCCTTGGCATCGCATATCTTCCCCAAGATTCTCAGGGGCAGCTGCCGCGATTCTATGCGTCGGACACTCTCTAGCCGTATGATGATGTAAGGGGTGGCTGCGACATATCGGAGGTAAGCCTAGTGGGGATGGGCAGCATGGAAGATCTCGAGCAGTTCATTGATGGGGTTCATCTGCACGGCGTCAGCTATCGGACGGATAGGCCGCATGAAGTCGTCCATCCTCGTATCGTCAGGCGCGACGGCGAAATCATGATCTACCGTCACGACCAGCGACACCAAGCGGACGGGGCATACTTGCCGGTTGCGGTTTTCCTGCGCGAGTTAGTACGAGGGACGCCGGGGCTAACGGCGACTGGATACAGGGCCAACAAGAAGCAGACTACGCTCACGTTCGGCAAAAAAGACAGGGTGGAAATATCGCCGGCGTTCCGTTCGTACCTCTCTCGTGAGGTGGTTAAACCCCATCTTGACGCGGAAGCCGAACATTTCAAAACACGTTTCCTTGGTGGAAGGAATTCTTCGATTGATACGTGGCTGCCGAAATATCAGCAAACCATTGCGACGGTCGCTAACGCTCTGCGCGGCGGGCGGGTCGCTGACGTCATCGACTTGATTTGGATGGCGCAGGACAATTCCATTAGTCATGCGGGACAAGGAACTCTCGGAAGGGCATTAGTTGAACGCGTTCGCCCAAAACTTGTCGAGATGACCAATCAGATTTCGGTTGATGGATCGCCTGAGAGCTTTCAGAGGTTGAGCGCTGTCTTTAAGGACTGGGCAGCACGTGGCGTAATCAAAAAGAATCCGCGCCTTGTCTTGGCTAGGGCGTTCGCCGCAATCCATCCCGCCATGTACCACACAGTCGTCGACGGCAACAAGCATGCGGAGGTTGTCCAATGGTTTGCTCGGCATACCGGATTTATCAATCCCGGCGGAAATTGGGCGAACCAAGCTTCCGCGCTATCGGCGCACTTGACCGAGTGCGGGATTGCTGACGATGAGCTCGTTAGAAACATTTTTCCGTGGTTCGTCTATCGCAACCTAGCTTCCGAGTCCGGCAGAGTGAACTTCGTGCCAGGGCATAAATCGCGGGTTGCTAGCGGCACGGCAGAGGTGGAGGTAGGGGAGAAGTCGATCCGGTACAGGCAGAATGTCATTCAGGATCGCCTTGTCGATTTGCTTCGTAGAAAATTTGGTGACTCAGTAGCTTCCGAGCACCCGACAGGTACGGGGGGCTCTGCGGATGCGCTCGCCTTGAACCAGGATGGCCAGTTCATTCTCTACGAGATCAAGCCTGCCCAGACAGCCTCCGATGCGGTGAGGCAGGCCTTGGGACAGTTACTTGAGTACTCTTACCGTGGGAATGGCCTTGAGGCGGTGACGCTGGTCGTTGTTTCAAACGCGCCTCTTGACTGCGTAACGGCAGAGTACCTTGATCGTTTGCGGGCGCAGTTCGGTCTCCCTTTGGAGTACATGCACGTTGCAGACGAGTAAGGGGCGATGGTCGGCGTATTTCGCGTGCGTCCTTCGTGTGGCGGCGTCACATTGAGACTTGCGAAACGCTTGCGGAGGGCTTGCTCAGACTTCACTCCGTCTGGACCCCGATTAACCAGCTCGACATGATCAACCCGATCAAGTTCTGGTACAAGTTTGAGAAGCCTCCAGGAGCGGTGAAGTGATCAGGCAGGCAGTGGTGATCCTTGCGATTGTGGCGATGCCGGGGTGCCTTCCGCGGACTGCATTCGCGCCCCCGCCTGACAACTGGGAAATGTGGAGAAAGCCGGGGACTGAAGAGGTGGTTCTGTGGAAGAACCTGCTGGACTGCGGCTATGCCAGTCCTTTCAGTGGCACCCCGGTAAAGCCTGACCGGCCGACAACGCTTAGCCAGTCGGCAAGTAAAAATGATCTGCATGGAGCGGCTCGGCTATATCTATTCCCACGAGCGACGTGACACCCCGGTCTGCACCATCGGTGGCTGGAGGACGACGCCTGTCTGACGGGTAAAGCTGTTCCGACGCCGGATCCGCAAAGGCGGTTGAACGGCGGCTACTGCATGAAGTATCCGGAATCGCCAGCGTGCGTTCCATAACGGCGCGGGTTCTGTGCAATCGCGTGTTCAAGGTCGTGTTCAACGACGGCTCGTAGGTAACGGCCGTCGTCGACCCTGAACATCAGAACGCCTGATCCGAGCCCGGTGGTGAGCGTACTGCCGCAGGACAGCCGATCCCCGGGTGACATGCGGCGTACCCTCAGCCAGGCGTCATACCCACGGCGCCTCGTCCAGCACCATCTTCTTGTAATAGCTGATGTTGGCGCGGATGGCGTAGATGGCGCCGAAGCCGGGTCCCAGCCCCCGGATCACCTTGTGCAGGCCGAGCGCGTCGAGCGTCAGCGCCAGCGCAATGAAGATCACGGTGTAGACCGCGGCCTGGCGCCAGAGGCCCTTTGTCAGGTAGTAGACGGGCCCGAAGATGAAGGCCAGCCAGTTGAACTGTAGGGAACGGCGCTCGGGTACGGACAGCACGCGAAACCGGGGCAGGTCCGGACCGCCGGCGCGCTCGATCGTCCTGAAAAGGTCCTTCCATTTGTCTGAGACATCCAGCCCTGAGATCGCGTCGCGGGCGGGGCGGATAGGGGGTGGTGCTGCAACAGCGGGGGCGGGCACGGTAGGCCCTTGGTACGAGTTGTATGGGTCCGTCATGTAACTCTCCTTGGAATGCGCTGTACCTGATCAAGCAGGTCCGGCCCGTGAGCAATATCCGTGCTCCTGTCCCGGCATGTGCACCCGCGCGCGGCGCCGCCAGGATGGCCGGTGGTCCGGCATTCCGGAAAGCCTCAACGCGTTGCGGTACGCAGCTTATGCAAGCTACAGCCTCTTGAACAGGGGGGGGTGTACGGGGTTTGTCTGTTGGCATCGAGCCGCTGCCGATGGTCACGTTGTGGAAGGTTTGCCACCGTGCTCGAATCGAACTCCCGGTCGTCCTGGAGCAGGTCGGATGTCTTTGACGTTTGCTCCGGGCCACTGTCGGAGGCTGCCGCCTCTGCCTGCGAATGAAGGCTACCGGCTGCCGTCTCCACGCGAAGTAACAGATATATCCATCCGCTCAGGACCGGTCTGCCGATGGGGTGGATCGCCGAGTGGCGGCAAAACGAACGCGGGGGCACAATCGGAATCCGTGAACTGAATGTTGTCGGCATGCTGATACCGATCTACTCTTTCGCCGAACCGGATATGGAAGTCCTGAAGCACGCGTTGACGGAGCATGGCCTCGTAATCGTGGACGTAATGAGGACGCAGGCGGGACCACTAGGGGAGGCCCTTGGCCGTACAGTCGTGGGCGAGCCCTGTTCGGATGACGGGCCGTATGTGCTGCATATCAGCTGTGCAGTGGACCCTGTGATGGAGCACGGGTGGGTCGATTTTTACATCTATTCCCCTGTCTATGATGGCACCCCTAGGGAGGCGACCGAACTTGTCGGAGCTGCTGTTAGACAATGGGGCGAGCAAGGAAAACCCGACGCGTTCATGGCGAAGCTGGGCTGCGAAATGCCAGTGCGCAATGGTTGGTGCTACCGGCAGGGGCGTTGGGAGCTTTGGTGGCGCCAACGTGCAGTCGCCATCGTCAGGCAGCAGCCCGGAGGTGCAGCTCAGATTGAGCTGAATGCTTTTCAGGGGCGCCCCGTTAAGCAGGTCAACGCAGCGAGCCTGGACCAGGCCAAGCGGTACGCGGAGCGCTGGTGTGCCGTCAGGCTCTTACCCACAACATCACTAAAAGTTGGCGCCTCAATGCTCGTGAATAGCTCCGGACTGGCCGACAGCTAGCGACTTTCGCCTCCCGCTTACGTGGTCTCAATTGCCTCTTCCCAGTGTGAACTCAGCTTGGCCCGTGCCGCTGCAGTTGGGCAAAAGCGTTTAGGTGCGAGTACTTGCAAGCCTGTTCCATGGCAAGCTCACGAAGGTTGTCACTTGCAAGGGTCAGGTCGTCACTCCCGCGAAAGACAATGCCACGGCTCCACTCGTCCGGCACCACTTGTTGAAACACCTCGGGGTTGATGAGTCTGGCGAGAGTTGGGTGTTTGATGATTACGTCGAACAGATCCACCGACGCCTTGAGACCATCGGCAAACGTGATCTGAAGGAGGCAATGGCCGGTTGCCCGGACTTCATTGATTACAAACTTCAGCTGGTTCATGGGATGAACGTTCTCCGCTTCTTGGCAACGACAAGGTCGCTTTCGGGGCGAATTTCGGGACGGGCGACTCTACGGTGTTGGATCAATGCTCAATTGTGCCTGGCTAGCTGTAGCTGATCCCCTTCGCGTGACGCATGCGGCAGCCTCTGATCGTAGCCAGTTCACGCTTTGACGTTCTCGTTGAAACGGCGCTCACAGATTGATGGCCGAGGCGTTGACCGCTCGCTATTGCCGGTAGCAGAGTCCCTCCGTCGCCGCACAATCGGCGACCGGGACTTGCAACCCGGCTTGTAGAAAGGCGCACCAGCGCCCATCGTCCGATGCACGGCGCTTTCTTTTTGGGCCCGTTGCATCGACGATGGGTGATTGCCTGCCAGGTTTACGGCGGGTGGTGTACGGAGGCCGTGAGGCCTGCCGGTCCTTTCTCCGGTCTTGCAAGCCGTATGCCGCCCGCCACCCCCGACTTGCAACGGGGCAGCGGATTACGATGCTCAAGAAAGGAACTCCGCCATGTCACTTGACACCATGGTTGCACCTGGTCGTCCCACCGTCGATTTCGCCTACTACTTCGGCCAGCTCGCCGACACACTCGATTGGGGCAGCGCCCCGTGGATAACCTTCGAGAAGCAGTTGAAGGCCGACACCCGACCTTTCGAGGCGATCAGCATCGGCGAAGTCATGCGAGCGGTGTCTGCCACTCGCGGCGCCCATCCTGAGGTGCCAGGCACCTTCGTGGACCGTCTGATCGGGCCGGACGACTTCTCGAAGAAGGACCTCTTCCGCGTGATCCGTCGGTTGCTGCGCATCTACGATCTGCGCATCGTAGAGCTGCTTGAGCTGATCGACATCCTGGAACGCTGCCCAGGTACGGTGGAAGACCTGAGCGTCAGGAACCTGTTGGCGCTGATCTCGGTTGTGGACACCGTATCTACCCCGCTGACGCCGGCCCCCGTCGTTGATGCCATGAGGCGCGCGGCCAATCCCATGCACTGACCGCAATTACATCTACGTCCACGCAATTCGACGACTCATGTGGTTCAAGCAGCGCATGCAATGAAGCCCGCAGAGTGCGGGCTTCATTGCAGACAGGGAATTCACCCCACGGCCATGTGGGCAATGTAGCTGGAACGGCTCTCGCCAGCTTCCTTTGCCTTGGCGTCCAAACGCGCCAACACGCGCCTGGGCAGGGTTATGTTGACGCGCTCAACGGTGTCATCCAGCAGGGCTGGATCAACACTGATATAGGCGACGATCCAGCCATCGAAATCTCCCAGATTCCGGGCGTCCTGCATTGATGAGGCGGGAGGAATCGCACGCCGCTCGTCCAAGGCAGCGTCAATCCACGCTGCGGCAGCCTCTTCCGAAGCCTTCATAGCTTCATCCAGGGTATCGCCAGCGGAAAAACAGCCAGGAAGATCGGGAACCACCACGCTCCATGCAGTGTTCTCGTCGCCAGCTTCAATCATGATGGGGTAGAGCATGGAGCCTCCTCTGGTAGGCCAGGCGACGCGCCCCGCCTCATTCCGGGCAAGGAAATCTGGCTGGCGGCACGCCGGTGCTCGATCACCCGGATCACCTCATAGTCGGTCTTGGCTCCGTTCTGGGTGTGCCACTGGGTGACCTTCACTTCGCAGATCAGCACGTCGCCTTTTGAGAACGATGCCTCGTTCGCATCCACCGTAGAGTGGAAGCGAGCGTCGGAGATTCTGGCGCTGATGGTGCTGTTTCCGTCCGACAGCCGCCACTTGTTGTCTTCCTTGAATGCCAGCGACACGATGGAAAACGCCATGGTCCGGGTATCTTCCAGGAGTGGCTCGTCCTGATCGGTCGGGGTGCAGAAATACCTGCGTTCGTCCTCCCGGATGATCACCGCGAATGAGCGGTCGTCACCCGCGGCGAACGTGTCGATTCCCGTCCGGTCGAGTGGCGCAAGCACACGGTCGAATGCCTGGCGAACGGGAATGTCCCGGAGCAGGGCAAATACGGGATAGTCGACTTCAACCGTCTCCTCGCCCGAATGAAGGGTCACCTTGCCATCTTCCGTCATCTGCACGTTGGTGATCCGCCGGCCCCGCAGCCACTGCAGCACCTGGGCCACCCCGCTGTACCCACCCTTCGCGGCCAGGCCGAGTGCGGTGAGAACGGCTGTCGCGTTTGCTACTGCCGTCATTCCTTCGCCAGCAAAAATGTCTTTCGCAGCCTGCAGGAAACTTACGGCGGTGGTGAAGTCGACAGTGAAGCTGCCGGTCTTGAAAGAGCCCTTCACATGGATCTGCGCTTTGGCGCGATCACCCTGAAGTGCGCGAACACTGGCGTCGAGCAGGTCGGCCACCGCCATCAAGGCGGGGGCCAATTCCCTGGCATCCATCGCATGTGTAGCCAGCGCCGGGCCGTCGTAGGTAATGCGGAACTCTGTCATGCCATCCATGGTATCCCCGTGGTTTTCCATGGGGACACACTGGTACGAGCGAGTCAGTATTCCTATCGGTGTTCTGCCTGGCACCGCGTAAGCAGAAGCAGGTGCCGGATCGGCAATCCGGCACCTGGTCCCGCAACGCAGCAACGGGCTTAAGCCGACATCACTTCTGCTGCAGGAACGCCAACATGTCCTGGTTCACTTTGTCCTTGTGCGTCTCGGTCAGCCCATGCGGTGCGCCCGGGTACACGATCAGCTTTGCGCCGGGAATCAGCTTGGCCGACAAGCGCCCGCCCACGTTGATCGGCACCACCTGGTCGTCATCGCCGTGGATGATCAGGGTCGGTACGTTGAACCGCTTCAGGTCGTCGCGGAAGTCGGTAGCGGAGAACGCGGCGATCGAGTCGTAGGTGTTCTTCTGGCCACCCTGCATGCCCTGTACCCACCAGGCGTGGATCATGGCCTGGTTCGGCTTGGCGCCCGGCCGGTTGAAGCCATAGAAGGGCCCGCTGGGCACGTCCCTGTAGAACTGCGTGCGGTTGTCCAGCTGCGCCTTGCGCATGCCATCGAACACCTCGGCGGGGACGCCGCCGGGGTTGTCGGCGGTCTTCAGCATGAAGGGCGGCACGGCGCTGATCAGCACCACCTTCTTCACCCGGTCGGTGCCGTGGCGGCCGACATAGCGCGCGACCTCGCCGCCGCCGGTGGAGAAGCCCACCAGCGTGACGTCCTTCAGGCCGAGCGTGTTGATCACCGTCGCCAGGTCATCGGCATAGTGATCCATGTCGTTGCCGTCCCACGGCTGGCTGGAGCGGCCGTGGCCACGGCGGTCGTGCGCCACCACGCGGTAGCCGTGCTCGGCCAGGAACATCATCTGCGCGTCCCAGCTGTCGGCGTTCAGTGGCCAGCCGTGGCTGAAGGTCACCACGGGGCCGTCCTTGGGGCCCCAGTCCTTGTAGTACAGCTGCACGCCGTCGGCGGTGGTGATGTAGCTGGGGGTGCGGGCGGTGGCGGCGGCCGTTGCGGACGGTGCGGCTGCGGCTGCATTTGTGGCCGTGCCCAGCTGGGCGGCCACGGCCAGGCCGGTGGCGGCGAGGGTGCGGGTGATCGTGTTCATGCGTAGTTCTCCTGAAGACCAAGGGAAGGGAACGGAGTTGCAGGGGGAAGGGCGCTCAGAAATCCCAGAACACGGGCACCCAGCGGAACACGTCGCCATCGACCGAGACACGGCCAATGGACGGGAATGGCAGATGGGTGGCGACCAGCATTTCGCCGGTGCCGGCCAGGTCCTTCAGCAGCTTCACCCGTACGTGGGCAGCCTCGTCGGGGTCGTGCTCGAAGCCGTTGTGTCAGTTCGGCTGTTCGAACCCGACCGCGAAGATGGCGTCGCCGGCGAACGTCAGCGCGCTGCCGTTGGAGGCCACGCGCACCACGCTGTGGCCGGGCGTATGCCCGCCGGTGCGGACTGCGGTGACGCCCGGTGCGATTTCCTGCTGGTCGTCGAAGGTCCGGATCTGCGGGCCGTACTCGGCCAGGAAGTGCAGTGCCGTGGCGCGCAGCGCATCGGGGAAGCCTGGCGGCATGTTGGTGCGGCTGAAGTCCGGCGCCTTCCAGAATTCCACTTCGGATGCGGCCACGTGGATGCGCAGGTCCGGGCGCAGCTGCGCCTTCACGCCGTCCACAAGCAGGCCGCCGATGTGGTCCATGTGCAGGTGGGTGATCACCACGTCGGTGATCTCGCCCAGGTCGATGCCGGCCGCGCCGAGGCGGCGGATCAGCTGGCCGGCGCGCGGCAGGTTGAGGTCGGGGTCCATGCCCAGGCCGGCGTCGATCAGGATGCTGCGCTGGCCGCTGTGCACCACCATCACGTTCAACGCCCAGTCCAGGGCGTTCGGCGGCAGGTACATGTCCTTGAACCACACGGCACGTTCGGCCTGGCTGACGTTGTGGCCAAGCATCTGGGTGGGCAGGGGCAGCACGCCATCACTGATCACCAGTACCTCGATGTCGCCCACCTTGAGGGCGTAGCGCGAGGGAACCAGTTCGTCGAGGGCGGGGGCGGGCGGCGCGATGGGATTGTCGAGAGCGAACATGCGCGATTCTCCAGGGAAGCGGCTGGCGGGCAGGGGGCGACGCTGGCGATCTCGGGGGAATCGCCGTCGCAGGAAACACGGCAGGGGGCCGTGCAGGATCAGCGTAGGCAAGCGGCAATGCGGCCAGTAGCCCTGCGCGGGGGCTCACGGTGTTGCCGATCCTGCAGCAATGCCCAGCCGTGAACGCCCGCCCACGTGGGGCCCACTAGACTGGCCGCATGCCGACCCCCGCCCCCGTCCGTCTCGCCGACATCAACATCGAGTCCTACATCTACTTCGGTGCCGGGGCGGCGGTTGCCTGGCAACTTGCCGACCCCGGCGTGGGCCGTGGCGTGGCGCGGCACAGCCAGACATTGCAGCGGCCGTACGCGCGGTTGCGCGCGACCATGCGCTATATCTATGCGGTGTCGCTGGGAACCGATGAAGACCGCGCCGCGATTGCCAGGCACGTCAACCGTGCCCATGTGCCGGTGCAGGGCGAGGGCTACAGCGCGTTCGATCGAGACCTGCAGCTCTGGGTGGCGGCGACGCTGTATCGCGGCGGGCTGCACATGTACGAGCTGTTTGTCGGCCCTGTGCCGGCAGCCAGCCGTGAGCCGCTGTATCGCGAGGCCTGGGCCTTCGGCCGCACCCTGCAGGTGGCGGACGCGCAGTGGCCAGCCACGGCCGATGCCTTCGATGCCTGGTGGGAGCGCCGCCAATCGGAACTGCACGTGGACGCCGAAGTACGCGCCTACCTGCACGCGGTGCTGCGCAACGGCGCGCCGTGGTACCTGCGCCCGGCACTTCCATTGCAGGCCTTCGTCACCCGTGCGCTGCTGCCAACGCATGTGCGTGAGATGTTCGAGCTGCCGTGGACCGCGCAGGACGAACGACGCTGGCAGCACTTCCGCCGCTGGGCGCCCCGGTTGTACTGGCTGCAGCCGCGCTGGTTGCGACATCTTCCGGCCCGGTATTTCCTGAAAAAGGCCAGGCGGGCAGGCGCGTCAGGATAGGTGCGCGCGTTCGCATGAGCGATTTCTGGAAGACCATCTGCACTCACCGCGCTTCAATGTCCCGTCGCCTGTGTGGCGACAGACCCCGATCGCAGTCGTTGGCAACGGGTTATGGCTGTATGAAGCAGAGAGGATGCGTTGCGGACGCGGGTTCGATTCCCGCCAGCTCCACCACCTGCGCACCGGCAACGGTGCCCAGCTGAAGGGGCTGCACTGGTTTCGACGTGGCGAGCAGTCAATGTGGACAGCCCGAGAGGCGACCGACGTAATCGGCGCAAAAACTGTANTCGC
>Ga0055530_10002107_pt1 | contig 13256 bp, 10 predicted proteins | sample Araplavi_mTSA_r2_FD_55009 | JGI IMG/M metagenome (GOLD analysis project Ga0055530, IMG submission 55009) | Arabidopsis root microbial communities from North Carolina, USA - plate scrape MF_Cvi_mTSA_r2 | ecosystem: Host-associated > Plants > Roots > Endosphere | place: USA: North Carolina... | reverse complement strand
CCCTATGGCGCCTTTTACAAGGCCGAAGACTACCACCAGGATTATTATGAAAACAATATGGAAGCTCCGTATTGCCAGCGGGTGATCAAGCCTAAGCTGGATAAGTTCAGAAAAGTATTCAAAGGAAAACTCAAAAATGAATAACGTACATCAAAATACAGCCATGAAATGTTTTAAGATCTTAACAGCCGTTGTTATGCTGGTGCTATGCAGTTGTAACGGCAGTGCCCAGGAAAACGATAAGGCAATGGACAAGGCAGGGAAGAAAAATCCTTATTATTCGCGGACGGATACTACGCACCTCGATGTAAGCAATGCCGAGTGGAAGAAAGTTCTGCCACACGATTTGTATGAAGTAGCCAGGGAACAGGCCACTGAACGGGCCTTTACCGGTAAGTATTGGGACAGCGAAACCAAAGGCACCTATTATTGTGCAGTTTGCGGCAATAAGCTCTTTCTTTCGGATGCGAAATTCGCNAGCAGCTGCGGATGGCCCAGCTTCTTTGAACCGGTGAGAAAAAACAGCGTGTTGTACAAGGAAGACAACTCCTATGGTATGCAACGGATAGAAGTGGAATGTGCCCGCTGCAACTCACACCTGGGGCATATCTTCGACGACGGGCCACCTCCTACGCACAAAAGATTTTGTATGAATTCGGTATCCCTGGATTTTGAGCCCGGTATACACTGATAGTTTTATTGAAGCTTTCTGAACATAATCTCCTTATCGCCGCCTGTTAGCTTAAAAGCTGATACACGCTTATTTTCATCTCTTACAAATTCGAAGCTTCTGTTAAATGTCTGAAAGTTGCTTGCAAAGCTATCAGCAGCCTTCCATTGCAGGCTTATTTCGTCAAAACGGTAGCTGNTGGCAGTCAGCACACCGCCTTTATCAACAAGCTTATAATGGCTGTTTATTTCATCTGAATAGTAGATTCCTTCATATTCTCCGATACCTACCGGGTAGTTTTCTACTTTAAAGGATATTGTTTTAGCCAATGATTCTTTGAGGTCCGGAAATTTTACCGGTGGGATCTTCGGAGTCTTTATGTTTTGTAAGAATACATCGGCGATGGCCCAGGCTCGGCTGAAACTTGCATCATTATTATCATTGCTTAGAAAGATAACAGCCAGGTCTTCGGTAGGGTACCTGCTGATAGCCGCTCGGAAGCCGGAGTACAAACCAAGGTGCTCGATTCTCGGAACACCTTTATACCTGCCGAAACCATTTCCAAAAGCATAAAAGCCAAGCGTGTCCCCTTTATTCAACCGGGTCTTTTTTGTCAGTAGCTTTAGTACATTGGAGCCTCCTGCTTTCCCTGACTCAAAATTGTTAACCCATGCTGCCAGGTCGTCAATGCTCGCGTACAGGGACGTAGAGCCCATGGCTGCAGCATTGTCCAGGTTGGCAATGAATCCATCCTTATCTATTTTATAGCTGCTTACTTTGTGTGGAATAACTTTCTTAACATCATTTCTGATAAATGAATTTTTCATTTTTAATGGAGTGAAGATATTCGCGCTCATCCAATCACTAAATGATTGTCCGGTTGCTTTCTCTACAATCAGCGCCAGTAGGTTATATCCTGTATTATTGTATTTGAATTGCTGATGAGGGGAGAAGTTCAATTCAACTGTGTTGCAGATCATTTTGTAGATCATATCCACCGTTAACACATCCTCCGGTTTAAAGCCCATTGCATTGCACATTGCATCCCAATTACGCAAACCGCTGGTATGATAGATAAGATGTTCAACTGTTATTTTTTTTCCAAAGTCGGGCAGTTCAGGCAGGTACTTTCTGATATCATCCTCCATTGAGATCACCCCCTTATCTATCAGCATTGCAATAGCAAAGCCGGTAAACTGTTTGGAGCAGGAGGCAAGGTCAAAAGGCGATTGGCTGCTAATAGGAATGTTATGCTCCATATTGGCCAGCCCAATGGCACTTTTAAAGACGATCTTGCCCTGTTGTACAACTGCAATAGCTGCGCCAGGTTCATTCACGTTATACCAACTTTTCATCAACTGTGCTGCACGTAGCGGTGCTGTTTTACCCGCAGTTTCGAGCCGGTCCCATTTGATATTGAAGTCGCCACTTTGCGGATTACCGTAATCCCAGAATATTTCTATACGGTAATTGCCGGATGTAGCAGCGGCGATATTGATCACTTCTGTTTGGTAAAGGGCATTGAGGTCTTCATAAATGACCAGGCTATCTCCCGGTGTATATACTGCATAGGCAATTCCCACGGATTGCTGCAACACCTTCACAGAAGCAAATTGCCCTTTCCGTAAGTTTATATGGTATTTAAATATTTGCCCTGCTTCCAGGTGAACAGTTTTCGCATTGTTAAGCTGCAGTATTTCAATTTCCGGATGTTGCGCACCGGCGCTGTGAACCAGGAACAGTAAGAAAAGAGATAAGGCGAGGTGCTTCATAACAATGCCGGATGCTAAATAGATGCCAGGTTTCTATTTGGTTGATTTATAGCCAGATAGGACTGTCTGAGGGAGTGTCTACGTTCATTTTCGAACAGGACTGTACGTTTTCGGGCCAGCATTAATCCTTTTTTCGCTAATATTGTAATATCAGAACCCCTAATTTATGCACCCCAACTATATACATCCCNTGTACAACCACCACAATTGTATAACTAAACAAATTCACTGTCATGAATTACTATTACCTNAACGCCCTTGGCGAACAACCCCTTTACATTGAAAACAAAAAAGACCGTGATGCAGTGATCGACAACATCATCCGGTTAAGAGAGCAACTCAACGATAAAAAGAAAGGCATCCCCGAAAAAAGACTAACGGGCAATCTCATTCTGGGCACCTGGAACCTGCGGGAACTGGGCAACACTAAATACGGCGGCCGCATGCCCGAATCCCTGTATTATATTGCAGAGATCATTTCACGGTTCGACCTCGTAGCCATACAGGAAGTAAGAGATCAACTGGGAGACTTCAACAAAGTATGCCGTATCCTGGGAAGCGACTGGGGCGTATTTACCAGCGTTGTTACCCAGGGAGCTTCCGGCAATAAGGAACGCCTGGCCTTCCTGTATGATAAACGCACCGTTTCATTCCGCAACATCGCAGGCCAGATCATTCTTCCGGAATCAGATGATACCACCCAGTTCGCAAGATCGCCCTATATTATCAGGTTCCAGTCAGGATGGCTGAAGTTTGACATCTGCACCGCGCACATCTACTACGGGAAAGACGTCAAAAGCTCTGAAGAATACCAACGGCGGGTGAATGAGATCGCCACCATCACCGGCCATCTCAAAAAATACTACATCGAGAAAAAAGAGGCATACAACGTGTTCCTGCTGGGTGATTTCAATATCGAAGATACCAACAGTGCTACTTATAAAGCCGCCACCTCCTCTGCGTTTAAAATACCAAGCGCGATACTGGGAAAGAACCTGTTCAGTAACGCCAAACAGGACAAGATCTACGATCAGATACTATATTACAACCAGTTCTCTGACATCTCCTTTACTAAGGCAGGCGTTTTTAACTACTACGAATCAGTTTTCGACAATCTTAAAGGCTACGCTTCCCGGATCAACCGGCACCAGGATAAAAAGATTGATTCCGCAAAAGCTTTCAATGATTTCAGGACCTACCAGATGAGCGACCACTTTCCTCTGTGGATTGAAATGAATACTGATCATACNGAAAGCTACCTGGGGATGATCAAGAATAAAAAGCCTTCTTAGCAGGATGGGGGAAAGCTGTTGCTGTTTCTTGAATTAAAACTGGTATGAAATGATTTTAGGATTGCTTACCAGGCCGGCCACCAATTGTGCATGCTTTTCAAGAGGGCCTCTTACCTGCCAGATCCTGGAAAAGCTATCTTTATCTTTATGTTCGCCCAACAGGACATACTTCAATTGATGCTGCTTAAAAAACGTGATGCAGATCTCCGCATCAATAACAGATGCTGTGGTGATCTTATATTCGCGCACCTTATGAATGTTCTCAATATAATTCTGCACGGGCAACAGCAATCTTAAGATACCCATTACGACAATGGTTCCGAAAATAGCCAGGTAGATATGTCCTGATCCAACACACATACCCAATGACGCCATTGCCCAAATGGTGGTGGCGGTCGTAATGCCTTCTATTCTGTTTTCGTCCTTAAAGATCACGCCTGCACCCAGGAAGCCGATGCCGGTAATAATATTGGCAGCAAGTCTGTCGGGGTTCGCGACCCCGATCCGGAGAGATAAAATGGTAAACACACAGGAGCCGAAAGAGACGAGTATGAAAGTTCTCAGCCCTGCAGATTTATTCCGGTATTCCCGCTCTGCGCCTACAATGACCCCAATTACGATGGAGATCAATACCAGGGTCAGTTCGGTGAAAATAAGCGGCAGGTCAAATTTGTCTATGAGGTCTCTGAACATATACTAAAAATACGGCTTTTTGCAAAAACAAAGAGCTCTCCGCCNGGCGGAGAGCTCTTCTATTCTTAAGGATATTCAGCAGGATATTATGCGCTGCAGGTCACACAACCTTCTTCCATGGTACAAACCGCGCCTTCTATGATCTCTTCTTCCTGGCTGCCTGCGCCTGCTACTACTACCGGTTCCATCTGCTGTCCGCCCTGTTTTTCAACAGTGAACTGTACAGCCTGTGAAGCGGCCTGTGTGCGCAGGTAATACATACCGGTCTTCAAACCTTTCTTCCATGCGTAGAAGTGCATAGAGGTCAGTTTAGCAGTAGACGGTGTATCCACAAACAGGTTCAGTGATTGTGACTGGCAGATGAACGCGCCGCGGTCTGCAGCCATGTCGATGATCGTACGTTGTTTGATCTCCCAAACTGTTTTGTACAGTTCTTTGATATTGGAAGGAATTTCCTGGATCTGCTGTATAGAACCGTTAGCGGCAATGATCTTGTTCTTCATGTCATTATCCCACAGGCCCAGTTCCACCAGGTCTTTCAGCAGGTGTTTGTTCACTACCACAAACTCGCCGCTCAGTACACGGCGGGTGTAGATATTGGAAGTGTAAGGCTCAAAACACTCGTTGTTGCCCAGGATCTGTGAAGTAGAGGCGGTAGGCATCGGCGCCAGCAACAGGGAGTTGCGGATACCGTGCTTTTTGATCTCAGCTTTCAGAGAAGCCCAATCCCAGCGGGAAGAAGGTATTACGTCCCACATATCATACTGCAGGATACCTTTTGAAGCAGGAGAGCCGGCAAAGGTTTCGTATGCACCGTCTTTTTTAGCCAGGTCGTTTGATGCGGTTAAGGCAGCAAAGTAGATGGTCTCAAAGATCTCGGAGTTCAGCTTTTTGGCAGCATCGCTCTCGAAAGGATAACGCATCAGGATGAAGGCGTCTGCCAGGCCCTGTACGCCCAGTCCGATAGGACGGTGGCGCAGGTTGCTGCGGCGTGCTTCTTCTACAGGATAGTAGTTATTGTCTATGATCCTGTTCAGGTTCACGGCAGCCTGGTAAGTTACCTCGAACAATTTCTGATGGTCAAACTGTCCGTCTATAACAAAGCGGGGCAGTGCCAGCGATGCCAGGTTACATACGGCTACTTCGTTTGCATCTGTATATTCAATGATCTCTGTGCAAAGATTAGAGCTCTTGATAGTGCCCAGGTTCTGCTGGTTGGATTTGCGGTTGGCAGAATCTTTATACAGCAGGTAAGGAGTACCGGTTTCTATCTGCGCATCCAGGATAGCGAACCAAAGGTCCTGTGCTTTCACGGTTTTACGCTGACGGCCTTCTTTCTCGTATTTTTCATACAGCTTTTCAAACTCATCACCCCAGGTGTCTGCCAGTCCGGGTGCTTCGTGCGGACAGAACAGGCTCCAGTCGCCGTTAGANTCTACNCGTTTCATGAACAGGTCNGATACCCACAGTGCATAGAACAGGTCGCGTGCGCGCATCTCTTCTTTNCCNTGGTTCTTGCGCAGGTCCAGGAACTCGAACACATCAGCNTGCCAGGGCTCCAGGTAGATAGCGAAAGCGCCTTTACGTTTACCGCCGCCCTGGTCTACATAACGGGCCGTGTCGTTAAACACNCGCAGCATCGGGATGATACCATTAGANGTACCATTGGTGCCGCTGATATAAGAACCCGTAGCGCGGATGTTATGAATGCTCAGNCCAATACCGCCTGCGCTCTGTGAGATCTTGGCAGTTTGTTTCAGCGTATCATAAATACCGTCGATGCTGTCGCCTTTCATGGTCAGCAGGAAGCAGGACGACATCTGCGGTTTCGGCGTACCTGCGTTGAACAGGGTGGGAGTGGCGTGTGTGAACCAGCGCTCACTCATCAGGTTATACGTTTTGATGGCGGCGTCGATATCTTCTTTGTGGATACCTACTGCCACACGCATGAACATATGCTGAGGGCGTTCGGCTATTTTGCCATCCACTTTCAGCAGGTAAGAGCGTTCCAGTGTTTTAAAGCCAAAATAGTCGAAAGCAAAATCGCGGTCATAGATGATATTGGCATCCAGTGTTTCTGCGTTCCTGTCGATGATCTCCCATACGTCGTCAGATAAGAGCGGAGCCGGTTTACCTACTTTCGGATCAACATACTCATACAGTTTCTTCATTGTTTTGGAGAATGATTTCTCTGTATTCTTGTGCAGGTTGCTCACGGCTATGCGGGATGCCAGCAGTGCGTAATCCGGGTGTTTGGTAGTCAATGAGGCGGCCGTTTCTGCTGCCAGGTTATCCAGTTCAATGGTGGTAACACCATCATATAAACCTTGTATCACCTTTTTGGCAACATCTATCGAATCTACATATTCTGCATTCAGGCCATAACAAAGCTTTTCAATACGTGCGGTGATCTTATCAAACTTAACAGACTCCTTGCGGCCGTCCCTTTTTATTACAAACATGGTGTATTGAATTTAAGCGGTTAGTAATAATAATATATGGTTCGTCAAATAAATATTCTTCTTAAAAGTCTTCGTCCAGGCTAAATGTTTGTGTATCCTTTCCAGACATTACTCCAGCTTTCTGATAATCACCCACACGTTTTTCAAAGAAATTGGTCTTGCCCTGCAGCGAGATCATTTCCATGAAGTCAAACGGATTAGCGGCATTAAATATTTTAGCGTAACCTAATTCGCTTAACCAGCGGTCAGCTACAAACTCGATATATTGTGCCATCAGCGCGCTGTTCATCCCTATCAGGGCTACCGGCAACGCATCTGTGATAAACTCTTTTTCGATNGCCACCGCATCGCCAATGATCCGGTGCACTTCTTCCTGGGTCAGCTTATTCTGCAGCATGCCATACAGCAGACAGGCAAACTCGCAGTGCAATCCTTCATCGCGGCTGATCAGCTCATTGGAGAAAGTAAGGCCGGGCATTAGTCCTCTCTTCTTCAGCCAGAAGATAGAACAGAAGCTGCCGCTGAAGAAGATGCCTTCTACCGCTGCAAAGGCCACCAGGCGTTCTGCAAAGTTGCCGTTGTTGATCCAGCGCAGCGCCCATTCTGCTTTCTTCTTTACAGCGGGCACGGTATCAATGGCGTGAAACAAACGGTCTTTTTCCACCGGATCTTTCACATAGGTATCTATTAACAATGCGTAAGTTTCAGAGTGGATATTTTCCATCATGATCTGGAATCCGTAGAAGCAACGGGCTTCCGGTATCTGTACTTCGCTCATGAAGTTTACGGCGAGGTTCTCATTCACAATGCCGTCGCTGGCGGCAAAAAATGCCAGCACATGTGTAATAAAATGGCGTTCGCCATCGTTAAGGCTGGCCCAATCTTTCAGGTCTCCGCTCAGGTCTATTTCTTCCGCTGTCCAAAAACTCGCTTCGTGCCGTTTATATATTTCCCATACTTTCGGATAGTTAATAGGCAGCAGTACAAAGCGGTCTTTGTTCTCTTTCAACAAGATCTCATTTTCAAGGTTCATACGCCAATATTTTAATGTTAAACGCTATACTCTTGTGTCGTTAAGGGGGGTGACGAGGACAGCTATCCATCAAGTGAGGAAGGCTTCACTATCGCCAATACCTTATACGCGAAGGCTTTGACAAAACGTTGCGCTGGCAGGTACCTGGCTTCCCTGATATTGCGCCCAAACGCTCCAGGGGNTTCGAGTCCCTGGAGGGTTTTATACGGGGATCAGGAATCACAGTAGCGCGTCTGCTCGTGATTCTAACACGATTCCCTATTAATTCTTCCCGGGGAGTGCCGGGAGAAACCAATGCAACGAAGTCAAGAACTGACGCAAATGTAAGTACGAATGAATCGGATATTCTTTAAAGTTTTTAACACGTGTGGAAAAAGAAGGTGAACATTTTCGAAACGCAGGAATGATGGGAAAGGGGCGGTGAAAAAGTATGTGAAAAGCCCGCCAGTATTGATACACATTAGAATTTATTTTCTCATATTTACATATGCTCAAGCTAGTTCAAATACAAAAAAAATACTATGAAACGCTGATCCTCAATATCCCAGCACTCAACTTATCACCTGGAATATACTGGGTACAGGGGGGAAACGGCGTGGGGAAAACTACTTGTTTAAAGATCATCGCCGGTTTGATCCCTTTCGAAGGAGACGTGGTGGTGGAAAATACTATTAGTAGTAAGAAAAATCCCATACGTTACCGCCAGCTGGTCAGCTATGCAGAGGCAGAACCCTTGTACCCGGGCTTTCTCACGGGAAGCGATCTGCTGCGCCTGCACACATCGGCCAAAGACAAAGGGCATGAAGATGTAATGCTGATGGCGCCTGAAATGGGTATTCCCGCTTTCCTGGATAATCCTGTCAGCAGCTATTCCAGCGGGATGCTCAAGAAATTATCACTGCTGTTGGCCTTTACCGGGGCGCCATCCCTGATATTGCTGGATGAGCCGCTGATCACGCTGGATCATGGCGCCATTCCCGTGCTGTACGAGTGGATCCGCCATTTTCATACACAGCACAACGTTAGTTTTTTTATCACTTCCCACCAGTTGATCGCAGATAATGCGCTCCCGGTAACGGCTACTTTGGTGATAGATAACAAAAATATAACCACTGTTTATCCACACTGAATTCACATTTCAAAAAAAGTAAACGTGTATGACTAAAGTGCTGACCCGCATATTCACCACCCGCTTTTATGCACAGAACACAGGTTTCTTTTTCCTGCTGTTCTATTTGCTGTTTGGCGTTGTGCAGGGCGGACAATTAATATCTTATCATTACGGNTTATTNCTGGGCATTGTGAGTAATACAGGAGGCTTGCTGCTGGGANTNAGCCTCTGGTTATTATACAATCTGAAATGTATCTGGTATGTGCTGGCTACTTTGAATGATAAAGAATTTANTTTCCTGTACCAAACCATCGGCAGCATTGACANCCCGCGGCAACGGCGTATATGGTTAGGCGTGCATATGGGTATTTATGCACCGGTANTGGTGTACTGCAGCCTGGCCATCATCGTGGCGATCACGAAACAATACTANGCTGCCGCTATCATCCTGGCAGTATTCAACATAGTCATGTGCTATAGTCCGGTATGGATCTACAGCTACCTGATCAAACATCCCGGCGCCNTTTTCTTCTATCATAGATGGCAGCAATGGATGAACCGCAATTTTCGTAAACCATTGCCNTTGTTCTATGTCTATGAACTGGCCACTAAGCGCACACGTTCTTTGCTGGTGTTAAAGATATTTTCCTGTGTAGTGCTGCTGGCTACATTCGCCCTGATGAAAGGAAGTGAGTATGATGTGAGAGCAGTATTAACAGGGATGCTCATCGCCGCCCTGCTGCACACNATTGTCGTATTTGATCATCGCCATTTTGAAGATCAGTTCCTGATCTTTACACGCGCTTTACCTATTCCACTCTGGAAAAGATACATTGCATTGGCNANCACTTACGGAGTTTTATTGCTGCCGGAACTGGGATTACTGATCATACACACATTACCATACAACAGCTGGCATTGGCTGATGCTGATCGTATTCGGAGTGTCGGTATTGTTAATGTTTCGTTGTCTGCTATACTTTCCGCGATTGGACCAGGATAAATACCTGCGTTGGGTATTCGTGCTCTTCTGCGTGCTGCTGTTCATGACATTGGGGCATTTATATGGCTGGGCTATCCTGCTGTTACAATGCACCGCCTTCCCGCTCTTTGCTGCCCGTTATTACCGTTATGAACCGCAGTATGAACAGGTGCAATAAATTCACACTTTCAGTTTCTCGCTCAGCTCACTCAATGCAGTTAACAATTGCGGGATCAGTTTTTTGGCGGTTTCGTCTGTCAGGTTCCCTTCAGCGTCAAACTTATGCTGTGCAGTAGCGATCATTACTTCAGGCCTGTTCACGGCATAGGCGTTTAAATATACCATTACCTGCCTTAAATGATACTGCATGCGCGAAGTGCCCTGCGCACTGATGCTGGCGCCCATAATGGCTACGGCNTTATTATCGAATGGTTTTTCCGGATGCCGTGACAACATATCGATGGCATTTTTCAATACACCGGGAATAGAGTAGTTATACTCCGGTGAAACGATCAATATACCATCCGCCTCTTTGATCTTGCGTACCAGTTGCTCTACATTATCGGGAAATTTCTCACTGTGTATATCCGCGTTATAAAAAGGAACGTCGCTGATGTCTTCATGCTCAATGGTGATATGGGAGGGGGCTAGTTTTTGTGTTGCTTTAAGGGCCATGGTGTTGTAGGAGCCCTTCCGGAGACTACCCGAAAAGGCAATAAAACGGAACTGTTTTTCAGACATGATTAATACGGTTTTTCAATACCGTAAAGATACATTTAGCAATCCGAATGCCAAATTCCGCCTACCCGGACCTATATACGAGGTTCCTTCTTCAGGAATTTCCTTTTGATCACGTCCTGCACGGGCACACCTTCAATTTTGCTTTCCAGCCAGCTGATAATATCCAGGTACAGGAAGGAACGGCGTTCGTATGGGTTCCTGGAGATCAGCACCAGCTTTTCTTTCAGCTCGGCAAAGGCGTTGCGTAAGGCTTTGGGATGGGCGTAGATGTTCTTGCGCAAAAATTTAAGGATCTCTTCCATCATCTGCCCAAGGTCTTTATTCTTTGCAATGAAGTGATANACAGATTTGATCAGGTATTCTACCAGGCTGTAATTTTCCAGCTCGTAATGCGCTATGAGGTGCAGGATACGGGCAAAGCACTGGATATCCGCCCGAAGATTGCCTATGCGCAGATGGATGATCTTGTTGAGATAGACGATGGCCCGGTTGTTATCCCCGCTGCCAAAGTACAGGCAGGCGATCTTGTAATAGAACACCAGTACCCGGTGCTGATCTACTTTCAGCTGATGTTCCGCAATGCGTTCTTCCAGCTCGGGCACCAGGGTCAGTCCTTCACTGAAAGTGCCTTCCAGGAAGTGCCGGTTGATCTTGGCAGTATACAGGTATACGAACGCATTGGTACGGGTATTCTCGTTAAAATTCTCCTGCTGCTCGTCAATGAATTCTTCCAGCTCCTGCAATACCTGTACGAACTTGTCATCGTTCATGGTATAGAAGTGTGCGGTCAGCAGGTTGTGCATGGCCTTGATGTACATGTCTACATCCGCTTTCAGCAGGGAGGGATACTCTTTGAACAGGTTCACCCACTTCTGCGTATAGCGGTAGTACATGATGAAATCCTGCAGTATGTAGTAGTACCAGCAATAGGCCTGGTACAGGTAGATCTTTTCGTAGAAGCTCATCCCGTTCTGGGAGATGTGCGGCGCATTGTCCTCGAAGAACTGTTTCACCATCTCCGCATCCTTTTCATTCCGGGCATGGCCCAGTTTCAGGTACAGGCCATACAGCTGTAAAGACAGGGTACTGAGCCTGCTGATACTGGTCAGCTTTTGTTCTATATGACGGGATTCATCGCTGAGCTCTTCCGCCCGGTTTTCCAGGCTGCGGGTAATATGGCGGGATTCGATCAGCTTCTCAAACTCCACGATCTCGTAGGTCAGCATCACTTCCTCCTGTTCTACAGACATGGCCTTGGCCCTGGACAGCAGTTTCAGGCTCTGGGTGTACAGTCCTTTGGTGTAGAGCACCCGGGCATAATCCAGCTGCTCCCGCAGGTCTATCAGGGGGTCTTTTTGCTTGTACAGCAGGCGAAGGCTGGTGAGCAATTGCTTGTACAGGTGNGCCTTTACGTTACTGAGCTGCTGTTTTTTGATGGCGGGTATCTTTTTCAGGATCAGATCTTCATCATAGTCCTTCATTTTGTCGAGGGTGTTGAAAAGCTGTATGAAAAGTACATCCTCCTTCGTGTTATTCTTGTTGAAAGCCAGNTGAAAATTCCTTTTTTCTGCTTTCGTTANCGTTTTTATTAATATGAATAAAGCGTCATGCTGACTGTTGGGCATCGTTATTAAAGTCTTATAAAGAATTGGTTTTTAGTCAATTAATAGTATTCGTTTGATCTTAAAGATCGTAATTAAAGCAAATTTAACGATATGGCTATTAACTATTGACCATTAGATTTGGAGGTATAATCACTCGGAAGCGTAAAAATAAACAACAAAGATCAATTCACAGCACAAATTCCGGAGCTGAAATTTTGGAACCTGTTGATTGTGAGTCGGTTAAAAATATTAAGGGATGGGAAAGACATTAGTTGATAAGATTTGGGATCAGCACGTGGTCGTCAGCAAGCCCGGTTTTCCGGATGCCTTGTATATTAACACGCATTTTATACATGAAGTAACCAGTCCCCAGGCATTCGACGGGCTGCGCAAAAGAGGGATCCCGGTGTTCCGCCCCCAAAAGACNAGGGCCACGGCAGACCATAACGTGCCTACCATCAACCAGCACTTACCTATTAAAGAAGCGCTCAGCCGCCACCAGGTGGAGATGCTCACTAAAAATACCACTGAATTTGGCGTAGAACTGTACGGCCTGGGCCACCCCTTCCAGGGCATCGTGCACGTGATCGGCCCTGAACTGGGTATCACCCTGCCGGGGATGACCATCGTTTGTGGCGACAGCCATACCTCCACACACGGAGCTTTTGGCGCTATGGCCTTCGGGATCGGCACCTCCGAGGTAGAACAGGTACTGGCCACCCAGTGTATCCTGCAATACCGGCCCAAACGTATGAAGATAGCCATCAATGGCCAGCTGAAAGCAGGCGTGGTTTCTAAAGATATTATCCTCTACATCATATCAAAGATCTCTGCCTCCGGCGCTACCGGCTACTTCGTGGAATTCTCCGGGGAAGCCATCCGGAGCCTGAGCATGGA
>Ga0055530_10002086_pt1 | contig 13375 bp, 8 predicted proteins | sample Araplavi_mTSA_r2_FD_55009 | JGI IMG/M metagenome (GOLD analysis project Ga0055530, IMG submission 55009) | Arabidopsis root microbial communities from North Carolina, USA - plate scrape MF_Cvi_mTSA_r2 | ecosystem: Host-associated > Plants > Roots > Endosphere | place: USA: North Carolina... | reverse complement strand
CAGGTCGAGGCGGTCGGTATGCAGGCGCACGCTGGCGGTGTCGATGCTGCCGTCTTTCGGCAGGCGGCGCAGGTTGCCGCTGCCGGTGAATTTGCCGGCGGAGCCGAGGTCGATCAGCAGGCCGCTGAGGTTAGCATTGTCCAGCGTGCCGCCCAGTTGTGCGGCGGCGCTGTGCAAGGGCAGTTTCTGCTGGTCGAGCGGGCCTGGTGTGCTGCGGTTCGTTGCTGCCAGCTTGCCGGACAGCTTGTCGCCGGTAATAGCGGCTTCCAGCGCGAGGTCGATTGCTGCCTTCGGCCAGGCGGGATCGAAGCGCGCTGGGTCGACGTCGCGTGCCTGCAGGCGGATGCTGCGCAGGGGCAGGGTGTCGAAGGGCGCCAGCATCAATGTGCCGTCGCCGTTGGCGTAGTTCGATTTGCCTTTGACGTCCAGTTTCAGTTGCGCGAGGTCGCCGCTGGCGAAGATTTCCAGCCGCGTTGCGCTGCGTTGGACCAGGTCTGGATCAGGCGGCGTCGCTGCCGGCGCACCAGGTGGTGTCGTCGTGGAGCCGCTTGGGCGGGCTGCAAGCACCGGTGCAGAAGCTGCGCGCGCGCTGCCGGCGGGCGTTGCCGCGCTAGTTGCAGGCACAGGTGGCATCGGCGCGAGGGCGGCGGTGGCGCTCAGCTTGTACGGGCGCGTGGTGGAGATTTCCACACTGGCGGCGAGGGCGCCGATTGGCGTTTCGGCACTGGCGTCTTTCAGCTGCCAGCGCTGGCCGTCGCCCTGCAGTTGCAGCTTGATGGCGCGTACTTCGGTGCGGCTGCCGTCTTCGCTGACCAGGGCCAGCGTGCTGACGCGGCCATCCGCGATACTCAGGCGGAACGGCGGCGTGATCGATGCCGGCATTTCGGCCGGCTTGGAAGGCCCGGTCGTGCGCGATTCCGCCCGCGCCACATGCAGCTCGCTGATCGCCACGCCTTGGCTGAAGTACTGCAGCGGCGACCAGTTGACGTTGATGTCGTCGAGCGTGAGCACGCTGGATTCGTCGCGATAGACGATGCGCCCGATATGCATGCGCCCATACAGCGAGCCGCTCACGCCAGTGACGACAATCTGGCCGCCGCTGGAGCGCGCAACTTGCGCGACGATTTGCTGCAGCGTGGTTTCGCGTCCCAGCAGCCATACCGCGCCGCCCAGCACGGCCAGCGTCACGCCGCTGGCGATCAGTGTCCGGCGCAGCCATTTGCGGCGCGGCACAGCCGGCGCGTCAGGCGGCGGCCCTGGCGGGACCGGTGGCTGGGGAGGGGTGTGCGGCGTATCCATCAGAACGTGAACCCCAGGGAGAAGTGCAGGCGCGCCTTTTTCGTGGCATGGCCGTACGCGACGTCGACGTTGATCGGGCCAACAGGGCTCTTGTAGCGTGCACCGACGCCGTAGCCGGACTTGGGATGCAAGCCGCCCAGCGAATTGGAGGCATTGCCGGCGTCATAGAACACCGCCGCGCCCCAGGTTGGCTTGAACCAGTACTGGTATTCCGCGCTGCCGGTCACCAGGAAGCGGCCGCCGACCGTGGCTTCGCCCTGCTGCACGCCCAGTTCCTGGTAGGCATAGCCGCGCACCGAGTTGTCGCCGCCGGCACGGAACAGGTAGGTGGTCGGCACGCCTTCCTGGTGCGCCGAGCCCAGCGCCCCGAATTCCGCCCGCAGGATCACGGTGGACTTAGGGCTCAGCGGCCGGTAGGTGATGCCGCGCGCGGTAGCACGGATGAATTTCTCGTCCGTCAGCACCGGCAGCAGCGCCCCGCCCAGCGTGGCATTCAGCACATAACCCTTGGTCGGGAACACCAGGTTATCCACCTTGCGCCAGGTAGCGGCATAAGTGATCGGCAGCGACTGGCTATGTGACGACAGCACCCGGTTCACGGTCTTGCTCTCGTTCAGGTACTCGATCGAGATGCTGCGTTCCAGCATTGGCGTGCCCCAGGCCCGCTTGGCTGCAACGGAAGCGGTGCGCGTGATCTCGCCCTCGATATCCTTGCGTTCCACCGCCGCGCCGAAGCTGTCGTTATAGCCGTCCGCCGTGGTCGGGAAGTAGAAATCGCTGCGCGCCTGCTGGCGCTTGGTCTCCACCGTCAGAGCGCTCTTCATCTTCAGCCCGAATACATTCAGGTCATCGTAAGTGCCCGACATGCGGGAGCCGGTATTGGTGCTGAAACCGATACCCACGCTGGCGTTCTTGCGCTTGTTCTCCACCACCCGCACCAGCAAGGGCAGCGGCGCCATGGAAGTTGGCTGCGGCACGCCTTCCGCCTTGCCCTCGGCGGCCTCGATCTGTTCGCCCAGGATGGATGACAGGTCGGCGCTGACCTCGACGTTGGCGAAGTAGCCGGTCTCCTGCAGCTTGCCCTGGTACGCCTGCAGCGCCGCCTCGCTGTAATAGTCGCCCGGCTTGATCGGGTTCAGGTTGCGCACCACCGATTCCGGATAGCGCCGCAAGCCTTCGATCTTCAACTCGCCGAAGCGCATTTCAGGGCCGCTGTCGAGCGCCACGTGCAGCAGCGCGCGCCGGGTCTCCGGATCGACCACGGCCTCGCTGGAAACCAGTTGTGCCCGCGGATAGCGCGTTTGCACCACGGCGCGCAGGATGTCGCGCTTGGCCTTCTCCCATTCATCCTGGCGGAACACGGCGCCCGTCGGCAAGGTCCAGCCGGCTTTCAGCGCATTCTTGTCGAACGGGGTGCCGGAAGACGACTCGAAGCCCTGCAGCACGATCTCGACTTCGCCCACCAGCACCGGGTCGCCTGGCTGCACATCGACCGTGACGGTCGGCGTGCCGCTTTCGTCGAGCCTGATGTTGACCGCTGGGGTGTAGTAACCGGCAGTCGCAACCAGGGTCTTGATCTGCTCCGGCGCCGCGCGCAGCATGCGCTGCAGCTGGTCGCGGTCCATGCGCTCATTCGTACGGTAGCGCACCAGGTCAAGGTTATCTTCGAGAAGGGACTCCAGCTCGCGCGGAGCGTTGATGCGGACCTGGTAATGCCAGCCCTGGGCAGCCGCCAGCAGGGGCAGCAGCAGGGCAGCGCAGCCCAGTACAAGGCCCCTCAATACTTTTATGCCGGTTTGTGCCAAAATTCGTGGTCTGTGATCTGGAAGTCGAAACCGAATGTTACCGGATCAGCCCCAATCTTGTCGGCCACTTAATGATTGATTACAAACTCAAAGAAAGACCGCGATGCTGACAAACGACGCCGCACTGGTCCTGTTCAGCGGTGGACAGGACTCGACAACCTGCCTCGCCTGGGCCCTGGACCGCTATCCGCGCGTCGAAACCATCGGCTTCGACTACGGCCAGCGCCACGCGATCGAGCTGACCGTGCGCCCGCGCGTGCTGGAGCAGATGCGCAGCGTGAAGCCGGAATGGGCCGAGCGCCTGGGCGAAGACCACATGGTCGACCTCGGCCTGATCTCGCAACTGTCGAAAACGGCCATGACCGAGGACATCGAGATCGTGATGCAGGAAAACGGCCTGCCGAATACCTTCGTTCCCGGCCGCAACCTCTTGTTCATGACCGTGGCTGCCACCCTGGCCTATCGCCGCGGCCTGACTGTGCTGGTGGGCGGCATGTGCGAAACCGACTTCTCCGGCTATCCGGACTGCCGTGACGACACCATGAAGGCGCTGCAAGTGGCCCTGAACCTGGGCATGGACACCCGCAACAAGCTGGAGACCCCGCTGATGTGGCTGGACAAGGCGCAAACCTGGCAGCTGGCCGAACGCCTCGGCGGCCGGAAGCTGGTGGACTTGATCCGCGCCGAAACCCACACCTGCTACAAGGGCGAACGCGGCGAACTGCACGACTGGGGGTATGGCTGCGGCACCTGTCCGGCCTGCGAGCTGCGCGCGCGCGGCTACCGCCTGTACCACTCCGCCCTGAGCGGCAATCACGACACTAGCACCGATTGACTTTTTCTATAGGGCAATTATTTTGCCCTGAACAAACTAAGATGCTGGTATGCAGAGGCCACCTGCCAGCCCGCCGCTCCAACGCCTGCTCCAACCCCGCCTGCTGGCTGGGCTGGTGGCGGCGCTTTGCCTGACGGCGACCGGCAGCGTGTGGTGGGGCGCCCACCTCGATGCCGAACGCGATGCCCGCACAGGCTTCGATTACCGTGCCCGTGAACTGGTCAATAATATAGCCGCGCGCATGCAGGCCTATGTCCAGGTGCTGTATGGCGTGCAGGGCCTGTTCGCCAGTTCCGACTTCGTCGACCGCCAGGAATTCCACACCTATGTCGAGCGCCTGGAACTGGGGCAGAACTTTCCCGGCATGCAGGGCATCGGCTTCATGCGCCTGGTGCCCGGCCCGCAACTGCAATCGCACATCGCCATCGTGCAGGCGGAAGGCTTCCCCGACTATTCGGTGACGCCGCCCGGCCAGCGCAGCCAGTATGGCCCGGTGGTCTACCTCGAACCCTTCAGCGGCAGCAACTTGCAGGCGTTCGGCTATGACGGCCTGTCCGAGCCGGTGCGCCGCGCCGCCTTCGAGCAGGCGCGCGATTCCGGCTTGCCGACCATGACCGGCAAGCTGCTGCTCAAGCAGGAAACCTCCGACCCGATGCAGGCCGGCTTCATCATCGCGCTGCCGATCTACCAGAACGGCGTAGGACGCTATACGCTGGTGCAGCGCCGCAGCGCGTTGAAAGGCTGGGTCTATGCACCGTTCCGCATGGGCGACGTGATGGCCGCGCTGGGCCACGATGCCTTGCGCGGCCTCGACGTCGAAATCTACGACGGCGACGAGCCAAACGCCATGACGCGCATGTTCGACAGCGCGCCGGCTGCTGCCGCCGCGGAACGGCGCCAGCACGTTCTCAAGCGCATCAGCCTGGCCGGCAGGCGCTGGACCCTGCATCTCAGCGCGCTGCCCAAAACGAACGGCGTGCTGTCGGACAAGCCGCGCGCCATCGCCATCGGCGGCCTGCTGATCAGCGGCCTGCTGGCATTGCTGGCCTACGTGCTGGCGGAAAGCCGGCAGCGGCTGCGCGTCGCGCTCGACCAGAGCAGCCGCATGGGCGACGAATTGCGCGAAGGGCAGGAAACCCTGCTGGCCATGGCCGAACATGCGCAGGGCAGCCAGGCGGTGCTGCGCTGCATCCTCGATTCCACGGTGGACGGCATCCTGGTCGACAACTACAGCGGCAAGGTGCTGAACTCCAATCGGTGCTTCCGCCAGTTGTGGAACGTGCCGGAGCAGCTCGATTGGGAAAACGACGGCGCCATCCTGCTGGCCCACATGGCCAGCCAATTGGAACAGCCGGATGCCTTCCTGCACGCCTGCGCGCGCCCCGAACCGGACGATGAGGAAAGCCACAGCCAGCTGCAGATGCGCGATGGCCGCGTGCTGGAAGTCACCACGCGACCGCTGAGCCTGGGCAGCGAGCCGGCCAGGCTCTGGTCCTTCCGCGATATCACCGAGCGCACGATGAACGAGCGGCGCGAGGAAGCGCGCCACCAGGTGCTGGAACTGCTGGCCGCCGGCGCGCCGCAGCAGGAAGTGCTGGACAACCTGATGCGCGGCATCGAAAGCGTCAACCCCGGCATGATCTGCAGCGTGATGCTGCTCGACGACGAGGCCAAGCACTTGCAGCTGTCCGCAGCCCCCAGCTTGCCGACGTTTTTCAGGCAAGCCATCGACGGCCTGCCGATCGGCTTCGGCAACGGCTCTTGCGGCAAGGCCGTCACCAGCAATAGCCGCGTGATCGTGGAAGACATCGCCACCGACCCGCTATGGGCGCCGTACCGCGAAATGGCGCTGCGGGCCGGCCTGGGCGCCTGCTGGTCGGAGCCGGTGCATGGCGCCAACGGCAAGGTGCTGGGCGCCTTCGCCATCTACCACCGCGAACCGCAGCGACCCAGCGTGGCGCAACTGGCCCTGATCGACCAGGCGGCCAGCCTGGCGGGCATTGCGGTGGAGCAGGCGCGCGCCGCCGAAGCCCTGCGCGTGGGCGAAGCGCGCTTCCGCAGCCTGTACGACCACGCACCGGTGGCTTTGTGGCAGCAGGACTGGTCGGCCGTGCGCGCGGCTTTGCAGGAACTGGTGGCGTCGGGCGTGGAAGACGTCGCGCAATGGCTGCAGGTCAATCCCAGCCAGCTGCAGCGCCTGGCCGCGCTGGTGCGCATCACCGACGTCAACGCCGCCGCGCTGGAACAGGTGGGTGCCGGCCCGGCCTGCAAGCAGCCGGGCAAGCTGAGCCTGGCGCAGAATTTCGCGCCATCGGCCATGCAGGAATTCGGCCGTGCACTGCTGGCGATGGAACATGGCTCGCACCTGTTCCGCTGCGAGGGCAGCTTCCTGCGCCTCGATGGCGTGGAACGCCAGAACGAATTGACCCTGCTGGTGATGCCGGGCCACGAGCACGCGCTGGACTTCGTGATCGTGTCCACCATCGACATCACGGAGCGCAAGCGCCTGAACGAAGAACTGGTGCAGCTTGCCACCACCGACTTCCTGACCGGCTTGCCGAACCGGCGCGAGTTCATGACGCGGCTGGAAGACGAACAAGCCCGCCTGCAGCGCGATATCGGCCACCGTGCCGCTGTGCTGATGCTGGACATCGACTACTTCAAGAACATTAACGACGCGCACGGCCACGATTGGGGCGACGCCGTGCTGCGCCACCTGGCTGGCCTGATGCGCGATTCGCAGCGCAAGATCGACATGCTGGGCCGCGTCGGCGGCGAAGAATTTGCCATCCTGCTGCCGGGCGCCGACCTGGAAGCGGCACGCGCATTCGGCGAACGCCTGCGCCAGCGCATTGCCGACACCCCGCTGCGGCGCGACGGCAGCACCATCGCGATCACGGTCAGCATCGGCATTGCCAGCATGGCGCCGGGCGACCGCAGCGGCGATGCCGCCCTGGTGCGGGCCGACCACGCGCTGTATCGCGCCAAGCGCGCCGGCCGCAACCGCGTGGAGGGCTGATCAGTCGGGGCGCATGCGCAGCTGCTCGACCTTGTCGCCCTTGCCCAGGCTCAGGTCGACCAGCATGGCGCCGCTGGCGTAGTTCAGGCGATAGCTGTACTTGCGCACCTCGCCATCGGTGCTGCGCGCCAGCGCTTCAACCTTGCGCAGCGGGCCCCAGTCGCGCAAGTCTTCCGACACCATGTCGAGGAAGTCCTGCGGCAGGTTGCCGGCCACATTTTCGCTCAAGCCATCCGGCAGTTTGCGCTCGGCGATGCTGGCAAACATGGCGCGCACCCGTTCGGCTACGGCCGGTTCGGTTTCCGCAATCGCCGCCTTCGGCTTGACGGCCAGCGCCGGCAGGTAATGCGCGGCGACGATGTCGCCCAGCTTGCCCGGACGCGCTGTGGTGGAATTGGCCAGCACCACCACCGACAGCTTGTCGTCGACGAAGCGGTACAGCTGGGAGCGGAAGCCTTGCCATGCGCCGCCGTGGGCAATGGTGCGGTGGCCGTTGCGCTGGAACAGTTGCCAGCCGTAGCCATATTCGGTGGCCGTGCCGTCGTTCAGTTTGGCCGGCGTCCAGCTGGCCTGGCGCACGCTGGCCGGCAAGACCTTGTCGCCGTACAGCGCCAGGTCCCACTTCGCCAGGTCGCGCGCCGTCAGGTACAGGCTGCCGTCTGCGGTGGTGTTCAGGCGCGGCGCCACCCAGGACTGGTTCACCAGCTTGCCGCCCTTGCGTTCGTAGCCGCGCGCACGGTGCGGGATGATGTCGGCTTCGCTGATGATGCGCGTGCCCATGTCCAGCGGCGCGAAGATGCGCTCGCGCAGCTGGTCGCCGTAGAATTTGCCGCCCGCCTTGTTGCAGATGAAGCCGAGCAGGTGATAGCCCATGTTCGAGTACGACCATTTCTCGCCCGGTGCAAACAGCACGGGAATCTCCGCCTCGAGCGCGATCAGTTCTTCTTCCGTGTAATCCTTGGTCAGGTCGAGCTTGCCATAGGGATCGCCCAGGCCCGAGGTGTGCGACAGCAGGTGGCGGATGGTAATGCCTTCCCACGACTTGGGCGTGTTGGGCAAATGTCTGGCAATCGGATCGTCGAGCGACAGCTTGCCGTCTTGCGCCAGCAGCATCACCAGCGCGGCGGTAAAGGTCTTGCCGATCGAGCCGGACTGGAAGACGGTGGCGGGCGTGACCTTGACGTCGTTCTCGATGTCGGCCAGGCCGTAGCCCTGCTCGCGGATGATTTTGCCGTCTTTCACAACAGCGATGGAGACGCCGGGAATATGGCTGCGTTTCATTTCCGCCAGGATGGCGTCGTCGAGTTTGTCAGCGAAGGCGGGGGCAGCAAAGGCGAGGGAGAGCAGCAAGCAGGTCGGGCGCATGGATGCAATCTTGTGAGTTATCAAAATTGCATTCTAGCACCCGACCCGGGCGATCAGGCAGGAGAGTGTTCGAGCGCCGGTGCGGCAGGTGCGGCAGGCTTGCGGTGGCGGCGTTTCACCAGCCAATAGATGAAAAACGGGATCATCAGCGGCAGCAGCAGCGGCGATACGGCAGCCATGGTCACCACGGCAGCCAGCGCCAGGGACAGAATCACGATCACACCGACGCCGGCCATCACCACGGCCACGACAGCGGCCACGAAGACCATCACGACTGCCACCACGGCAAACACGCCGCCGGCCAGCACGGTGCCGAACAAGGCGCCCAGCGGCCCGTCGTAGTCCGTGTCGCCGACCGTGACGACGAGGTCGCTGGTGTCGAAGGAGATCCACGCTGCAAGCATGCAGAAGAACAGCAGGATCAGGGACAGGGCAAATACCTTTTTCATGATGGGCCTCTTGGCGTTGAACATGGTGTCACTGTAGGCCCGCTGCCCCTTGCCAGCCATCGGATTGCGACGAACGGTGGAATTTCGATGATGAACGGAAAAAGTCCCGCGCCAGGCCAAATCGCTGCTTGAAATCATTAACTGTTTGCCTATACTGAATATCCGATCTCTGAGATGGAGGGGAATATGGCTTGGCTAGTAAGAGACGGGAGCCAATCGTTGCTCCTGGGAATCGACAGCGAACCGCGCCAGTGCAGCGCATCTTCCTGGTTCGGCGGCGGCCCCAAAGGCCCGCCTTCCGCGCCCCCGACGATTCCTCCAATCATCATCAATCCCTTCAAATACCAGACGCCCGACCCGGCCATCGATCCGCGCATCACGCCGATCGGCCCGCCGGTCCTGCCGCCGCGACGGCCGGCCATGTCGCTGCATTGATCTGGCACAAACATCGCATTGCTGATACGGCCCGCGCACAACGCGGGCTTTGTTTTCCGCTGGCTAGCGTGGGCGTCTCCTGCTATATTTCCCAGACGCATCTAACCTTGGGAATGAGATGGAAAGCCGTCTGCGCCGCCTGGAGGCCGTCCAGGAAATCCTGCTGGAAATTGGCAAACTGTCCAATAGCTGCACCGATATCACGGTTTTCCTGCAATCCGTGCACGCGGCCCTGGGCCGCATCATGTACGCCTCGAACTTCTATGTGGCCCTGAGCGACCGCGCCGCGCCCGGCAATGCCGTGCGTTTCGTCTATTTTGTCGATGAAGTCGACGACCATCCCTACAAGGACCAGCTGGTGCAGCTGGCCACGCCCGACCAGTCGCCCACCGCCTGGGTCATCCTGAACAAGCAACGCCTGGTGATGACCGGCGACGAACACCGTGCCCGCGAAGAGAACGAGGTATTCGGCGTCGGCACCATCGCCGAGCACTGGGTCGGCTGCCCGCTGCTGGACCAGGACCATGAGGTGCTCGGCGCCATGGTGATCCAGAGTTACGACAAGGAGCATACCTACAGCGAAGAAGACCAGGCCCTGTTCGCACAGATCGCCAACCACGTCTCGAGCGCGCTGCAAGGCTTGCAGAGCATGGACCGGCTGGAGCGGGCCGTGCGCGAGCGCACCCTGGAGCTGGAGCGCGAAGTGGCCGAGCGCAGCAAGGCCGAACGCCTGCAGCGCGCGCTGTACGAGATTGCCAGCCTGTCGGCCTCCGCCTCCGCGGAGTCGGATGCCAAGCTGCTGTATGCCCGCCTGCACGAGATCGTCGGCAGCCTGATCACCTCCCGCAATTTCCTGATCGCGCTCTACCATCCCAAGCGCGACGAAATTTCGATTCCTTACTTCGTCGACGAAAAGGACCTGGAAGCACCGGTCAAGCGTTTCGAATACGGCATCGGCATGAGCTCCTTCGTGCTGAAGAAGCGCCAGCCCATGCTGCTGGACGGTCCGGGCTTCGCGGCCTTGATGGCCGACGGCGAAATCAACGAACCGCTGGGCAACCAGGGCATTGCCAGCTGGATGGGCTGCCCGATGATGGTGGGTGAGCAGGCGCTGGGCGTGATCATCGTGCAAAGCTATGATGCGTCGGTGGTGTACACGCAGGCCGAGCTGGATATCCTGGCCTACGTTGCCAATCACACCGCCGCCGCCATCGCACGCACGCGCTCCGACCTCGCGATCCGCCGTGCCAAGGCGGAACTGGAAGAGCAGAACACAGCGCTGGCCACCGCGCTGACGCAATTGCAGACCGCGCAATCGGAACTGGTGCGGCAGGAGAAGCTTGCCTCGCTGGGCCGCCTGGTGGCCGGGGTGGCGCACGAGATCAACACCCCGCTGGGCATCTGCGTCACCGCCACCAGTCACCTGGTGGAAGAGCTGCGCCTGTGCCGTCTCGACCTGGCCGAGGGCACCCTCGATGAAGACGGCTTGAACCAGTTCTTCGACACCGTCGACCAGTCGCTCAAGATCATGACCACCAATACCCAGCGTGCCGCAGCGCTGGTGCGCAGCTTCAAGCAGGTGGCGGTGGACCAGTCTTCCGACAACATCCGCCACTTCAACCTGCGCAAATACCTGGACGAAGTGCTGCTGTCGCTGCAGCCCAAGTTAAAGGGCAAGCCGATAGCCGTCAACGTCGAATGCCCGCCGGACATCCACTGCGAAAGCTTCCCCGGCGCCGTCTCGCAGATCGTCACGAATATGGTGGTGAACTCCCTGGTGCACGGCTTTGAGGAAGGGCAGAAGGGGACCATCCGCATCACCGGCAAGCTGGAAGGCGACCACGTGCTGTTCGACTACAGCGACGACGGCGTCGGCATGGATTCGACCACGCTGCAGCAGCTGTTCGATCCCTTCTTCACCACCAAGCGCGGCTCCGGCGGCAGCGGCCTGGGCGCCCACATCCTGTACAACCTGGTGACCGGGCCGCTTGGCGGCACGGTGAAGGTGGTCAGTTCGCCCGGCATGGGGCTGCATTACCACCTGCGCTTCCCGCGCGACCAGCGCAAGCAGTCCGCATGAGCAGGGCGTTTCGTAGCCTGGCCGGCATGGTGCTGGCAGTGAGCCTGGGTCCGGCCGCGTATGCCGCGCCGTTCTCCGACCAGCCGCGCAGCTATGCCTTTACCGGCAATGGCGGCGACGCGGCAACCGCGCACTTCCCATGGATCGTCGGCGGACCGCCCGGTGCTGCAGACCGTATCAACAGCTACCTGCACGATGCCTATTTCCAGACGTTGCCGACCAGCGAACTGAAAGAAACCAGAGTCAAGGTATTCGATGGAATGGTGATGATTGAATCGCAGGGCATCAAGCCGATGAACGGCGGGCGCATGGTGCGCGTCAGCCTGGAAGAGGAAGGTTGCGGCGCCTATTGCAGCGGCGGCACCACTACCTTTGACTTTGACGCCGCCAGCGGCCGACCCATTTCAGCGCTGGACCTGACCGTGCCGGAGGCGAAGGCCAGGCTGCAACCCAAGGCGCACAAGGCCCACATCGCGGAAATCGAAAAATTCGTCGCAGCGCTCAAACGCGACTTGCGCAAGCGAGGCCTCGACAAGGCGCGTCTGCAGGAACAGCTTGAGTTATACGAAATGTGCCTGGAGCAACGCGTGGAGGCAGACAAGGATTACAGCTCCCTCCTTGTCGCCGAGAACAGCCTGGTGATATCGTTCGGCGAGTGCGCCAGCCATGCTTCGCGCGCCCTTGATGACCTTGGAAGTTTCTCCTATGGCGTTAAAGGGGAGGCTATGCGTCCCTACCTGAACCCGTACGGTCGCCGCCTGCTGCTTGGCGAGGGACAGGGCGCTGCGCCACCAATCAATCAATCGGGGCAGCTGTTCAAAGGGACCATCAACGGTAAGCTTCCCGTCACGCTATTCCTTGGTGCCAGCAGCTACCTGGGCGAAAAACCATTTGAGAAAGCGCACTACTACTACGACAAATATCGCCAGCGTATCGACCTGGGCCTGCAGCGCCAAGGCGATACGTTCACGCTGACGGAGCGCGACAAGGACGGCAAGGAGACGGCGCAGATTACGCTCAAGCTCAATGGTGCGCGCCTGTCGGGCGAGTGGCGCTCTGGCGCAAAACGCATGCCAATGGAACTGACGGCGTATTGATCCAGGGGTGCCGTGCTGGCGAGAACGCAGGGTAGCCAGGACCCGGCACCCGAGGCCTGGACTGCCCTGGGCAGGTAAGCGCTTCAGTCAGGGAAGCGTTCGTTGATCGCCAGCGCCTTGTCCATATTGGCAATCAGCAGCTCGACGAATTTCGGGTCGAGGTGCTTGCCCGCCACGTCGCGCATATGCGCCACAACCTGCTCGACCGGCCAGGCATCCTTGTAGCAGCGCTTGTGCATCAGGGCGTCGAACACGTCGGCCACGGCCACGATGCGGGCGTATTCGTGGATATCGTGGCCTTTCAGGCCCTGCGGATAGCCGCTGCCGTCGAACTTCTCGTGGTGCTGGTGGGCGATCACGGCGGCCGCCTTCAGGATCGGGCGCTGCGAGCCGTCCAGGATCGACAGGCCGACCGTCGGGTGCTGCTTCATGATTTCCCATTCGGCCGCATCGAGCTTGCCGGGCTTGAGCAGCACCGAATCCGGGGTGGCGATCTTGCCGATGTCGTGCATCGGCGCCGCATGTTTCAGCACGGCGGTTTCTTCCTCCGGCATGCCGGACGCGGTGGCCAGCAGGTGGCAGAATTCGGCCATGCGGCGCACGTGGTTGCCCGCTTCGTTGGAGCGCGACTCGACCACGTCGCCCAGGCGCATGATCAGTTCGGCCTGGGTGTCGGTAATCTCCTGCGTCAGCAGGATATTGTCGAAGGCGATCGCCACGCCGCTGCAGAAGATTTCCAAAAGCTTCTGGTCGATCTCGGAAATCTCGTCCACGCCTTTCAGCACCAGCAGCGATGCCTTGCCGCTGCTGTTCGGGAAGTAGCCGACGAAGGTGTCGCCCGTCATGCGCGAGATGCGGTTGCGTTCCGCGTCCTTGAGCTGGGCCAGCAGCTCCGGCGTCAGCAGGCTGTCTTCGTCCTGGCCGATCTGGGCCAGCACTTCGTAATCGGTTTCGCCGCTGACGGCGCTGGCGCCGCGCAGGCGCACCAGCA
>Ga0055530_10002075_pt1 | contig 13434 bp, 6 predicted proteins | sample Araplavi_mTSA_r2_FD_55009 | JGI IMG/M metagenome (GOLD analysis project Ga0055530, IMG submission 55009) | Arabidopsis root microbial communities from North Carolina, USA - plate scrape MF_Cvi_mTSA_r2 | ecosystem: Host-associated > Plants > Roots > Endosphere | place: USA: North Carolina... | reverse complement strand
GGCGGCGGATGGAATGGCGGTGGCAATGGTGGCGATGGCCGCACCGTCCGCTGCGATTCCAACGACAACCGCTACCAGCAATGCGCCATCGACGGTCGCGGCGCGACGCTGGTTCGGCAGTACTCCAAGTCGGCCTGTGTCGAAGGGCGCAGCTGGGGCGTCGGTCGCGGCTTCGTGTGGGTGAACAATGGCTGCCGCGCGGAATTCGCCACGAACAACGGCGGTGGCTGGGGTGGTGGCAATGGCGGTGGCCACGGCGGTGGCTGGGGCGGCGGTAATGGCGGTGGCGGTCCCGTGCAGTCGCTGTACTGCGGCTCCGACGACAACCGCCAGCGCCGCTGCAACGTCACCATCCGCCGCGACGCGCGCATGGTGCGCCAGGCGTCGAAGGCCGCGTGCATCGAAGGCCGCAGCTGGGGTTGGGACCGCAACGGCATCTGGGTCAGCAACGGCTGCCGGGCGGACTTCCAGGTGCAGTGATTCACCGGCGGGAAACGGGGCCGGCAGCGCCCGTTTCCCGACCTGAAACCTGCGGCCTGTAAACTGGCCGCATGAACACCAACGCCATCGATTTCGACCGCTACGACCGCATCCGCCCGATCCGCTGGACCGGGCAGGCCCTGGAACTGCTGGATCAGCGCAAGCTGCCGTTCGAGGTCGAGTACGTCACCTGCGCCGACAGCGACGCCGTCGCCGAAGCGATCCACGCGCTCACCGTGCGCGGCGCGCCGGCTATCGGCATCGCCGCGGCCTGGGGCGTGGTGCTGGCCTCGCGCACGGTCGAAGCGAGCGGCGGAAGCGATGCGGCCGCGAAACTCGAACCGGCCATGCAGCGCTTGAACGCCGCGCGTCCCACCGCCGTGAACCTGGCCTGGGCGCTGGCGCGCATGCGTCGCGTGCTGACCGCCGCCGGCGCCGACTGGCGCGAAGTGCTGGAACGCGAAGCAAAGGCCATCGCCGACGAGGACCTTGCCGCGAACCGCCGCATGGGCGCGCTCGGCGCGGCATTGATTCCGCCGGGCAGTGGCGTGCTGACCCACTGCAACACCGGTTCGCTGGCGACTGCCGGCTTCGGCACCGCGCTGGGCGTGATCCGCGCCGGTGTCGCCGAAGGCCGCATCGACAAGGTCTTCGCCGGCGAAACCCGGCCGTGGCTGCAGGGGGCGCGCCTGACAGTGTGGGAACTCCAGCAGGACGGCATTTCGCCCACGCTGATCGCCGACTCCGCCGCCTCCCACCTGATGAAGTCCGGCGACGTGCAGTGGGTCATCGTCGGCGCCGACCGCATCTGCGCCAACGGCGACACGGCCAACAAGATCGGCACCTACCAGCTCGCCATCGCCGCGCGCCACCACGGCCTGAAGTTCATGGTCGTCGCGCCGTCGTCCACGGTCGACATGGAAACCCCGTCGGGCGACGCCATCCACATCGAGGAGCGCGACCCCGGCGAACTGTTCGCCGTCGGCGGCGTGCGCACCGCGGCGGACGAGATCGGCGCCTGGAACCCCGTGTTCGACGTGACCCCGCACGAACTGATCGACGCCATCGTGACCGAGCACGGCGTGATCGAACGGCCGGACGCGGCGGCGATGCAGGCGGCGTTCGGAGGCTAAGTCATCCTGCACTCCATGCCGAATACGTTATCGCGACGCGGTTGACCGGTAACATCCGCGTTCCCGCAACGTGTGCACGATGACATTGCGTGCAGAGCCGCGATCCACACCATCATTGTGGCCGAACCGAGTTGCGGCGCGACAGGTTCACTCGGGGCGCGTAGTAGCGTAGCCAGCATCAAGGCGGTAACGAGCAAGGCAATGAAGGAGGCGAGTGTTCTCTCTAAAGCCGTCAAGCTCGCTCCGTTCGGGCTAATGGCCATGGCGCGCGATCAACGCGTCATCGGGAAGGCAATCGCGATATCTCAGCGGGTTCCTCCAGTACGAATCCGTCACGAAGCAGCAAGGCCGCCGGACGGCGTCCAGCGATCAGATCCGCTGCCGGCAGCACGGTGAAAACGCTGTTGCCTTTGGTTAGCGCCGTGTTCACGGCCTGCAACCAGCTTTGATCCATCGCCGACTGAAGATCGGAGACGCCCTCGTTTTTCGCTATCGCCTGATTGGTGAGCATGGCCCAACAGTAGTTGACGGTCGTGTCGTGCTTCGTCGATTCCTCAAGCGTCGGCATGTCGCCAGTAGCCCACGCGTCCCGAAGCCGCAGAACGTTAGGCAGTAGCTCGTCTATCGCGGTCATCGTGCGTTCCAGGCAAGCGATATCGTCGGCTCTGCTCACCTCGAAGGCNGCTACTGTGNCGCGGGCGTCGNTCACTGGAAGATGAAACCGCCCATCGACGACATCGCGACCAAGCTTCCGCGCGGTATCGCGAACTGCTGCGCTTGCCGGACTGATGTCGGAGAAGTCCATCTGCTTGGAAGCGGCTTTGAATAGCTCGTACGCCGCATACATGGGGCGAAGCCGTTCAATATCGTCATTGGATCCAAGCAACTTCGACTTCAACGATTGCCAGTGTGCGTACGTCGCGGTTGGGAGCAGATCCGAAAGTCGTGCGTCGCCCTTGTTGAACTTCTCCTTGTGAACTGATCCCCACAAGGTGAGGGCTCGGAATAGGCCGAAGTTCTCGCCAATTGCCTGGCCAGGCGCCCCGACGACGGTGCTTGAATCGGAGATCTTCCTTGCGATTTCGGAGGCGTCGAAAGCGGTATTACGCGGAATCGTCGTGACCGATCCCAGTATCCACACCTGCTTGTCGCCGCGCCGATACAACCATATCTGCGGACGTCCCGCCTCGCCTTGGACAGAAGGCAGCGTCCTGATCCCGTCGATTGATGCGGCATTCACGCTGACCGTCGTTCCGCACGCAAGAAGGGTGAGGGCGAGTGCAATGGTCTTCATGTGTCCCGATCGTCCTTCTGGCTAGTCGAGCTGAATCGGAGCCATTGTCGGCAGCCGCACCCGAGGTTCATCGAGGAAGTNATCCTTCNGTCGTTGTCCGGATAGAGGCGGGGGATGTCCATCAGAGATNTGCTCGCCCCCNGTGCCCTCGCCCGGAAAGGTCGCGGTTCAACTCGCCGACGTGCGCACGGAAGCAAGGCTCGAAACCATGGCAAAAGCGNCGCAAGTGCTTGTTTCTTCGCGAAAATCGGGCTGTTTCGGCCTCGTGCTTCGTGGTATCATTTCCTGTCCTCTAGAAGCCGCCGCCGATGGGCTGCAGTACGGGCCCGTCCAGCCGTTCTCATGGCCGGATTTCCGTAGTCGGAATCGTCGAGGGTTGGGGACGAAATGCCTTTCCGCAGCCGCTGCGGACACACAACCAACGGAAACCCGATGGCCGAACTCGCCAAGGAAATCATCCCGGTAAACCTCGAAGACGAGATGCGTCGCAGCTATCTCGATTACGCGATGAGCGTGATCGTGGGGCGCGCGCTCCCGGACGCGCGCGACGGCCTCAAGCCGGTACACCGCCGCGTGCTGTACGCGATGAACGAACTGGGCGCGCACAGCAACAAGCCGTACTACAAGTCGGCGCGTATCGTCGGTGACGTCATCGGTAAGTACCACCCGCACGGCGACACGGCCGTGTACGACACGCTGGTGCGCATGGCGCAGCCGTTCTCGCTTCGCTACATGCTGGTGGACGGGCAGGGCAACTTCGGCTCGATCGACGGCGACAACGCCGCGGCCATGCGATACACCGAAGCGCGCATGTCGCGCATCGCGCACGAGCTGATGGCCGACATCGACAAGGAAACCGTCGATTTCCAGCCCAACTACGACGAAAAGGAACTCGAGCCCACCGTCATGCCGACGCGTGTGCCGAACCTGCTGGTCAACGGCTCGGCCGGCATCGCGGTCGGCATGGCGACCAACATCCCGCCGCACAATCTTTCCGAAGTGATCGACGCGACCATCGCGCTGATCGACGATCCGACCATCGATGTCGACGGTCTGATCCAGTACATCCCGGGCCCGGATTTCCCGACCGCCGGCATCATCAACGGCACCGCGGGCATCACCGCCGGTTACCGCACCGGCCGTGGCCGCGTGCGCATGCGTGCGCGCGCCGAAGTGGAAGTGGCCGACAACGGCCGCGAAGCCATCGTCGTCACCGAGATCCCGTACCAGGTCAACAAGGCGCGTCTGATCGAGAAGATCGCCGAGCTGGTCAAGGAAAAGAAGATCGAGGGAATCAGCGAGCTGCGCGACGAGTCCGACAAGGACGGCATGCGCATCTACATCGAGGTCAAGCGCGGCGAATCGGCGGAGGTCGTGCTCAACAACCTCTACCAGCAGACCCAGATGGAATCGGTGTTCGGCATCAACATGGTCGCGATCGTCGACGGCCGGCCGAAGCTGCTGAACCTGAAGGAGATGCTGGAAGTCTTCGTCAAGCATCGCCGCGAAGTCGTCACCCGCCGCACCATCTTCGAACTGCGCAAGGCACGCCAGCGTGCGCATATCTTGGAAGGCCTGACGGTCGCGCTCGCGAACATCGACGAGATGATCGAGCTGATCAAGACCTCGGCCAATCCGAACGAAGCCCGTGAGCGCATGCTCGCGCAGACGTGGGAAGCCGGCCTGGTCGGCGCGCTGCTGGCCGCGGCCGGCAGCGATGCGTCGCGTCCGGAAGACCTGCCAGCCGGCGTGGGCCTGATCGACGGCCGCTACCAGCTGACCGAGACGCAGGCGCAGCAGATCCTGGAAATGCGCCTGCACCGCCTGACCGGCCTGGAGCAGGACAAGCTCACCGAGGAATACAAGCTGCTGCTGGAAACCATCCGTGGCCTGATCGAGATCCTGGAAGATCCGAGCGTGCTGCTGGAAGTGATCCGCACCGAGCTNCGCAACGTCAAGGAAGAATTCGGCGACGCGCGCCGCAGCGAGATCCGCGCCAGCGAGGANGACCTCGACATCCTGGACCTCATCGCGCCGGAAGACGTGGTGGTGACGCTCTCGCATTCGGGTTACGCCAANCGCCAGCCGGTCAGCACCTACCGCGCGCAGAAACGCGGCGGCAAGGGCCGCAACGCAGCGGCGACGAAGGACGAGGATTTCATCGACCACCTGTGGCTGGTGAACACGCACGACACGCTGCTCACCTTCACCAGCGCCGGCCGCGTGTTCTGGCTGCCGGTGCACCAGCTGCCCGACGCCGGCCCGAACGCACGCGGCCGTCCGATCATCAACTGGATCCCGCTGGAAAACGGCGAGCAGGTGCAGGCCGTGCTGCCGGTGCGCGAGTACGAGGAAGGCCGCTACGCCTTCTTCGCCACGCGTAACGGCACGGTCAAGAAGACGCCGCTTACCGAGTTCGCGTTCCGCCTGGCGCGCGGCAAGATCGCNATCAACCTCGACGATGGCGACGCGCTGGTCGACGTCGCNATGACCGACGGCAACTGCGACGTCATGCTGTTCGCNAGCAACGGCAAGGCCGTGCGCTTCTCCGAGGANGCGGTGCGTTCGATGGGTCGCACCGCCACCGGCGTGCGCGGNATCCGACTGGCCGAAGGCGAGGAAGGCGAGGACGGCGAAGAGGGCAGCAAGAACACCAGCGGCGCCTACGTCGTCAGCCTCATCGTCGTCGANGGCGACGGCGACATCCTCACCGCCAGCGAACGCGGCTACGGCAAGCGCACCGCGCTGGAGGANTATCCGCGCAAGGGTCGCGGNGGCCAGGGCGTGATCGCGCTCAAGACCACCGAACGCAACGGCAAGCTGATCGGTGCGGTGCAGTTGTCGGACCACCACGACGTGCTGCTGATTTCCGACGGCGGCACGCTGGTGCGCACGCGCGCGGCGGAGATCTCGCAGGTCGGCCGCAACACGCAGGGCGTCACGCTGATGCGCCTGTCGCCGGAGGAAAGCCTGCAGACGATCGAACGCGTCGACGCATCGCTCGATGCGGACGAGGAGAACGGCGGCGAAGCGCCGGTGGAAGGTTCGCCGGTCGATTCGGCGGGCGAGGCTTCCAGCGAAGCGGATACGCCGGCCGCGAACTGAGCGGTTGCGACGCAGGAATGAAAACGCCGCCCTCGGGCGGCGTTTTTGTTTGCGCTGCAAACGGCGCTCAAGTCGACGCCAGCACCCGCACCTCGTCCCCACGGCGCACCACGCCCGGCGAACGCGGAATCAGGTGCCGCCCGAACGTCACGCCAACGTCGAACCGACGATAGCCCGTCAGCGTTTTCAGCGGCTGGCCGTCGTGCGATTTGCGGCCCGTCGCGGGATCGACGTTGACGAAGTTGCAGCGCGTGCAGGGCTTGGCGACATCGAACTCGACGCCGCCGATCGTAATCCGCGTCCATTCGTCCTCGGCATGCGGGGTGTCGATATCGATCACCAGGTTCGGGCGGAACCGCGTCATCGAAACCGGCACTTCGAGCCGCGAATTGAGCAGCTCCAGCGAGCCGCGGCCAAGCAGCATGATCGGGAAACTGTCCGCGAAGCCGACGATGTCGCCCTCGCGCGCGAACGCAGGATCGACCTGCCGCTGCACCGTGTCGTCCATGTACACCAGTCGCGCGACGGTGCCGAGGTAGCGGCCCAGCCATTCGCCGGCTTCGGCCGACGCGAACGTTGCCGCGACCGGCTTCTTCCAGATCTCGACGATGTCCGTGCCTTCCGACGGCGCGGGGATCGCGACATGCAGCGACGCCATCCCCGGCGCGTCGAGCATGAGGCCGCCTCCGACCGGGCGCGCATGGACGAGCGTGAGTTCGGGGAACTGCCGTCCGGTGATGAAGCGCCCATCGGCATCGACGATCATCCAGCGCCGGTCGCCCGCCAGACCGCGGGCTTCGACGCGGGCTTCGTCCAGCGCCAGCGCGGCACAGGATTTGATCGGATACAGGTAGAGATCGCTCAGCTTCATGGCGGGTCGAACGCGCGGGGAAACCGCATCGTGACCGCCACGGCCGGCGCGGTAAAGCGTCAGTGCATCGAAAGGCGCCGCGTCACTTCGGCGAGCACCGTTTCCACCGGCAACGCCGCCAGGTCCGGCACCTGCATCGCGTCGAAGTCGCGCATGCGGATGCCGGTGCGTTCGACCGCCGCGTGCGAGCCGAACAGCGCCAGTCCGGGCACNCCCAGCGCCGCGGCCAGGTGNGTTGGGCCGGTGTCGTTGCCCACCACGAACCTCGCGCGCCGCATGATGCCGGCGAGCGCGAACCAGTCGAGGAATCCGTTGGGCCCGGTCAGCACATGGCAGGGCAGGGAGCGGGCGAGGTCGAGTTCGTCCGGCCCCGGCGCGACGACGACGGCGTGGCCAAGTTCCTGCAGCCGCCGGGCGAGTTCCGCATGGCCCGGCCAGCGCTTGTGTTCGTGGCGCGCGGCGCTACCCGGCACCAACATGATGTAGTCCGAAGGCACGCCGGCGGCGGCGAGCAGGGCGCTCGCATCGTCCGCCATCCAGCCCGGATCGGGCGCGTCCGCATGGCGCACCCGGATGCCCGCCTGCGCGAGCATCCACGCATAGGCCAGCCGGTCCGGCGTGCCGCTGTCGGACGGGTTCTGCTTGCGCAGCCAATGCGACGGCTCGGGCATCAGCCGCCGGTAAAGCGCGGTGCGATCGCTGCCCTGCAGGTCGTAGACGCGTTCGAAGCCGCGTTCGCGCAGGGTCCGGAGCAGGGCGAGGTTGCGTCCCAGCTGGAGCAGCGGGGCGCGCGGGTCGCCGATCACCTCGTCGACGTGCGGGCAGCGCGCCATCAACCGGGTGTAGGGCGAGGAAGCGAGCAGGACGATGTGCCGGTCGCGGTGGTGTTCGCGCAGGTCGCGCAGTGCGCCGTCGGCCTGGAGCAGGTCGCCGAACGCGCCGTGGCGGATGACGAGGACTGGCTTTGCAAGGGCAGGCTTCGGGATGGGCTGGACGGGCTTCATCGGAGCCGGTCCACCCGAAGCGGCGGCCGGTCCGGCCGGCGCTGCGGCTTCGGTGACGACGGAACGCGGAAGATCGCGCGGCATTCGGACGGCGTACTTCAAGGACGATGCGGCCGATGATGGCACACGCCGTGTGACAACCCCGCCATCCCGCCGCACGACGTCCGCTGGAACGTTCGGACAAGTCATCTTCGCGTCAGGAATTTCGCGCCGCTCCCCATATACTCGCGACAAATCCAGGGGGTCGCATGAAGCGCGCAGCGGAAGGATTCGTTCACGCCCGGCCGAAGCTTGGCCGCGTGATGGGGTGGTTTGCGTTGGTCCTCGTTTCGGTCGCATTGCTGGCCGGTTGCAAACGCGATCCGAGCGGTCAGCTTCCCGCGCCCAGCGGCGAAGCGATCCAGGCGAAGACGCAGACGGTGCAGGGTTTCGCACTCGTCGCGGCGTATCCCGACCAGAAGGGCGACGAGCAGCTCGCCATCGCGCTGGAATTCAGCAAGCCGCTGGTGGGCACGCAATCGTTCGACGAACTGATCGCGGTCAACGACAAGAACGGCGCCGTCGTAAAGGGCGGCTGGGTCTTGTCGGACGACGCGAAAGTGCTGCGTTTCCCGCATGTGGAAGCGAGCAAGGAGTATGTCGTCGCGATCAAGGCAGGATTGACCGCCGCGTCCGGCGAACGCCTTGCGCAAGCGTTGCGCAAGGAGATCTACACCGGTCCGCTCGATCCCGTCGTCGGCTTCGCCTCGCAGGGCAGCGTGTTGCCGGCCCGCGAGAGTCGCGGCCTGCCGGTGGTGTCGGTCAACGTGCCGGAAGTGGACGTCGAATTCCTGCGCGTGCGCGAAAAGGACCTGCCGAAATTCTTCGCCGACTACCAGCGCGGCGGACGTCGCGGCAGCTGGGAGCTGTCCAGCGAATACAGCGACAAGACGCCGCTGGAAAAGCTCGCCGAACCGGTCTACGTGAACCGCTTCGTGCTGGGCGGCAAGCGCAACGAACGCGTGCTCACCTACCTGCCGGTGCAGGACATCAAGGAACTGCAGGAGCCGGGGCTGTACTTCGCGGTGATGAAGCGCGCCGGCCAGTTCCAGGACCAGTACGAAACCGCGTTCTTCACCGTCAGCGACCTCGGCTTGCACGTGCGCGCGTACAAGGATTCGCTGTTCGTGCACACGGCCTCGCTGCATTCGGGAGCTGCCGAGCCGGGCGTGGAGCTGCGCATCCTGGATTCGCGCGGCGAACCGGTGCTGAAGGCCGAAACCGATGGCAACGGCAATGCGCTGCTGAAGTACAAGCTCGACGCCGCCTATGTGCTGGTCGCGAGCAAGGGCCGTGACGTGTCGATGCTGCCGTTCAACCAGCCGGCGCTGGACCTGTCCGAGTTCGCGGTCAGCGGTCGCGAACAGGCGTGGTTCGACGTGTTCGCATGGTCCGGCCGCGATCTTTATCGCCCGGGAGAAACGGTGCGCCTGTCGGCGTTGCTGCGCGACCAGGACGGGAATCCGGTCGCACCGAAGGCTGGCAAGCGTCCGCAGCCGGTGTTCCTGCGCTACGTGCAGCCCGACGGCAAGACGTTCCTGGAAACGCGCCTGCAACCCGATGCGCGCGGCTACGTGCGCCACGAGCAGGTCATTCCGGTGGATGCGGCGACCGGCCGCTGGCGCGTGGAATTCCGCACCGATCCGGGCAGCAAGGACGCCGTGCAGGGCATGACGCTGCGCGTGGAGGAATTCCTGCCCGAACGGCTCAAGCTCGACCTCGACGCGCAACCCGTGCTCAAGCCGGGCGAACCGCTGAAGCTGAGCGTCGGCGGCGCGTATCTGTACGGCGCACCCGCCGCGGGCAACCGCTTCACCGCCAAGCTCGCCGTCGCCGTCGAACAACATCCGCTGGAACAACTGCCGGGCTGGTTCTTCGGCGATCCGACGCTGTCGCTGCCGAAGGAAGCGGCGGACGTCGTGGATACGACGCTGGATGCGCAGGGCAAGCTCGAACAGGAAATCGCGCTGCCGGACGAAGCCAAACCGACCAGCACCATCGCCGCGATCCTCACCGGCAGCGTGTACGAAACCGGCGGGCGCAGCGTCAACCGCAGCCTCAAGCGCGTGCTGTGGCCGGCCGATGCGATCGTCGGCGTGCGCCCCTTGTTCGACGACAAGGAAGGCACCGACGCGAACGGCAACGCCGGTTTCGAAGTCGCCCGCTACGGCAGCGACGCGCAACCGCGCGCGGCCAAGGCGCTGCGCGTGACGCTGGTGCGCGAGCATCGCGACTACCATTGGAACCACGGCGACGACGGCTGGGATTACGACTTCACCCGCCGCTACGAAGACATCGAAACGCGCAACATCGACGTCGGCACCTCGGCGACGCGCATCGATTTCCCTGTCGAATGGGGCGATTACCGCCTCGACGTGTTCGATCCGGCGACCAGACTCACCACGCGCTATCCGTTCACCGCCGGCTGGAGCTGGAACGACGAGAACCGCGGCCTCGACGCGCGTCCGGACAAGGTCAAGCTCGCGCTCGACAAGACGTCCTATCGCGCCGGCGACACGCTGAAGGTGACGCTGACGCCGCCGCACGCCGGCAAGGGCCTGTTGATGGTCGAGACCGACCGCATGCTCTACGTGCAGGACATCGACGCCAAGGCCGGCAGCACGTTCGAGATCCCGGTGACGAAGGCCTGGGAGCGCCACGACGTCTACGTCACCGCGCTCGTCTTCCGCGGCGGTAGCGCGCCCAGCAAGATCACGCCCGCGCGCGCGGTCGGTGTCGCGTTCGTGCCGATGGATCGACGCGATCGCAAGGTTGCCGTCGGCCTGACCGTGCCGAAACAGATGCAACCCGAACGCGATCTCGCGGTCACGGTGAGCGTGCCGGAACTCGCGGGGCAGGGCGCGTTCGTCACGGTGTCCGCGGTGGACGTGGGCATCCTGAACATCACGCGCTTCCCGGTCCCCGATGCCGCCGCGCATTTCTTCGCGCAGCGACGCCTCGGCGTGGACACGTACGACGTCTACGGCCGCGTGATCGAAAGCTTCGAAGGCAGCATGGCGAAGATCCGCTTCGGCGGCGACATGGCGCTGGCCGCGTTGCCGCAGGCGCGACGTCCGACCGCGAAGGTGCAGACGGTCGATCTGTTCGCCGGCCCGGTGAAGCTGGACGCAAAGGGCAACGCGCGCGTGAGCCTGGCGGTGCCGGACTTCAACGGAACCCTGCGCGTTTCGGCGCTGGTGTATTCGGCGAACAAGTACGGCAGCCGCGCGGCGGAAACCATCGTGCGCGCGCCGGTGCTGGCCGAAGCCAGCCTGCCGCGCGTGCTCGCGCCGGGCGACAAGAGCAACGTCACGCTCGACGTGCAGAACTTCACCGGCCGCGCCGGCACGTTCAAGGTGCAGGTGACGGGCGAAGGGCCGATCGCGATCGCCGAGGGCACGCGTACGGCACAACTCGCGTCCGAGGCGAAGACGACCTTCACATTCCCGTTGCAGGCGCGCCCGGGCATGACCGTCGCGCAGGTTCGCGTGCGCGTGGATGGCAACGGCATCAAGGTCGATCGCCGCTACGACCTGCCGGTGCGTCCGGCATGGCCGTCGGTCGTGCGCGCACGCACGCGCGTACTCGATTCGCTGGGCACGATCGCGCTGGAGCAGGCGCTTGCCGATGGCCTGATGCCCGAATCGGTGAACGCCCGGTTGTCGGTGAGCGCATTGCCGCCGATTCCGTTCGCCACCGCGCTGCAGGGTGCGCTCGAATATCCCTACGGTTGCGCCGAGCAGACCACCAGCAAGGGCTTCGCCGCGCTGGAACTGGACGACGCGACGGCGAAGATGCTCGGCACGACGGGGCTGGATGCGGCCAAGCGTCGAGAGCGCATGGAGGGCGCGTTCGGCCGCCTGGCCGCGATGCAGATCGGATCGGGCCATTACTCGATGTGGGGCGATGGCGATTACGTCAATCCGCTGATCACGCCATACGTCGTCGAGTTCCTGCTCGATGCACGCGACGCCGGGTTCGCCGTTCCCGATGCGATGTTGCAGAAGTCGCTGAAGGTGCTGAGCGAGGACCTGCTCTCCGGCGGCGCGCCGTTCTTCGGTTACGACCGCCGCGACCACCTCAAGTTCGCCTACCAGGCCTACGCCGGCTACGCGCTCGCGCGCGTCAACCGTGCACCGCTGGGCACGCTGCGCGCGTTGTACGACAACGAGCGCAAGAACAGCCTGACCGGTCTGCCGCTGGTGCATCTGGGCATCGCGCTGTCGTTGCAGGGCGACAAGGCGCGCGGTGCGAAGGCGATCGCCGAAGGCTTCGCGCGCGACGAGAAGGATCGTCCTGAATACCTGGGCGATTACGGCAGCCGCCTGCGCGACGACGCGCTGATGATCGCGCTGGTGCACGAGCACCACCTCGACAAGCCGGAGTTCGATGCGCGCTCGGTCGCGCTGGGCAAGGAGCTCGACGCGCGCCGCAACCGCAACTGGTTCTGGCTGAGCACGCAGGAGCAGGTCGCCATCGCGCGACTGGGCAAGGCGCTGATGGCCGACCAGGGCAAGCAGGTGTCGGGACAGTGGAAGGTCGGCGACGCGACCAGCGACGCAGGCCCGGCGCGCCTGCTCGCGCGCGTGTTCGATGCAGCCAGCCTCGCGCGCGGCGTGAGCTTTGCGCCGAAGGGCGAGCCGCCGCTGTATGCGAGCTTCGAAGTCGCCGGCGTGCCGCGCGCGGCGCCCGCGCCGGACAAGTCGGTCATCGACATCGAGCGCAAGTACTACGCCACCGACGGCACGCCGTGGACCGGCGGGACGCTGGCCGAAGGCGACGCGCTGATCGTGCAGGTGAATGTGCGCGCGAGCCGGCCAATGCCCGACGCGCTGCTCACCGATCTGTTGCCGGCGGGNCTGGAGATCGAGAACTTCAACCTGGGCGACGGCAAGCAGTGGGCGGGCGTGGTGATCGANGGCATCGAGCTGAGCGACCGCGACGATGCGGCCGAGGTGCGGCACGAGGAGTTCCGCGACGACCGCTACGTGGCCGCNCTCAAGCTCGACACGAACGACACCGCGCGCGTGTTCTACCTCGTGCGCGCGGTGACGCCNGGCACGTACACGGTGCCGCCGTCGCTGGTGGAGGACATGTATCGCCCGGATCTGCGCGGCGTCGGCAAGGTCACGCCGGCGGTGCTGACGGTGACGCAGCCGGGAGGGAAGTGAGGCTCGCAGTGGCGCTGCGCGAATTCGTCATCGACCGTGGGGCGTGTACGCGTAAGACGCACGCCCCGGAAGCCGTCATCCCGGCGAAGGCCGGGATCCAGGCCGGTTGCGTGTCCGTTCGCGCGTGCCCTTCCTTCGTAATGCATGACAGCCTGGATCCCGGCCTTCGCCGGCATGACGGTCACGAGTCGGGACATGTCGATGGCTGACATGCGTCCTTCAGTCGCCGGTCCGCGCAACATCCGCCGCCTCGCGCTCAAAGCGCTCCTCACCGCCCAGCTGCTGCTCATCGGCGCGATGCTGGGCGACCTCGCATTCCCGCTTCCGCTTCCCGACG
>Ga0055530_10002069_pt1 | contig 13472 bp, 7 predicted proteins | sample Araplavi_mTSA_r2_FD_55009 | JGI IMG/M metagenome (GOLD analysis project Ga0055530, IMG submission 55009) | Arabidopsis root microbial communities from North Carolina, USA - plate scrape MF_Cvi_mTSA_r2 | ecosystem: Host-associated > Plants > Roots > Endosphere | place: USA: North Carolina... | reverse complement strand
ATCCTGAACAACCACAAACCCGGCAATGGTAACCGAAACAAGCACCGAAAGTGGCACTGCCAGATCAATAGGCATAAAAAGCGCCAGCAATGGAACGGCCACAAGCGACTCACCAAAACCGAAAGCTGAACGGAACACAGTTGCAAGAAAAATGATAAGGGAAACAGCGAAAATGACAGGACTGGCAGACATGACCAAAGATACGAATCAGAGGCTGTTTTCGCCAATAATCAGCCCATTAATTGGCGTACTAAATACGGGCACTACTAAGTTTGACAAAACATAAAAAGTCACTACAAAATCAATTTCATTTTTCATTCATCGAAGAATATTGGCCATTCACAGAGCAATAATATCTATCTGGCGAGTCTATATTGATAAATAATTCAACGACGATTAGATTTACACCAGATGTAATGAATAAACTTCCAAAATCTTAGTCAAAAAATAGTGATCACAGCGCAATACCGGTACACAGATCGTTGGTGCAGGAATAAGTTACATATGAACATAAGCTATTTTACCTATGAATTAAAAAACCGATAAAAGTGAGTTGGATCCAAAATTTAATTCTTTTACGGCCGATCGCCGGGTTATCTATGTTAGTTGCACAAAAAGTTATGCCTGCAAGCAGCAGCACAAAGATTCGGAAATTGTTTTGCCGAAAACAGCTTCCAAAGCATTAAACACCATCAAGTAAAAGGAAAAATTTATACCAGAAATTACCGCAGGTAAAACGTAGCATAAATTTTAACGCTTCTCATCCTGGCCAGCTATCAGACAAAACTTATTTGCAAGGTAGTTCATACCAGTTGCAATTTTAAAGCAGGCAGAATAAGCATAACAGCTAATAAATAACCAAATATAACCAAACCTAAATGAGATCTATGACGAAAAAGTACAAAAACTAAAACATCAGTAAATAAAAAAGGCAATATCTGCGGTATTGCCATCTCAATTATTCAGCCTTATTAATGCTTTCCACTAGCATTTATTGTAACCGCCAGGCGGTTGAAAAGAGCTGTCTTATCAGTTGAGAATCAAATGAACCATTAACCAAATAAAAATTATGAAATTCAAACCGAACCTCATAACCATAATAAAGATTACATTTTTACAATTGGCATTAATGCTATTAATGATAGGAAGTGCAGTTGCAAATGACAGAGGGGCACAAGTTATGCTAAAAACCAAAGTCTCTTTATCCGAAAGAAATGTATCGCTAAAAACGGTGATTAAAGATATGGAATCCAGATACTACCTCAATTTCGTTTTTAGTCAGGCGCTTATAAAAATAAAAAGCGACCAAAAAATCTCTGCCTCGTTTACTGCTAAACCATTGGGAGCTGTTTTAAGTGCGGTTTTTGAACCACTTAACATGGCTTACCAGGCTTCAGGGGATGTAATTGTGATCAGTGCAGTTAAACCTGAAACCAATCAACGCAAAGCCGGTTTGGACATATCGGTAAGCCCGATAACAGGCAGGGTATTAGATGATAAAGGCGGTCCTGCCGTGGGCATTAACGTGGTTGTAAAAGGAACGAAAACAGGTACTGTTACCGATGCAAACGGAAATTTTTCGATAAACGCCAGTCCGGGAGCTACATTAATATTCAGCTCTGTAGGATTCGATCCATTAGAACTTCCGGCAACTGCCGAACCGATGAAGGTAATCCTAAAATCATCCAGCAGTGCCCTTACAGAAATTGTAGTGGTCGGTGCCACTTTCAAAAAAGGCGATCTCACCGGTTCGGTAAGTAATGTAGATTCAAAAACTTTGCAAGACAGGCCTGTTACCAATGTAAACAGCGCACTTCAGGGACGTGTTGCAGGGGTATTTATTGGAGGCGGATCAAAACCGAGTGATGATGCCGTTATTAAAATTCGGGGAACGAATACGATTAATTCTGGCTCAACACCTATTTATGTAGTGGATGGTTTAATCATGGAAAATAATCTTGGCGGGTTTAATTCGATCAACATGAACGACGTTGCCTCTGTCGCTATTTTGAAAGATGCATCCGCCACAGCACTTTACGGATCACGTGGTGCAAATGGGGTTGTTGTAATTACGACAAAAAAAGGCAAGAAAACGGCAGGCGATGGCACAATTGGCTATGATGGCTGGGCCGGCTTTTCAAATATTGCAAAAATGCCAGAGACCATGAATGCCGAACAATTGTTTCAGCTTCGGCTTGATGCTTACGCCAACGGATACCTAAAAGACAATCCAAACGCAAACCGACAAGACTATATCAATAACACCTTACTAAAAACCAATGTGGCCTTCTCTCAACAGGAGTTTAACACGTACAATAGCGGTAACACCTACAATTGGCTTGATCAGATTAAACAAACGGGGTATCAACAAAACCATGCTTTAAGCTTTACAGGTGGAACAGACAAAAGTTCTTTCTATTTAAGTTTAGGTTATGCAGGCAATACCGGTATTATACAACAGGTAAATCAAAATAAATACACAGGCCGTTTCAATGCAGATTATTCGGTAAAGAAATGGTTGAAAATAGGAACAAATACCGGATACACCCTTACTGATGATCGCCAGGTCGATGATGATGTCTATAATCAGGCACTGAATGCGAATCCCTTGTTGGATTATGCTCCATATCAGGCAGATGATACCAGGTATACCGCCAATTACCTGACTATTTATTACCGTGCGCTTGGCCAGAACAGCAACAATAACTTTAATCCGTTTAATGCCATGGAAATTGCCAGGAGGCAAAACCGAAACCGATTGGTAACTTCTAATTTTGTTAATGTTAATCCGATTGCCGGGCTGGATATCCGCTCTACTTTTTCGGTTGATTATGGCCAGCAGTCTTATTTTACATTTACGCCAAACAATATCCAGGAAGCTATACGCAATTATAACGGCGATGCGAGGGCTAAAGCGGAGCGGTGGAACGATCTGTATTGGCAATGGGATAATACAGTCACCTATAATAAAACCTTTCAAGGAAAACACCGGATAACTGCACTTTTGGGAACCAGCGCAAGTAAACACACCTCTGACTATACTTTAGCGCAGGGAGACCGTTTTGCAAGCAATGACCTTTCTTATTTTAATCTGGGTGGTGCTGCTGCGCAGGATAAAACTACGATAGGATCTAACTTCTATGCCTATTCGATGTTTTCGGTAATCGCACGTTTCACTTATAGTTATGACGATAAATACTATGTTACCGCCACTGCCCGTAATGATGGTTCATCAAGATTTGCTCCGGGGCATCAGTATGGTATTTTTCCTTCCGGATCAGTGAGATGGGAGATCAGTAAAGAGGATTTCTTAAAAAACCAGAAAGTATTTAATCAGTTAAGCTTAAGGGCAGGTTATGGCGTGGTTGGTAATCAGGATATTACCAATTATGCATTCCAGACGCTGTACGGTTCAAAGGTTAATAACAACAACGCATTACTCGCCAATGATGGGTTGAAAGGTAATCCAGATCTGACCTGGGAACGTCAGAAACAAGCCAACCTTGGTTTGGATATGGCCTTCCTTAATAATAGGTTATCTGCTACTGCTGAGGCTTTTTACATCAATAACGACAACCTTTTGCTTGATCGTGGCTTAGCGCTTACCACAGGTTACAGCCATCAATTACAGAATATCGGGCGGGTAAACAATAAAGGTATTGAGCTTTCATTAAGCGGACAAATCATTAAAAACAGCGATTGGAACTGGACTGTAGCAGGAAACATCTCATTTGCAAAAAATTCAGTAAAACAATTGTATGGAAATGCAACTGTGATCTACAACTCTTCAGGCGATAGCCGCAGAAACAATTTGTTTCTTGGGGAAGCCCTGCATAGTATTTATACCCTTCGTTCAGGAGGTATAGCGCAAGAAAACAATCGAGCTGAATGGCAGGGATTAAATTACAATGGCAAAACAGTAGCGCCTGGTGACCTCTTTGCACTTGATGTTTCAGGTCCTAATGGCGTAAAAGATGGGATAGTAAACCAATACGACAGGGTTATTGTGGGGAAGGAGGATCCGAAATATTACGGCGGTTTTTCAACTAACCTGACTTACAAGGGCCTTGATCTGAATGCAGTTTTCGTTTATTCGAATGGCGCAAAAAAAATAAGCAGTTACTACGAGGGTTTGATCAACAGTGTTGGGTCGAGTATGGCTTCGGTTGATTTGCTTAATCGATGGACGCCAACAAATACGGGTACCAATATTCCGAAAGTAATTGACAATACGAGCTATAACAGGTTTGCCCCATCTGATTTAGACTACTCCATACAGGATGCGTCTTATCTCCGGCTTTCAGCACTTACTTTGGGTTACAATTTACCGCAAAAGTTGCTGGATAGCTGGCATGCAAGTCGCGTGCGTGTGTACGCCACCGGCTCCAATTTATTCTTAATCACAAAATATAAGGGGCTTGATCCGGAAACCGGTGATTACGGCTACCCGCCTGTACGAACATTTGTAGTGGGTGTAAACTTTGGGTTTTAATTTTTGATACAGAAAATTATGAAAAAATTTATTCTAAAAGTATTTATTGTAAGTGCGTTTATAGGTTTAGCGTCTTGCAAAAAGCTATTGCTACAAGAGAGTTTAACCAAACTTGACGAAAGTGCAGTTTATTCTGATGTTAATTTAGTACAAAGCAGTTTAAAGGGCATTTATGCCAACTGGTTAAATTGCCGTGTTGACGAACAAGGCACCGTGTTAATGATGGGAACGGATGAAACCCAACAAGGGGCTTTTCAGATGAAAACTGATGCTTCCAAAGGAGGTCTTGATCGTTACGACGGGAACCTGAATTCGCTTCAGGGCCAGATCACCACGCAATGGAACCTGCGTTGGCCCCTGGTTAATGAGGCTGCGAAAATCATTAATGGCCTCGATAAACCAGGATTAGTACCGGGCTCTAAAGCAGCAGGTGTTGTGGGCGAAGCCAGTTTTATAAGGGGTTTTATAGATTTTGAACTGGCCATGTATTGGGGATCTATTCCAATAAGAGACCTGAGCCGGGAAAGCGCGCTGGGTCTAAAACGCCAACCCCTAAAGGATGTATGGGCCTTTATTATTTCAGATCTCATTAAAGCTTCAACGCTATGCCCCCAAACCAATGCACCTGGCAGAGCAACCAGCGGAGCTGCACTGGCCATGCTGGGTAAGGCCTATATGTCGGCACCTGAATCAACCGGGCTGCGTGATTTTGACAAAGCCAGAAATTGCTTTGAGCAAATGATGAGCAGGTATACCTTGGTTCCTTATCAGAATTTGTTCGATTACACTAAACCCAATACCGTTGAGGCAATTTTAGAATTCCAGTACAGCCCGGTATCGCCCAATAATAATAAAGTTCAATTTCAGATCGGATCGCGTGCGGTACAAAATACTTTCGGAGATGGTTGCTATTTTTCGGGGTATGACAAAATTGTTCCCACAATTCATGCCTATGAAACAGTAGCCAACGGAGGGGTTTGGGAAGATGGCGACCTTCGCCGGGATCAGAGTATCCGTTATGATTTTTCATATTATGGTGTAACCCCAACCTATGATATCATTTCGTGGGAAGGCCTTGGTGCAAACCATGATGAATTAAATCCGCACATTAAAAAATACGAGGATTTCCGCACGGATTCGCATAGCGGCTTAGGATACAACAACATGTACAATTCTGGTAAGGATATGCCGGTTTTAAGACTTGGCGATATTAAGCTATGTTACGCAGAATGCCTGAACGAACTTGGTAAAACCGCCGATGCCGTTGCCATTGTTAACCAGGTTAGAACCAGGGCCTGGGGCGGAACACTTCCTGCTGATAAAGCATGGACGGCTATGTCGCAAGACGATTTCCGTACAAAAATTATGGATGAACGCATTCGTGAACTTTTTGCAGAAAATTGGCGTAAAATTGATTTGATCAGAACCGGAAAGTTTGTCGATCTGGTTAAAAAATACAACAAATGGGCGGCACAGTCCGGAACTATTCAGGCTTTTAACAGCCTGTTCCCGATTCCTGACTCGGAAATGAAACTGAATGATCAAATTACACCAAACGATCAGAACCCTGGTTACAAATAAACAAACAATTAATCTATAACTACCTTAAAGCCGCCCTTGTGCAGGGGCGGCTTTTTTTTGATTCAAAAATAGCCGATGATCTTATTCAACCATACTTGCGTAGGGGAGTTCTTAACCTTTAACACAGCAATTTCTACCCCTTACAACAGGAGCAACAAACCAACTGGATAACAATAATTTATTGTTCACAATTTATGCTTTATAGAGCAATTTGCGGCATTCACGGAGCGTTTGTGCCTTTCTGTCGATCATCCTATTTTATATTACACGGATGCAGCTTAACTTAGTATATTGTATGATGATAAAGATTACCAATTAATTAACTATCAACCTAAATTAAAAGCATTATGAGTTCAAGCAACCGGATTTCATCAGAAATCACACCAGAATAGGCAGCTGCTATAGCCGCCGCGTTCGAGCAGTTAAAAAATGGCTGTTTTACGGCTACAAAAGCATGTTATCAATTGACAGCCTTTAATTAGATTACATCAGTTGTTTAAGAGGTTTGGTCTAGCTTCAAATCTAAAAGACCCAATAGATAGTAGGCTTTTTTAAATGCTGTGCTAGTTTACAAACACCCTTTTTTCTCATGCATAATAACTAATTTATCTATTGTATTTTTTACTGATCTACCTTGCTACCTAATTTATCTACTCCGTTAATGAAAGCTCTGATTATCTTTTTCTTAGCTTTCATCTCTTTTACCTGTTATTCCCAAATCAAGGGCTCTGTTAGTGGAATGCTCGTTGATAGTACTAAGCAGAGCCAAAAAATCGCGTACGCCACCATTTCAATTTATAACACGACAGATAGCGTGCTTGTGAATTATAAACTTTCCGATTCAAAAGGTTATTTTAAATTAACCTCCCTTCCTCTCAACGCAAAATATCGATTGGTCATCACTGCTTGGCAGCGCAATACTGTAAATAAGGTGATCCTATTAAATGAACAAAAGCCGGATATAGACCTGGAAAATATCCCGCTAAGCCCTAAACTGAATAATTTGAATGACGTTGTTATTGTTGGGATAAGGCCGCCAATTATAGTACGCAACGATACCGTCGAATTTAATGCAGAAAGTTTTAAAACATTACCAACTGCTGTGGTTGAAGATCTATTTAAAAAATTACCTGGTTTTGTAGTAGATGCGGGTGGGGTGATTACTTTCAATGGAAAACAGGTGAGCAGGATACTGGTAGACGGAAAGGATTTTTTTGAAGGTAACAATCAAATCGCCTCAAAGAACCTACCATCGAATATCGTGGATAAAGTGCAGGTTATGGATGACGCCGAGGTAAAGCGGCGAAATCCCACTATCTTTGCCGCGGATATACCGCAAGTCATTAATCTGACCCTTAAGAAGAGTGTTAAGCAGGGGATGTTTGGACGGTTATACGCCGGTTTGGGTCCTAAAGAACATTATGAGCTTGGTGGTATTACAAACATATTCAGAGACACTACACAGGTTAGTATCCTAGCCTATGGAAATAATCTCAGCAAGTCAGCTTTCAGCCTAAACGAAGTGCAGGGAGTTGGGGGCTTTCAGAGAGCAGGCAACAGCTCTGTTAATTATAACGGTGGTGGCTTTTCAATCGACAATATTTCTTTTGGTGGATTCGGGGAAGGTATCCAACGTCCTGCGGGCGTAGGCGCCAATTTCAATACCCTAACCAAAAGCGGAATAAAGATTAACAGTAAATATTTCTATGGACAACTTCGCAACACAATCGAAGAACGCTCTAATGAAGGGCAGATACTGGGCAATGATACATTAAACACCCTGGGCTATGCCGATAATCAAAGCCGCGTAAACAGCCATAACATCAGCGCCAAAATAACACTTAATCCCACCCCAAAAACACAACTGATCATCAATCCTACCGCAATAATTTCTCCAAGAAACTACAACTTTATGCAGTCTAAAACAGTATCAGATGGAAGCGGAGACAAGGTTAGTACCTCTGAGGTAGCGAATATCCGTGATGGATTGAACCAAAGCTACAAAGTAACAGGGGATCTGTTTAAAAATTTTAATAAGGCCGGTCGTAGTCTGTTTGCCAACGTAACTTTACTAAAGAGAGACAACAGAGATGACAATTACAATTACTCTAGCATTCTTTTTGAAAATACCCCTGGCAGCCAATTAACGAACCAATTCCGCAAAAACAATATCAGGAATTTCGATGCAGGTTTTAGAAGTAGTTTTTCGGAAAAACTTACTGGCAAGCTTGCACTTACCCTTAGCCTCGATGGCAATTATTTCCGCAATGAAAATGCACTTTATACCTTTTACAGGAATGCAGTAAACCAATCCTACGATATAGTAGTTCCAAACCTCACCGAAACTGTAGAGCAGAAAGGCTTTAAAAGCAATGCGACTATAAAGCTCGGATGGAATATAAACAATGACCTCAGTATCCAACCTGCGGCGATTTTTGGTTCGATAAACATCATTAATAGATTTGTCAGCCTCCAGGGCTTTGACCAGAACTTTTATTTTCTGAATCCAGGGTTGAACATTCGGTATAAAGATTTTTCAATCAGTTATCAGAAATCATTTTTAGAACCTCAGGTACAATACATACAACCAATTGCTAATAATACTGACCCTTTATTTGTCCAACTTGGAACACCCGACCTGAAACCAACTAAGAACCACCGAGTGTTCTTAAACTATATGAAATTTAATATGCAAAAGTCCATTAGCTATAACGTGGCGCTGATCGGTAACCTAGATCAGGATGGGGTAATCATGGCCAGAACCATAGATGCAGGTGGTGTTCAAGTTAGCAAGCCGGTGAATGTTAACGCAAGTGGCCTTACACACAATGCCAACATCAACAAAACCTTTAGGAGCAAATCCAGCCAGCTAACATTGAATGCTGGGTATTCAATCAGTGCTTTCGATTCCCCAATAGAAGTAAACAACGTGCGGAGCAAATTGTACCGCTATATCATCTCTCCGAATGTCGGTATCAGGCTAAACCTTCACGATAAGGTGGAGATTTTTGAACGGTATTACCTATCCTATAACAAAAGTGATTATAACGACAGCTACTATGTTGACCGAAGTATAGCCTCACACGGCAATGACTTTGAACTTGTAGTGAGGTGGCCAAAAAAGATCGTTTTTGAAAGTAATCTTAATATACTACTTAATAACCAGGATATACCAGGCTATAACAATAACATTAAAATCTGGAATATGGGGCTGACTTATCTATTCCTAAAAAATGATCGTGCCCAACTGAAATTTTCGGTGAACGACATTTTACAAAACAATGCAAGGAGATCAGTATTGATTGCAGAAAATTCGATTAGGGATATCCAGTCCAGAAATATAGGACGTTATGCCCTGGCTACCTTAAGCTACAACATTCAAAACTTCAAGCCCAAGGTTGGCGGAAAGGAGACCTTTTTTGGATTCTAAGCCATTTGACATTTTAGTATAGAATAACAACTATTAATCAATCTATTATTAACCATTTAAAACCAAATTAGTGAAATGAAAAAGAAAATCACTTATGGAGCTGGCATGTTGGCACTTACCCTGTGCTTAATGCTAAACTTGGTTAAGATATTTAATGTGCTTAATCTCTTAATGATAAAAATATACCACTGGTTTTGAAAGTCCTTCAACTCTTATCAGAATGACAAGCTTTGGTAAAATAGTTCGTAGTAACGCGAGCCATGGCAATGGTATGTGACTTTCTACATCGTAATTCAGCTATTTTCATTTCTTGCAAATCGAAGCAATAAACCACGTGTTTAATAAGTATAAATACTAAAACTTATAATTCATTATTAATGCTTTATAGAGCAATTTGTGGCATTCACGGAGTGTTTGTGCCTTTCTGCCGATTGTCTATTTTTTATTACACTGCTGCAATTTAACTTAGTATAGTGCGTATAGATAAAGATTACCAATTAACTAACTATCAACCTAAATTAAAAGCATTATGAGTTCAAGCAACCGGATTTCATCAGAAATCACACCAGAACAGGCAGCAGCCATAGCCGCCGCCTTCGAGCAGTTAAAAACAGCGTTGGCGCCAGTTTTAATTATTAATTTAACGGCCGAAGAGCGTAAAGCTACCTTAAAAATGGGCGATAAAACCATCGCTTTCGTCAGCAAAACGCTCGAGTATGCCACCCAAAACCCATTATTGGTACCCAACTACATTGATTTAGCCGAAGCGAAGAAAGACAATAAGCTTGCTTCCGATATCTATGGCATATTTCAGCAGTTGAGTACCCTTTTACGTGCCATGGAAGATACCGGTATGGTGGCTGGCAGCGAAGCTTACGAAGCAGCTTTAGTGATTTACCATTCAATTAAAGGCGCAAGTCGTTCGAATGTGCCTGGCACCCAGACCATGCACGATGATTTAAAGCAGCGTTTCCCAGGCCGTGGAAAGCAAAAACCATCACCCGAACAATAAACCCAATAAATTAAAAAGTGCCCTAACGGGCATTTAAAAGTACTCCGGAAGACTAAATTGGTCTTCTGAAGTACTAAAAGGTACTTCGGAAGTAGAAAAAACACACTCCGAAGTACTAAAATCTCGTTCGGAACGTCGGCGAATACACTCCAAAGTACAAAAAACACACTCCATAGCTCGACGAATACACTCCGAGGTACTTAAATCTCGTTCGGAACGTCGACGAATATGTTCCGAAGTACAAAAAAGGCCTTCCGTACCTCGACGAATACACTCGGAGATAGAAAAATCTCGTTCGGAACGTCAACGAATATACTCCGAAGTACAAAAAACACACTTCGTACCTCGACGAATAAACTCAGATATAGAAAAAGCTCGTTCAGCACCTCGACGAATATACTCCGAAGTACAAAAAAGACATTCCATACCCTGATGTATACACTCTGAGATAGAAAAAGTTCGCTCAGGATGTTGACGAATAGAATGTCAAAACTTTAACACAAGAAATCTTCATATTTCTGTGAGGTTTTCTGTTATTTATCGAAATACAAAAAAGTAGGGAAAAATCAATTGTATTTTCCCTTTACAGAGCAATGTTAGTCATTCACAGAGCACTAATGCCCATCTGGCGAGTTTATATTGATACACAACTTAGTGATGGTTACATTTACGAATAATGTAAAGAATAAGCTTCAAAAAAATATAGAAAAAACTACATAGATATTATAAGTATGATTACAGATCGGATTTTTTTTCTCTTTACTCTGATGATAATAAATATTTCCGCATTCGGTCAGGAATTTAATATAAGAGGACAAGTTCTTGATGTTGAAAAAAAGTCTTTAGAATTTGTTGACGTAGTTTTTTTACAAAAGAACGATATACCAACCAAGCAAAGTATTACAGATAGTATAGGTTTTTTTCAGTTAAAAATTAAAGCGGGTGTTTATACCTTATTGTTAAAACAGTTTGGCAGAGAATTACTCAGAAAAACAATTTCAATTGATCAGAATATTGATCTTGGCGAGATACCCATTGATAAATCGCTGATATTGGATGAAGTTACTATTAAAGCAAATAGAAGACTTATCAAGAAAGAAGTAGACCGACTCGTTTTTGACGTAAGCCACTCCGTTAATGCTATAGGTGGAAATTTGATTGATGTATTGAAAGTAACTCCAGGGGTTTCCGTGATGAATGATAACGTTTCTATTGTTGGAAAAAACGCAGTAAAATTAATGGTCAATAACCGCGAGATAACCATTCCAAGTGGCGGACTGACTAATTTTTTAAATTCTATTCCAGCAAATGAAGTGGAACGAATAGAAGTGATTACCAACCCACCCTCCCAATTTGCAGCAGAAGATAATTATGGACTGATCAACATTATCTATAAAAAGCGCCAAAATTCATGGACAGGTAGAATTTATGGAAATTTTTTAAAAACCACTTATCCTGAATATGTTGCTGGAGGCAATATGTCCTACTATAGAAACAAATTCTCTCTGCTCTTAGATGTAAATGGTAAAAAAGGGAGTGAAGGTGTCATAGAAGATTCTAAAATTTACTATCCCAATCAATTTTGGAATGGAAGAACAGTCAGAAAAGATAGCAAAGACTACCTGTCCACCCGACTTTCTCTACAATATGATATTTCAAAAAAAGTAAGTATCGGTACTCAATACAGCGGAGGATTTGAAGGCCCCGATATTAAAGACAATAACAAGACAGTCATTACCGGCTCCGAAAATACAACTGATTCTTTAATTATTTCATCCGGAAATAACAACAGGAGCAATTTAAGCCATTCCTTAAACGGCTATGCGATAATCAAGTTAGATACTATGGGTACAATACTTTCACTTGACGTCGACTATTTCAAATATATTGAAGATCAAGATAGGGATTTTAGAACTGAAACGGTCTTTGTGGATGGGACTTCGGGGCATAATCTTTCCGTATACAATAATACGAGTAATCAAAATATAAATAATTATAGTTTTAAAGCCGATATGGTGCAGCCAGTAAAAAAAATCATTTTGAATTATGGTGGGAGAGTCAGTTTTATTAACAATCAAAATGCTGTATCCTTTTTTGATCTGAAATCTGGAAAACCTGTTATAGACCCCTTAAAGAGCGATCAATTTAATTATAAAGAAAATATTCAAGCCCTGTACTTTAGTGCTTCTCACAAGTTAGCTAATAACAAATGGAGCTTTAAATTAGGATTACGTTTCGAAAATACAAATACCAAAGGCGTTTCTCAAACGCTTGCTACAACAAACAAAAATAATTACAGTAAATTTTTCCCGACAGCCTATGTCAATTATGCACCTGATAAAGATAACACCTTTTCATTAAGCTACGGAAAAAGGATAAGGAGACCAAGATTTTGGGAAATAAATCCATTCAGATGGTATGTAAACGATTATACTTATTCAGAGGGTAATCCGTTTTTGCAACCATCTTATAGTGATAATTATGAATTTAACTATCTGTACAAAGGGAATTTAACGGCGATTGCATTTTTAAATGTGACCGACAATGGTTTTGGTCAAATCCCTTCAGTAGATCCTTCCACGAATATATTAGCGCTTACCCGTCAAAATTACTTTACGAAGTATAACTATGGTTTGGGTATGGTTTACAGCATTAGCTCCTTAGCCTGGTTAAACAGTTTCTTCCATAGCCAAATATATTACTCTGATACAAAGTTCAATCAGGATGTTGGAAGTGCTCTTATCGGAAAGGAGCAAAACGGATTTGCTTACACTTTCTCCAATAATACCACTCTTATTTTCAACAAGGATAAAACCCTGCTCGGCGAATTAAATTTTTGGTACCTATCCCCTAAAAAATCGGGATTATATAAAGAAGAAAGTGCTTATTCCTTGAGTCTGGGGGTTAAAGCATTGTTCCTAAAGAAAAATCTGCAGTTAGGGGTAAACTATTACGAT
>Ga0055530_10002019_pt1 | contig 13720 bp, 8 predicted proteins | sample Araplavi_mTSA_r2_FD_55009 | JGI IMG/M metagenome (GOLD analysis project Ga0055530, IMG submission 55009) | Arabidopsis root microbial communities from North Carolina, USA - plate scrape MF_Cvi_mTSA_r2 | ecosystem: Host-associated > Plants > Roots > Endosphere | place: USA: North Carolina... | reverse complement strand
ACGCCGCCACCGCCGTTAGTGGAACTGACGCCTTGGTTCGCTTCATTACGAGTGGCCGCAGCCCGATACGGCGGCCCATATGCCGATTGCCTGCAAACCGCCCAGGCCTTGCTTGCCGAACCACAGGATGTGGTGGTGTTGCACGGCGACATGCACCATGACAACGTCCTCGATTTCGGCCCACGGGGCTGGCTGGCGATCGATCCCAAACGGGTGCAGGGCGAGCGCGGTTATGACTATGCCAACCTGATCTGCAACCCGGAATTGCCCACCGCCACCGACCCCGAGCGCTTTCGGAGACAAGTCGACGTGATCTGCGAAGCAGCGGGAATCGAGCGAAAACGCCTGCTGCAATGGGTACTGGCGTTCGCCGGACTGTCTGCCGCATGGTTTCTGGAGGATGACGAGCAAACTGCGGCAAAAGGACAGCTGAAAGTCGCGCAACTGGCGGCTTCTGCGCTCGATGCCTGACACGTCTAAGGGTTTTCGGAAGGCCCGCTATGGCGAATGTCTTACACGCGATGGTAGCTATTTCGACTATTGCCGATTGGATCCACAGCGTAATCTAGCCTCATCAACTGAAGCACAGGGAGTGTTTCAGGATCACGGATGATCGACCATTAGCAAGGATCGCTGCCGACAGGGAGTCGATAATGGTCTTGGGAAAAACCCGCTTCGGCGGGTTTTTTTTCGTCCACAGAAAAGTGCCGTGCCCAAACAGAAACACCGCCAATTGGCGGTGTTTCTGCATCTGCAGGTTTTAAGAGGCGATCAACTGGCGCAACACGTAATGCAGGATCCCGCCGGACTTGAAGTACTCGACCTCGTTCAAGGTGTCGATGCGACACAGCACTTCAATTTTCTCCTGACGCCCGTCTTCACGGGTGATGACCAGGGTCAGGTTCATCCGTGGCGTCAGCTCTACACCGCTCAGGCCCTGAATATCCAGGGTTTCTTTGCCGGTGAGGTTCAGGCTCTTGCGGTTCTGATCCAGCTTGAACTGCAACGGCAACACGCCCATGCCCACCAGGTTGGAACGGTGGATGCGCTCGAAGCTTTCGGCAATCACCGCTTTTACTCCGAGCAGGTTGGTGCCCTTGGCGGCCCAGTCGCGGCTGGAGCCGGTGCCGTATTCTTGCCCGGCAATCACCACCAGCGGCGTGCCCGAGGCCTGATAACGCATGGCCGCGTCGTAGATCGCCAGTTTCTCGCCGGTCGGAATGTAGATCGTGTTGCCACCTTCCTCGCCGCCGAGCATTTCGTTGCGGATGCGGATGTTGGCAAACGTGCCGCGCATCATCACTTCGTGGTTGCCCCGGCGCGAGCCGTAGGAGTTGAAGTCCCGTGGCTCGACGCCTTGCTCACGCAGGTAACGTCCGGCCGGGCTGTCGACCTTGATGTTGCCGGCGGGGGAGATGTGGTCGGTGGTCACCGAGTCGCCCAGCAAGGCCAGTACTCGCGCACCTTTCACATCGGCGATCACCGGCAATGGCCCGGCAATGTCATCGAAGAACGGCGGATGCTGGATGTAGGTCGAATCCGCCTGCCAGACGTAGGTCGCGGCTTGCGGCACTTCGATGGCTTGCCACTGTTCGTCACCGGCAAACACCTCGGCGTACTCCTTGTGAAACATCGCTGTATTGACCTGATTCACCGCGTCGGCGATTTCCTTGCTGCTCGGCCAGATGTCACGCAGGTAAACCGGGTTACCTTGCTGGTCGTTACCCAGCGGTTCGCTGCTGATGTCTGTGCGCACACTGCCGGCCAGGGCGTAAGCGACCACCAGCGGCGGCGAGGCCAGCCAGTTGGTTTTCACCAGCGGATGCACCCGGCCTTCAAAGTTGCGGTTGCCGGACAGCACCGAAGCCACGGTCAGGTCGGCTTTCTGGATGGCTTTTTCGATCGGTTCCGGCAGCGGCCCGGAGTTGCCGATACAAGTGGTGCAGCCATAGCCCACCAGCGAAAAACCGAGCTGATCGAGGTACTGCGTCAGCCCAGCGGCTTTGTAGTAATCGGTGACGACTTTCGAACCCGGTGCCAGTGAGCTCTTCACCCACGGCTTGCGGGTCAGGCCTTTTTCCACGGCTTTTTTCGCCAGCAGGCCGGCAGCCATCATCACGCTGGGGTTGGAGGTGTTGGTGCAGGAGGTGATCGCGGCAATCACCACGGCGCCGTTTTTCAGGCGATAGGTGTGGCCGTCGTACTCGTAGTCCGTTTCGCCGACCAGATCGGCATTGCCCACCGCCACGCCACCGCCGCCTTCGCTTTCCAGGCGTCCTTCTTCCTTGCTGGTAGGTTTGAATTGCAAGTCGAGGAAGTCACTGAACGCCTGACCGACATTCGGCAGCGAGACACGGTCTTGCGGACGTTTAGGCCCGGCGAGGCTGGCTTCGACGCTGCCCATGTCCAGCGCCAGGCTATCGGTGAACACCGGTTCCTGACCGGGCAGGCGCCACAGGCCCTGAGCCTTGGTGTAGGCCTCGACCAGTTTCACCACTTCAGGCGGACGGCCGGACAGGCGCAGGTAGTCGAGGGTCACGTCATCGACCGGGAAGAATCCGCAGGTCGCGCCATATTCCGGAGCCATGTTCGCGATGGTTGCGCGGTCGGCGAGCGGCAGGTCGGCGAGGCCGTCGCCATAGAACTCGACGAATTTGCCGACCACGCCTTTCTTGCGCAGCATCTGGGTCACGGTCAGCACCAGGTCGGTGGCGGTGATGCCTTCCTTGAGCTTGCCGGTGAGTTTGAAGCCGATCACTTCGGGAATCAGCATCGACACCGGTTGCCCGAGCATCGCCGCTTCCGCCTCGATCCCGCCGACGCCCCAACCGAGTACGCCGAGGCCGTTGATCATGGTGGTGTGGGAGTCGGTGCCGACCAGCGTGTCGGGGAAGGCATAGGTGCGGCCGTCTTCGTCCTTGGTCCACACGGTGCGGCCGAGGTATTCGAGGTTGACCTGGTGGCAGATCCCGGTGCCCGGCGGCACCACGCTGAAGTTGTCGAAAGCACTCTGGCCCCAGCGCAGGAAAGCGTAGCGTTCGCCGTTGCGCTGCATTTCGATGTCGACGTTCTGTTCGAAGGCGATGGCGCTGGCGAATTTGTCGACCATCACTGAGTGGTCGATCACCAGATCCACCGGAGAAAGCGGGTTGATTCGTTGCGGATCACCGCCTGCCTTGGCCATGGCGGCGCGCATAGCGGCCAGATCGACCACGGCGGGTACGCCGGTGAAGTCCTGCATCAGCACGCGGGCAGGGCGGTACTGGATTTCCCGGTCGGAGCGGCGCTCCTTGAGCCACGCGGCAATGGCCTTGAGGTCGGCGCCGGTGACGGTTTTTTCATCCTCCCAGCGCAGCAGGTTTTCCAGCAGGACTTTCAGCGACATCGGCAACCTGTCGAGATCGCCCANGNTNTTGGCNGCATCCGGCAGGCTGAAATAGTGGTAAGTCTTGTCATCGACTTTGAGGGTTTTCAGAGAATTCAGACTATCGAGGGACGGCATTACGATCACTCCTTTGAATCCGCACGGCTACGGATTGAGGGGACGGGCAGAGCTATCAACGTAGCCCTGTTTTCAGTAGCTGGCTAATAACTGGACTCTATGGACAGAACCAAGGTTCCGACATGGGCTATCATGCGCCGGTTTTCGTGACAGGCTTTGCTTCAANGCAGGGTCTGGGCATCGCGCAGGGGATGAATGATCGCCCTCTGCCCAGGAGTAAGAATGAACACCCTATTCATGCATTGCCGGCCAGGCTTCGAAGGCGAAGTCTGCTCGGAGATTTCCGACCTCGCCGCCCAACTCAACGTGGCCGGCTACGCCAAGGCCAAACCGGCGACCGCTTGCGCCGAGTTCGTCTGCACCGAAGAAGACGGTGCCGAGCGCCTGATGCGTGGCCAGCGTTTCGCCGAGCTGATCTTCCCGCGCCAGTGGGCGCGCGGGTTTTTCATCGATCTGCCGGAAACCGACCGCATCAGCGTAATCCTCGCGCACATGGCCGAATTCCCGGTGTGTGGCAGCCTGTGGCTGGAAGTCGTCGACACCAACGACGGCAAGGAACTGTCGAACTTCTGCAAGAAGTTCGAAGGCCCACTGCGCAAGGCCCTGACCGGCGCCGGCAAACTGGTGGAAGACGCCAGCAAGCCGCGTCTGTTACTGACCTTCAAAAGCGGTCGTGAGGTGTTCCTCGGTCTGGCCGATGCCGGTAACTCGGCAATGTGGCCGATGGGCATTCCGCGCCTGAAGTTCCCGCGCGAGGCGCCGAGCCGTTCGACCCTGAANCTGGAAGAGGCCTGGCACCACTTCATCCCNCGCGATCAGTGGGAAGATCGCCTGCACAGCGACATGACCGGCGTCGACCTCGGCGCGGCGCCGGGCGGCTGGACCTGGCANCTGGTCAATCGCGGCATGCTGGTGACCGCCATCGACAACGGCCCGATGGCCGAAAGCCTGATGGACACCGGTCTGGTGCAGCACTTGATGGCNGACGGTTTNACCTTCAAACCNAAGCAACCGGTGGACTGGATGGTCTGCGACATCGTCGAGAAGCCGGCGCGCAANGCCGCGATGCTCGAAGAGTGGATCGGCGAGGGGCATTGCCGGGAAGCGGTGGTCAACCTCAAGTTGCCGATGAAGCAGCGTTACGCNGAAGTGAAGCGCCTGCTCGAACGCATCGCCGACGGTTTCAAGGCCCGNGGGATCAAGGTCGACATCGGCTGCAAGCAGCTNTACCACGACCGCGAGGAAGTGACCTGCCATTTGCGCCGCCATGACGTGAAGAAANCCAAAGCCCGCTGAGCGCGCGACAGGTGACCGAACACCCGGCATTGGGCGACAATGCCGGCCAGTTTCAGGAGTGAATCATGAGTGAAATGATCAATACGCCGGTCGACGGCACCCTCGACGCTACGGGCCTCAACTGCCCGGAGCCGGTGATGATGCTGCACCAGCACATCCGTGACCTGGTGCCCGGCGGCCTGCTCAAGGTGATCGCCACCGACCCGTCGACCCGTCGCGACATCCCCAAGTTCTGCGTGTTTCTCGACCATGAACTGGTGGGGCAGCACGAAGAAGCCGGGACCTATCTGTACTGGATTCGCAAGAAGTCCGNTTGATCGGAAGGCAAAAAAAAGACCTGCATGTGCAGGTCTTTTTTTATGGCCGGTCAGCCCATCGAACGGCTGATGCGAATGCGTTTGCGTGCACTGCGCGTCAGGCGGATCGACAGCATCAGCGCCGCGCAGCTGAGGCCGACGATCAGGCCTTCCCACAAGCCGCTCGGGCCGCGTGGCTCGCCGAGCCAGTCGGTCAGGCCGAGGGCATAACCTACCGGCAGGCCGATGCCCCAATAGGCGAACAGGGTCAGGATCATCGTCACGCGAGTGTCCTGATAACCGCGCAGGGCGCCGGCGGCGGTGACCTGAATCGCGTCGGAGAACTGGAACAGCGCCGAATACACGATCAGCATCGCCGCGATGTGAATCACCATCGGATCGGAGGTGTAGATCGCTGCAATATGTTCGCGCATCAGCAGCATCATGCTCGCCGACAGGCAGGCGTAGGCCAGCGCGGTGCCCATGCCGACACCTGCGGCGAAACGTGCTTCACGGGGTTCTTCACGGCCCAGAGCCTGGCCGACGCGCACGGTCACGGCCATGCCCAGCGAATACGGAATCATGAACACCAGCGAGCTGACGTTCAGCGCGATCTGGTGCCCGGCCACCACCGTGGCGCCGAGGCTGCCGATCAGCAGCGCGATCACCGCGAAGATGCTCGACTCGGCAAACACCGCGACGCCGATCGGCAGACCGATGGCCAGCAAACGCTTGATCACCGCCCATTGCGGCCAGTCGAAACGGCTGAACAGTTCGCTCGACTTGTAGGCCGGCGCCCAGCGCTCATAAACGACCAGACCCAGCGCCATCACCCACATCACGATCGCCGTGGCCCAGCCGCAACCGACGCCGCCCATGGCCGGCACGCCAAAGTGGCCATAAATGAACACGTAGTTCAGTGGAATGTTCAGCGCCAGACCGCACAGGCCCAGCACCATCGCCGGGCGGGTACGACCGATGCCGTCACTGGTGCAGCGCAGCACATGGTAGAAAGCCACGGCCGGCAGACCGCTGGCGATACCGTGCAGGTATTGCATGCACGGACCGATCAGCTCCGGATCAACTTTCATCAAATGCAGAATCGGTTCGGCACTGAACAGCATGGTGGTCGCCATCAGGCCCACCACCAGTGCCAGCCACAAGGCCTGGCGCACGATCGGGCCGATTTCGCTGTGGGTGCCGGCGCCGAAGCGTTGGGCGACTTTCGGCGTGGTGGCCAACAGGGTGCCGGTCATCAGCAGGAACACCGGCACCCAGATCGAGTTGCCCAGCGCCACGGCCGCGAGATCCTTCGGCCCGACGCGCCCGGCCATCACCGCATCGACGAAGCCCATGGCGGTGGTCGCCAGTTGCGCGATCATGATCGGCAGGGCCAGGCCGAGCAGATTCTTCAGCTCCAGGCGAACCCGGGCAGGGCGGTTGAGGGAAACGGCAGCGGGGCGGTCAGTCACGGAATTCACAGGCAAAGCGTCCACAGGGGTTGATGCGCAAGGCCGGGCATTCTACGCCGCTGACGTTATGGTCAGGAAAAATCCTCTGTTGCGGATTTGTAATCGCCTTCGACCGATCAAGAAAGAACAGCCTGCTGGCTCATCGCAGTCCCAGCGCCTACACTGCCGATCCGCCCAAGGAGCCCCGCCATGCTGATTGTTGCCGACGAAAATATCCCGCTGCTCGATGCCTTTTTTGCCGGTTTCGGTGAGATTCGCCGAGTACCGGGCCGTTCCATCGACCGGGCCACGGTCGAACAGGCCGATGTATTGCTGGTGCGCTCGGTGACCAACGTCAACCGCGCACTGCTTGAAGGCAGCAAGGTGCGTTTTGTCGGCACCTGCACCATCGGCACCGATCATCTGGATCTCGATTACTTCAATGAGGCCGGGATCACCTGGTCCAGCGCGCCCGGCTGCAATGCCCGGGGCGTGGTTGATTACGTACTCGGCAGTCTGATGACCCTGGCTGAAATCGAAGGTGTCGATTTGCGTGAGCGCACTTACGGTGTGATCGGCGCCGGTGAAGTCGGGGGGCGCCTGATCAAGGTGTTGAAAGGGCTGGGCTGGAACGTGAAAGTCTGCGATCCGCCACGTCAGGCGGTCGAGGGCGGCGACTATGTCAGTCTGGAGCAGGTCATCGCGCAGTGCGACGTGATCAGCCTGCACACCCCGCTGACCCGCAGCGGCGACGGGGCGACCTGGCATTTGTTCGACGAGCAGCGTTTGCAGCAGCTCAAGCCCGGCGCCTGGCTGATCAACGCGGCTCGCGGTCCGGTGGTGGATAACACCGCGCTGCGCGAAGTGCTGCTGGAGCGTGAAGACTTGCAAGCGGTGCTCGATGTCTGGGAAGCCGAGCCGCAAGTCGATGTCGCGCTGGCCGAACTCTGCGTGCTGGCAACGCCGCACATTGCCGGTTACAGCCTCGACGGCAAACAGCGCGGCACCGCGCAGATCTATCAGGCGTACTGCGAATTTATCGGTGAGCCCGCCAGCATTCAGCTCGGTGATCTGCTGCCGGCACCATGGTTGTCGGAAGTTTCCCTGCATGCCGACAGCGATCCGGCCTGGGCGCTGGCGATGTTGTGCCGTGGCGTGTACGACCCGCGCCGGGACGACGCGGATTTCCGTCGCACGCTGCTGGGCAGCGTCGGTGAGCAACGTGCCGCGTTTGATTTGCTGCGCAAACAGTATCCGTCGCGACGCGAGATCGAAGGTTTGAAAGTGCGGATCGACGGTGATTCGCCGGCCTTGCGCCAGATCGTGACTGCGTTGGGCGCTGTGGCCGTATAAACAGCGGGCAGAAAAAACCCGGCCTGCAGGGGCCGGGTCAGGAAGACGGTGGCGATATCACTCTTGTTCGGCAGGCTTGACCAATCGCTTCTCCAGTTCGCGGCAGGCGTCCTGGATCATGTCTTCAGTGATTGGCACTTCGCGCCCATCCTTATCGATGATCGAGCAACCCAGAGGTTGGCCGGGCTTGGTGCGGATCACTTCAATTTTGTCATCGCTGCTGTTTTGCAAGGACATGGCCTGTCTCCTCATCAGGTTGTGTGCCTAGGTTAAAACCGTCAGGTGACCAGGCTGTGACAACTCCCTGCGGTCGGTCCGGAACGGCATCTCCACTCAAACAGAAATGACCGTCTGTCTCAACCCGGACCTTAGACCAATAGCATCTAGGGAGTAGTCGGACCGGTCATATTTAACCTGACTCATTGTGATTTACAGAGTTCCACCCCATTTGAGTCTGTAGGCTGGCCCTATCCATCAGCACACGACGTGAATCTGAATGATCCCGATGCTTTCCTCGCGCCACCGCCGGGCCTTGCGCCTGACCAGTCATTTCCTTGCTCCCTATCGCTGGCCGGCCTTCGGCGCACTGCTCGCGCTGATCGTCACGGCCGGCATTACCCTGTCGATGGGGCAGGGCATCAAGTTGCTGGTCGATCAAGGCTTCATGACCCAGTCGCCGCACCTGCTCAATCAATCCATAGGCCTGTTCATGCTTTTGGTATTCGGCTTGGCGGTCGGCACGTTTGCGCGGTTTTATCTGGTGTCGTGGATCGGTGAGCGCGTGGTGGCGGACATCCGTCGACAGGTATTCAACCATCTGGTGTACCTGCATCCCGGGTTTTACGAGGACAACCGCAGTTCGGAAATCCAGTCGCGGCTGACCGCTGACACCACGCTGCTGCAATCGGTGATCGGCTCGTCGCTGTCGCTGTTCCTGCGCAATTTGCTGATGGTCATCGGCGGTGTGGTGCTGCTGTTCATCACCAACCCCAAGCTCACCAGCATCGTGGTGATCGCACTGCCGCTGGTGATTGCGCCGATCCTGATTTTCGGCCGCCGCGTGCGTAACCTCTCCCGGCTGAGTCAGGACCGGATCGCCGACATTGGCAGCTATGTTTCGGAGACTCTTGGCCAGATCAAGACCGTACAGGCCTACAACCATCAGGTGCAGGACGAACAGCGTTTCGCCAGCACCGTCGAGCAGGCATTCGAGACCGCGCGGAAACGGATTTTCCAGCGGGCCTGGCTGATCACGCTGGTGATCGTGCTGGTGCTCGGCGCCGTCGCGGTGATGTTGTGGGTTGGCGGCATGGACGTGATTGCCGGGCGGATTTCTGCCGGTGAACTGGCGGCGTTCGTGTTCTACAGCCTGATCGTCGGCAGTGCCTTTGGAACATTGAGCGAAGTGATAGGTGAGTTGCAGCGAGCAGCCGGCGCCGCCGAGCGCATCGCCGAATTGCTGCGCTCAGAGAACATCATCCAGCCACCTACCACGGGATTGGTGACGCTGCCGGAGCAAGTCAAAGGCGAGCTGGGATTGCAGGATGTGCGTTTTTCCTACCCTTCGCGTCCCGAAAGCCTCGCCGTCGATGGCTTGAGTCTGACGATCAACGCCGGCGAAACCCTCGCGCTAGTGGGGCCGTCTGGCGCGGGCAAGTCCACGGTGTATGACTTGTTGCTGCGTTTCTACGATCCCCGGGAAGGGCGGATCCTGATCGACGGCGTGCCGCTGACGAGCCTCGATCCTCTGGACCTGCGTCGCTGCTTCGCGCTGGTCTCGCAAACCCCGGCGCTGTTCTTCGGCAGTGTCGAAGAAAACATCCGTTATGGCTGCCCGACCGCCACGCTGGAGCAGGTGCGGGAAGCTGCGAAAATTGCCCACGCCCATGATTTCATCGAACAGATGCCCGACGGTTACCAGACCCACCTGGGCGACGGCGGTCTTGGCCTGTCAGGCGGCCAACGCCAGCGCCTGGCCATCGCCCGGGCGCTGTTGGTGGATGCACCGATCCTGTTGCTTGACGAAGCCACCAGCGCCCTCGACGCCCAGAGCGAACACCTGATCCAGCAAGCGCTGCCGAGCCTGATGCAAAACCGCACCACACTGGTGATCGCCCACCGGTTGGCCACGGTGAAAAACGCCGACCGGATCGCGGTGATGGATCAGGGCAAACTGGTTGCGATCGGCACGCATCAGGAGCTGATTGCGAGTAATCCGTTGTATGCGCGGTTGGCGGCGTTGCAGTTCAGTGATGGTCATCAGGCTTCGACCGACCAAGTAACCGACTAAGTAACCGACCCAGTAGAGCGCCATAAAAAATGCCCGCATCTCTCGATGCGGGCATTTTTGTTTACGTCGATCTATCGGCGAAACACGTCCCGATCACTGATCGTCGAAATACCGCTCATGCCAGTCCACCAGCGGTTGCGGCGAGTTGAGTTTCTGGCCGTAGATCACCGAGTAGGACAGCACGTTCTGTACGTACTGGCGGGTTTCGTCGAACGGGATGCTTTCCACCCACACGTCGAAGCTCAGGTGGTCGGCGCCACGCAGCCACTGGCGCACGCGGCCGGGGCCGGCGTTGTAGGCGGCGGAGGCGAGCACGCGGTTACCGTTGAACTGGCTGTGCACCTGGCTCAGGTAAGCGGCGCCGAGCTGGATGTTTTTATCCGGATCGAGCACCTGCTGTGGCGAGGCCAATGGAATGCTGAACTTGCGCGCGGTTTCCTTGGCGGTGCCGGGCATCAGTTGCATCAGGCCGCTGGCGCCGACGCTGGAGCGGGCGTCGTCCATGAATGCACTTTCCTGACGGGTGATGGCGAACACCCAGCTCGAATGCAGGCCGCGCACCTTGGCTTCCCGCACCAGAGTGTCGCGGTGGGCCATCGGGAAGCGGATGTCCAGATCATCCCAGTACTGCGCCTGACTGATGGTGCGGATGGCCGGGAAATACCATTTCAGGTCGTATGCCAGTTTCGCCTGGGCGACCATTTCGTCGCGGCTGAAGTGCCGGCTGACGTGATACCACTCGCGGCGACCGTCGACGATCTGCCCACGGGCGTGGAACTCCAATGCGCGTCGCACGCCAGGGGTATTGCGCACCTTGTTGATCAGCGCCTGACTGAGCACTAGCGGCTTGTTGTTCAGCGAATACGGCGACTGCGAGCGGTCGGCGGCGAGGAAACCGTAGAAATCACGTTCCCGCGACAGGTTCTTGTACAGCGTCTGCGCTTCCGGGTTCTGCGGTTGCGCCAGTTCCAGACTGCGGGCCTGCCAGTAGCGCCAGCGGTTGGTAGTGGCCAGATCCTGCGGCAGGCGGCGGGTCAGTTGGTAGGCGTCGTCCCAACGCGCCAGGCGCAGCAGCAGACGCAGGCGCCATTCGGACACGGTGTTGTCGCGCAGTTCCGGGTCGTACTTGGTCATCACGTCCAGCGCGCGGCTGTCGAAGCGGCGGGCGAGGGTCAGGCCGATTTCCCGGGCGATCGCGACTTTTTCATCCCGGGAGAAATGCATGCTACTGGCGTAACCGTCGAGCAGGGCCATGGCCTTGTCCGGGTCCTGACGCGCGAGGCGGCGCAGACCGAGGCTGACCACGTCCGACATCGGTTCATCAGCCGGCGTGAAACGCGACGGCTGATTGAGCAGTTCCGGTTTCTGCGCCACGTCCGCCAGCAGGCGACCGCGCGGGGCGAGGGTGGTCAGGCCGTTGACCAGGCTGTTGGCCAGTGGGTAGTTGCGGTGCTGGGCGGCGAGTTTGGCGCGTTCCCAGCGTTTCTGTTCGGTTAACTGACCTTCGGCGGCCCACATGCCGAACAGCGCGTCACAGGCAGCGGGCTGGGATTTGCCGGTCAGCCACAGCTTCTCGGCGTTGGCGTAGCCCTCGGCCTTCTTGTTGTGGCTGATCTGGTACTGCGCGTTCAGGCAGTCCAGCTCGGTGAAATTCAGTTTGGGGTCGTAATACTTGACGAACGTCGCCCAGTCGCCGCGATCGGCCAGCCAGCGCAGCCAGCGCAACTTCATCCAGTTGGCCTGGGGCAGGTCACCGTGTTCGGCGAGGAATTTTTCGATCTCCGCGTTGCTCGCGGTTTTCAGCCGGGCGGTCAGCTCGTCGTAAGCCAGGTATGGCTCCAGCGGATAATCAGCCAGAGCCTGGCTGTAACGGAAATACGGGCCGGTGTCGCCCTTGGCTAGGGCGCGTTTGGCTTCATCGTAATACTGGCGTTGGGTGGACAGGTCCACCGCCTGGGCGGATTGAACGGCAGCGGCGGAAAGCAGCAAACATGACAAAACACTGAAGAGGCGACTGCGCATGAGACATCCGGGCAGAGAAATCATGACAAGTGCCGGCCCAAAACCCGCACTGAATTGTCTGTAGCTTAGCCTTTTGCCAGCAGGGGGCGAAAGCTTTGCCGGCCTTGCAGCACAAGTTCGCAACAATTGTTGTGCAGAGTGCGTCAGCGGCGAAATTGCCGGCCTGCTCGGCCCCCGATTCAGGTAGAATGCGCGCCCGGTTTTTGGAGAAGCTCATGACCCTGCTCAAATTCAGCGATGTGTCCCTTGCATTCGGCGCGATGCCGTTGTTGGACAAGGTGTCCTGGCAGATCGCCCGTGGTGAGCGGGTGTGCATCATCGGCCGCAACGGCACTGGCAAATCCAGCATGATGAAACTGGTCAAGGGCGACCAGAAGCCTGATGACGGCTCGGTGTGGCGTGCCCCCGGTCTGAAAATCGGTGAATTGCCACAGGAACTGCCGGTGGCCGACGAGCGGACAGTGTTCGACGTGGTTGCCGAAGGCCTCGACGGCGTCGGCGCCTTGCTCGCCGAATACCATCACCTGAGCCAGAACATCGTCACCGATGCCGATCTGGACAAGCTGATGCACGTTCAGCACGACCTCGAAGCCCGCGATGGCTGGCGCTTGCAGACCCTGGTCGACAGCACCCTGAGCCGCCTGCAATTGCCGGCCGACAAGACCCTCGCCGAACTGTCCGGCGGCTGGCGTCGTCGTGTGCTGCTGGCGCAGGCGCTGGTGTCCGAGCCGGATCTGCTGCTGCTCGACGAACCGACCAACCACCTGGACATCGGTGCGATTGCCTGGCTTGAAGAAGCGCTGAAGGATTTCCAGGGCGCCGTGCTGTTCATCACGCACGACCGTTCCTTCCTGCAAAACCTTGCCACCCGCATCCTCGAACTGGATCGGGGTGGCCTGATCGACTGGAACGGCGACTACGCCAGTTTCCTCGTTCATAAAGAAGCCGCACTGGCGGCCGAAGAAACCGCCAACGCGCTGTTCGACAAGCGTCTGGCCCAGGAAGAAGTGTGGATTCGCCAGGGCATCAAGGCCCGCCGCACCCGTAACGAAGGCCGCGTACGTGCGCTGAAAGCATTGCGCGTGGAGCGCAGCGAGCGTCGCGAGCGCACCGGCAAGGCCAACATCCAGCTGGAAACAGCGGAGAAGTCCGGCAAGCAGGTGATGGTGCTGGATAACGTGAGCTTCGCGCATCCTGGCGGTCCGTTCCTGATCCGTGATTTCTCCATGGTGCTGCAGCGTGGCGACCGGATCGGTCTGCTCGGCGCCAATGGTACCGGCAAGACCACCCTGCTGAAACTGATGCTCAGCGGTCTGCAACCGACCAGCGGCAAAGTGGAAGAGGGCACCAAGATCGATGTGGCCTACTTCGACCAGTTGCGCCATCAGCTGGATCTGGAAAAGACCGTGATCGACAACGTCGCCGAAGGTCGCGACTTCATCGATATCGACGGCCAGAGCCGCCACGTGCTGAGCTACCTCGGCGACTTCCTGTTCAGCCCGCAGCGTGC
>Ga0055530_10002018_pt1 | contig 13738 bp, 13 predicted proteins | sample Araplavi_mTSA_r2_FD_55009 | JGI IMG/M metagenome (GOLD analysis project Ga0055530, IMG submission 55009) | Arabidopsis root microbial communities from North Carolina, USA - plate scrape MF_Cvi_mTSA_r2 | ecosystem: Host-associated > Plants > Roots > Endosphere | place: USA: North Carolina... | reverse complement strand
ATCGGCAAGCCATCGCACAACTCGCGCGCGTACGCCGCCTGCTCGCGCGACACCGTCACGCCGACGCCGGTGATGCCGTAACGCTCCGCCGCGAACTTCAGCGCCTCGCCCCAGCCGCAGCCGATGTCGAGCACCTTCATCCCCGGTTGCAGGCCCAGCTTGCGGCAGACCAGGTCGAGCTTGGCTTCCTGCGCGTCGTCGAGATTGTCCAGCAAGCGTCCATCGCGGTCGCGCCAGTACGCGCAGCTGTAGACCATCCGCTTGCCNAGCATCGCGCGNTACAGGTCGTTGCCCAGGTCGTAATGGCGTTCGCCNACCTGGAAACTGCGGCGGCGGCTNTGCAGGTTGGTCAGGCGCGCACGCAGCGCGTCGATGGCGACGCCGATGCCGTGCACCTTCTGGTCCAGGTCGGCGGCGATCATGCGGTACAGCATCCCGTCCAGCGACGGCACGCGCCACCACCCCTCCATGTAGGACTCGCCCAGTCCGAGCGAGCCCTGCGAAAGCACGCGCGCGTGGAAGCGCTCGTCCTCGACGTGGAGGTCCCAGGGCCGGTCGCCATCCAGGCGGACATCGGCCAACGACAACAGCTGCTCGACCCGACTGCGCAATGCGGACATGGCGGCTCCGGCGGGGGTGACGTCGAGTGGCCCGGCGTCGATGTGCCCGGCCGGTGCGGCCGGGATGCCCGATCCTAGCGCGTCGGCGCGGGAGGCTCCGCGACGGGCGCCGGCAGCGCGGCGGCGAACAGCGGGCGGTACTCGGGCGCCAGGTGCGGCGCGAGGACGTCGATCGGCACTTCCACCGTCTGCGTGCCGTCCGAATACGGGCCCACCTGGTACGGCGCGAAGACGAACCGCAGCCCGGACAGTCGCCCGTCGGGGGCGGCCATCGGCTCGAACAGCGCGAAGTCCGACGGTTCCGGCTGGGTGCCGTCGTCGATCATCTTCGAGGCGTTCTTCACCACTTCGGCGCGTTCCTCCGGCGGGAGNTCGTCGGCATCCACGCGCTGNGANAGCGCGGCGTGCAACTGCTCGCGCACGTAATCGGACACGGCGGTCCAGCCGGCGGAAGTTGGGATCAACTGCTGCGCGGTCAGCATGCGGTTCTGCTTCGGCAACCAGACGAAGCGCGCNATCAGCGGCGCCCCGTGCGCGCCGCCGGTGTAGCTGCTNCCGTCGGCGGCGACGGCAACCACGTCAGGCGTGTGCATCAGCTCGGTGAAGCTCAGCGACAGGTCGTACGGCGCGCTGGTNGCGCCGCCGGGCTGGTTGCGTGCCTTGGCCGCTTCGACCAGGTCCGCNCGCGCGGCGTCGGCGTACTTCTTCAGTTCCGCGGCGAGTCCCGGGTACTGCTCCGCCGGAACCTGGTAGCTGATGCCGATGATGTAGTCGGACGTGGATTCGGACACGTCTTCCAGCTTTACCTGCGCGGGCTCGACCACCGCCGGTTCGCCCGGCGTCGCGGTCGGCGTGCCGGGTGTGGCGACGGGTGTGGTGGGTTCGGGTTCTCGCTTGCACGCGGCGAGCGCCGCGGCCAGAGCGCACAGCAGGAACAGTCGCTTCATGGGCAATCCCTTGTCATGCGACGCAGGTTAGCTGCGGCGGCGTGATGTCGGGATGGAGACAAACTCACATCCGGCTAACGCTCACCAGCTTTCGCGCTTGGGCAGCAGGCCGCGAAGTTCGGCTTCGGTGAGGTTGCGCCACTGGCCCGTTTTCAGGTGCCCGAGCTTGACGTTGCCGATCCGCACGCGCATCAGCTGCTTCACCCGGAAACCGAAGTGCGCGGCCATCAGGCGGATCTGCCGGTTCAGGCCCTGCACCAGCACGATGCGGAAGCCGAACCGGTTCAACCGGCCGGTACGGCACGGCAGGGTCATCTCGCCGTGCACCGGCACGCCGCGCGCCATGCCGCGCAGGAATTCGTCGGTCACCGCGTTGTTCACCGCGACCAGGTATTCCTTCTCCAGCTTGTTCTCGGCGCGCAGGATCTCGTTGACGATGTCGCCGTTGCTGGTGAGCAGGATCAGGCCTTCGGAATCCTTGTCCAGGCGGCCGATCGGGAAGATGCGGCGCTCGTGGCCGACGAAATCCACGATGTTTCCCTTCACCGTCGACTCGGTCGTGCAGGTGACGCCCACCGGCTTGTTCAGCGCGATGTAGACGTGCTGGCGCTTGTTCCTGGCGACGGTGCGCGCCTTCAGGGGCTGGCCGTCGACGAGGACCTCGTCGCCCTCGCCCACTTCGGCGCCCACGCGCGCGCGCAGNCCGTTGACCGTGACCCGGCCTTCGGCGATGAGGCTGTCGGCCTCGCGCCGGGAGCAATGGCCGGTGTCGCTGATGTGCTTGTTCAGGCGCATGCGCGGTAGCGCCGGGGCGGCGCGGGTGTCGGGGGACGGGGCGCGAATGCTGTCACACCTTGGGCCTCCACGCACCCCGGCGCGCTTCCAATGCGATGAAGGGGCCGGAAGAACGGCGATCCGGGCGGGCTGTCATTGCTGGCGCCTGCCGCCACGGAATCGCCGCTTCCGGCCGCTAGCTTTGCCCGGTCAGACCAGCAGCTGGTTGTATTCGGGGTGCCGCTCGACCCAGGCCGCCGCATAGGCGCACTTGGGGTGCACGTGCCAGCCCTGCGCCTTGGCGTACTCGAACGCGGCGCGCACGAGCTCACCGGCGATNCCCCGGCCGCCGATCGCGTCCGGCACGCCGGTGTGNACGATCACCAGGCGGTCNCCCTCTCGGCGGTACTCCAGCAGCGCGACCTCGCCGTCGACCGTCGTGGTGAAGACGGTCGAAGCGGGGTCGTGCTCGATTTCATGCGTGGTCATGGGAGGGCCCGATTGGAGTCAATGGCGATCATGCCTGCCTCACCGCGCATCGCGCTTGCCCTGGTTGCGACGGTCCTGGCTGCTGATGTGGCCCTGGTTGCCTTCCAGGCGGATCTCGGCGTTGTGCAGTTCCCTCGCCTTTTCCGAAGCGCTGTCGGACATCGCGCCCGGATGGCCCGCGTGGCCGTGGTTCGCATCGAACTGCTGCCACGGCGCCGGCTGGTGGTCGCGCTCCTGCTTGGCGGCCAGCAGCTCGCGCGTGTTGGCCAGCGCCTGTTCGGGCGTGATCTGCGGCTTGGGCTCGGCGCGACGGCGCGGCGGCTTGCGGGGCGTGGCGCGCGTCGGGGCCGTCTGGCGGGTCGCGGTCTTGCGTGCGCCGGGAGCCTGCTTCGCGGTCGCCTTGCGGGCTGCGACCTTCTTGGGTGCGACCTTCCTGGGTGCGACTTTCTTCGGTGCGACCTTCTTCGCTGCGACTTTCTTCGCCGCGGCCTTCTTCACCGCCTTCTTTGCCGCAACCTTCTTCGTTGCGGTCTTGCGGCTTGCGGTCTTCGATGGGGTCTTCCTGGCGGCGGCCTTCTTCACGGCGGTCTTGCGGGCGGCCTTCTTCGCCGGTTTCGCGGTCTTCCTGACCGCCTTCTTGGCGGCCTTGCGAGCAGTCGCCTTCTTCGCTGCGACCTTCTTCGCGGCCTTCTTCGCCGTCTTGCCGGGCGCCTTGCGGGCCGTGGTCTTCTTGCCGGCCTTCCTCATCGCCATGCCTCAACTCCTGCAGTGGTCAGGGAGGTTTGGGCATATCACGGGGGGCATTCATGCCGGGTGAGCGCCGACCCGCAGCGTCACGCATTGGAGCGCACGGCGACCGGATCTGACCGGGCGCGTCACATCGCGGCGCGCGAATCCGCATGCGGACGTGTGGCACGAAAACTGCGTGACGTAGATCAACAAGTGCGCCGCCGGGTTGCGCTTGGGGAAGCGCTTCGAACCACGCGGAGAAACCCATGACCCTGCATCACCTGACGATGGACCACCTGAGCGACGACGCGCTGATGTCCCGCCTGTACGAGCTGGCGCGCACCGACCGCCACACGGTGGAAACCGCCCAGATCGACGCCGAAGTCTATTCGCGCCTGCTCCAGACCTACGGCGAAGCCGAGGCCGACACGGCCCGCGTCGCGGCCTGAAGCATCCGGGGCGCGCAGCCCCCGTACGATGGGTTTCGCAAAGCGAAACCCATCGAGCCTGCCGCGACTGGCGACGGGTTTCGCGTTGCGAAACCCCTCCTGCAGAACGCCGATCAACCCCCGAACGAGGGGTTCATCAGCCGCTCCAGGAAGTACGAGCCGATCCGCGGCTCCATCAACAGCATGAACAACACGCCATAGAGCGCTCCTGACAGATGCGCGCTGTGGTTGATGTTGTCGCCGCCGCGCTTGTCCATCCAGATCGAATACGCCACGTACGCCACCGCGTACAGGATGGCCGGCATCGGCAGGAAGAACACGATGATCAGCGACCACGGCGACAGCAGGATGAAGGCGAACAGCACCGCCGACACCGCGCCGGAAGCGCCCAGGCTGCGGTACTGCGGATCGTGCCGGTGGCGCAGGTAGGTCGGCAGGATCGCGATCACTATCGCCGACAGGTAGAACAGCACGAAACCCATCGGTCCGATCAGCTTGGACATCACCACTTCGATCTGCCGGCCGAAGAAGTACAGCGTGATCATGTTGAACAGCAGGTGCGACCAGTCGGCGTGGATGAAGCCGTGCGTCAGCAGGCGGTCGTACTGCTTCTTCCGGTCGATCGCCGGCGGCCACAGGATCAGGCGATCCAGCAGCGCCGGCCGCTCGAAGGCGAGCCACGACACCAGCACGGTCACGGCGATCAGGACGAAGGTCAGCATCGGTCAGGGTTCCAATTTTCTGTTTGCGCGCTTTGACGGGCGCCGCTTCAATGGGCGCGATCAGGCGACGCGATAGTTGTCCTGCATCGGATAACGCCGCGCGTACAACGCGAACGCGGCCGCAGCGACGAAGGCGAATCCGGCGAAGAAGAACATCAGGAACGCGTTCTCGCTCAGCCCGGTGGCGCCGATGTGCGCGGTCACGTAGTCGTTGCGGACGCCCGCATTCGTCAGCAGCACCCACAGGCTGCCGAAGGTGCTGGCGAGGTACCAGAACGCCATGATCACGCCCTTCATCGCCTGCGGCGCCTGGCTGTAGGCGAACTCCAGCGCCGTGGCCGACACCAGCACCTCGCCGAAGGTCAGCAGCGCGTACGGCAGGATCTGCCACGCCAGCGACACCGGATCGCCGCCGTCGATGTAGAGCTGCAGCGCACCGGCGATCACCCAGGCCACGCCGGAGAACGCGATGCCCGCGCCCATGCGCCGCAGCGCGGTGGGTTCGAAGCCCATGCGCTTGAGCGCCGGGTACAGGACGATGTTGTTGAAAGGAATCAGCAACATCACCAGCGCAGGGTTCAGCGCCTGCATCTGCGCGGCGTCGCGCACCAGCCAGCTCGGCCACCACCACGCCTCNTGCGGCATNGCCATCTGGTTGCCCTGCAGCACCCATGTCGANGCCTTCTGGTCGAACAGCGACCAGAACGGCGTGGTCAGCGCGAACACGATCAGGATGCGCAGCACGGCGCGCACGCCGTCCACGGCCGCGTCCGGATGCGTGCCGCGGGCGCGGTCGAGCTGCATCGAGGTGCCGATGCCGCCGAAGGCGATGATCGCGCCGAGCGCAAGACACGCGGAAATCACGAAGCCGAACGATTCGGGCCACCACGACAGCCCAACCGTCGCGTGCAGCGCCCAGCCGAGCAGCAGGCCAATGGCGAGCGCGAAGCCGCCCATCGCGACCATGAAGCCCGACCGCCCCTGCCCTGGCGCGAGCAGCGCGGTGCGTGCGACGTGCAGGAAGGAATCGGGATCATTCGACGCCGCCGGCGGCACGTTGATGTACTGCTTGCGGCCCAGCCAGAAGATGAACGTCGCGATGAACATCAGCGCGCCCGGGATGCCGAAGGCCACCGCCGGACCGAATTCGCGCAGGAAGATCGGCATCAGCAGCGACGCGAAGAAGCTGCCGAAGTTGATGATCCAGTAGAAGCCGTCGAACACCTTTCGCGCGAGGTGCTTGTTGGTCTGGTCGAACTGGTCGCCCACGAAGGACACCACCAGCGGCTTGATGCCGCCGGAACCCANCGCGATGAGGAACAGGCCGGTGTAGAAGCCGTTGCGGTGGTTCTCGAACAGCGCCAGGCACGCGTGGCCGGCGCAGTAGATCAGCGAGAACCACAGCACCGTGCGGTATTTGCCGAAGAAGCGGTCGGCCAGCCAGCCGCCCAGCAGCGGGAAGAAGTACACGCCGATGACGAAGGTGTGGAAGACCTCCTTCGCCATGCCCGCGCGCTCGGCTTCGGGCAGGTAGGCCAGCAGGACGCTGGAGGCCAGGAACTGCACCAGGATGTTGCGCATCCCGTAGAAGCTGAAACGCTCGCAGCCTTCGTTGCCGATGATGTAGGGAATCTGGCGCGGAAGCTTGGCGCTGCTTTCGGCCGGGGCTGCGGTCGCGGGAATCGTCATCCGGTTCTGCCTGTGCTCGTGGTCGCCGCGAATCCGTTCGCCCGGCGGGACGGCGCCCGCCGCGCGGTGCGTCGGCGACGGGCAAAAAACAGGCGGAGTTCACACTCCGCCGTGCCCGGAGAGTAGCAAGGGGGCCGCGGCAAGCGAAGTGCTGGGCTGGGCGGGAGGCGTGGCGTGGCCCGCCTGCCACCGGGAGAAGGACTCGCAGGCGGGATTCGCCGGACGGCGGCGCGATTACTCCACCGCCTCCACCCCATCGGCCAGATCCGCCGCGTCGTCGAAGCTGNCCGCATCCGACTCCTGCGTGCCGGTCCCAGCTTCCTGCGCGACCGCAGCGGCGTCNGCCGAACCGACAGCGGCCCCGTCCTGCACTTCCAGCGTGTACTGGAAGTTCTGCATCGTCTGGCGCGGACCTTCGCGATACGCCGCGGCGATCGCCAGCGTGTGCTGGCCCGGCGGCAGCGGCTTGAGCATCAGCCAGTAGCCGTCGGTGGCGACGGCCGGATGCTGCGAGGTCAACGTGAAACAGCTTCCACCGGCGGCGCGCATGCGCTGGTACTGGCCGATGGGACGACCGTCGAGCAGCACCAGCCCCGTGTAGACATGGTCGGCGAAATTCGCCGCGCGCTGCTGCTTCTGCGTGCACGACAGCGCCTCGGTCTCGCCCGGGTCTCCGGCGGCGACGAACCAGGTGATCAGCGGCAGGAACAGATGCTTGTCGGCCGGGATCGTGCAGCTGCGCACCGCGTCGAACGAACCGTCGGTACCGGCGAGGAACCACACCGGGCCTTCCTGGTTGACCGCGCAGCGGCTGCCGTCGCGGTCCGCGTACGGCGGCTTGCCGTCGAAGTTCGCGGCCCACTGCCACCAGCGCGACGACCACTGCGCCTGCGCGACATCGGCCACGGCCGCATCGGCCGGCACCCAGCGATCGTCCAGCGTCACCACCGGCGGCGGAGGCGGCGCCTCGCGTTGCTGGCTCCATCCCAGTTCCTCGCGGATGTCCTGCGCTTCCTTGCAACCGCCCGCCAGCAGCGTGCCGGCCACGCACATCGTCGCCAGCGTCGCGCGCGATGCGCCACGGATCGTCATGCCCATTCGGTCAGTCCTTCGCGTTCGTACAGGGTGTTGAACGACGGCCGCGCCTTCATGCGCTGCGCGAGCGCGCCCAGGTGCGGCCAGGTGTCGCCCGGCTTGGGCATGTTGCGCGTCCAGCGCATCAGCATGGTCAGGTAGAAATCGGCCGCGCTCAGGCGATCGCCCAGCAGGTACGGCCCGTTCGCGGCGAGGTGCGCGTCCAGCCGGTCCCACGTCGCCTCGATGCGGCGGCGCGCGCCGTCCTGCACGAGGTCGGTGCGTTCGCCGTCGATGTCCTGCGGATACCACCACAGCCGCAGCGGCGACTGCAGCGTGTTGGCGATGTTGAGCACCCACTGCAGGTAAGCACCGCGTTGCGGATCGTCCACCGCCGGGGCCAGGCCCGACTGCGGATGGCGATCGCCCAGATGCAGCACCAGCGCGGCGGCTTCGTACAACGGCTGGCCGTCGGCGACCAGCGTCGGCACGACGCCGTTCGGATTGAGCGCGAGGTATCCGGCGCTTTTCTGCTGGCCGGCCTTCGTGTCGACCAGCACCAGTTCGTGCGGAACGTCCAGCTCGATCAAGAGCCAATGGACGACCAGACTCGCCGCCCCCGGCGAGTAGTAAAGACGGTACATGCGAAATTCCCCCAAAACGAACCCGGATGATCGCACGCCGCTCATGCGGCGAAGTGGGCGGAAGGTCACGCCGCTTCGCTCGTCGCCGCCCTTTCGCGCTGCGTCCACCGCGGCCGGGGGAAGGTGGCATCCCAAAACCCGATCCGCGCCGCACGCAACGCGATGAGCCTCACCGAATACCGCCGCAAGCGCCAGTTCACCGGGACCCGCGANCCCGAGCCCGGCAANCGCCTGCCACAGGGGAAACGCGCGATCTTCGTCGTCCAGCTGCATCACGCCAGTCGCCGTCATTACGACTTCCGTTTGCAGATCGGCGACGCGCTGAAGAGCTGGGCCGTTCCCAAGGGACCGAGCTACGACCCGAACGTGAAGCGCATGGCGGTGGAGGTCGAGGACCATCCGGTCGATTACGCGGAATTCGAAGGCGACATTCCGAAAGGCCATTACGGCGGCGGCCACGTCGCGCAGTTCGACCACGGCGTGTGGGCGACGCCGTACGACCCGGAGGAGCAGCTGGCCAAGGGCCATCTGAAATTCGAACTGTTCGGCGACAAGCTCAAGGGCGGCTGGCACCTGGTGCGATCGGGCAAACCGGCGAAGCAACCGCAATGGCTGCTGTTCAAGGACAAGGACGAATACGCCGGCACGCTGGAAGCCGACGACCTGCTGGCCGACGTCACGCCGCCGCCGGAAGAGGACGCCAAACGCGCCGGCCGTGGAAAGACCGACCGCAAGCGTCGAAGCGACGTGCCCGTACGCAGCGCTGCGCATCATCGCGACTGGGCGAAGCTCGCGATGAAGCTGACCGGCGCGCGCAAGGCCGCCGCGCCGACGGAGTTCGTCGCGCCGCAACTGGCGAAACTTGGAGAGACNCCGCCGCAGGGCGACCAGTGGCTGCATGAAATCAAATGGGACGGCTACCGCATCGTCGCCACCATCGCGAAGGGCAAGGCGAAGCTGTGGTCGCGCAATGCGCTGGACTGGACCAACAAGGTGCCGGAGATCACCGGCGCGATCGAAGCGCTGGGCCTGAAATCCGCCGCCCTCGACGGCGAACTCATCGCCGGCAACGGCACGCGCGACGACTTCAACCTGCTACAGGCGACGTTGTCCGGCGAACGCCAGGGCACNCTGTCTTACGCGCTGTTCGACCTGTTGCACATCGACGGGGTGGACATCAGCGACGCGCCGCTGATCNAACGCAAGGCGCTGCTTGAGCAGGTTCTGGGCGAAGGCACGCGNCACCTGTCGTACAGCTCGCACGCGGTCGGCGATGGCGAGCAGGCGTTCGAACTGGCCGGCGAGCAGGATTTCGAAGGCATCATCTCCAAGCGCNTGGATCGCCCCTACCACCCCGGCCGCGGCGACGACTGGCGCAAGACCAAGGCGCTGCACAGCGACGAATACGCNGTGGTCGGCTGGACGGCGCCGAAAGGCAGCCGCAGCGGCTTCGGCTCGCTATTGCTCGCCACGCCCGACAAGCGCCANGGCTGGGCGTANGTCGGGCGCGTCGGCAGCGGATTTTCCGACACGCTCATCAAGGACATCACCAGACGGCTGGGCCGTGCGGGCGCGAAGGAACCGACCGTTTACGTTCCCGAGAACGACACCGACCTGCGCAGCGCGAAATGGTTCGAGCCGCGTTTCGTGGTCGAAGTGAACTATCGCGGCATCGGCGGCCAGGGACTGCTGCGGCAGCCGTCGCTGAAATCGATACGCGACGACAAGAGCATCGAGGACCTGGGCGAAAGCGATCGCGGTCCGCGCAAGTCGACGAGGAAAACAGCGAAATCGACGGCCACGAAGAAGGTCGCGAAGAAAGCCACGAAGAGCCCACGCACGCCGCCGAAACTCACCAGCCCCACGAAAGTGCTGTANCCCGACGACGGCTACACCAAACTCGATGTNGCCAATTACTACGCGGCCGTGCGCGACCACCTGCTGCCCGAAATCGCCGGGCGACCGTTGTCGATCATCCGCTGCCCCGCCGGCACCGACAAAGCCTGCTTCTTCCAGAAACATCACACGCCCGGCCTCGAACTGGTGGAGTTCGTGCGCCTGAAGGAAGAAGCCGGCAACAACGCGAACTACCTGGTGGTGAACGACGAAGCCGGCCTGATGGAACTGGTGCAGTTCAANGCGCTGGAATTCCATCCGTGGGGTTCGCATGCGGACGATCCCGATCGCGCCGACCGCATCGTGTTCGATCTCGACCCGGGCCCGGACGTTCCATTCTCCGAGGTGAAGCGCGCCGCCGTCGACGTGCGCAAGCGGCTGATCGAACTGGAGCTGGAATCGTTCCTGCGCACCACCGGCGGCAAGGGCCTGCATGTGGTGGTGCCGCTCAATCCAGGCAACGACTGGACGCTGGTCAAGCGCTTCGCGCAGAGCTTCGCGGAAGTGATGTCGCAATCCGAGCCCGACCGCTTCCTGTCGGTATCGACNAAGCGCCTGCGCAACAAGCGCATCTTCATCGATTACCTGCGNAACGGACGCGGCGCCACGGCCGTCGCGTCGTATTCGTTGCGCGCACGCCCGCGCGCGCCGGTGTCGATGCCGCTGGCNTGGAGCGAGTTGTCCAAGCTCAAGCGCGGCGATGCNTTCACCATTNCCGACGTGCCTGCGCGGTTGAAGCGCCGCCGCAANGATCCGTGGGCGGGGATCGNGAAGGTGAAGCAGAATCTGAAGAAGTTCGGCGTCAGCTAGACGTACGCTCGGTGAGAGAGCCGTAACGGCATCAAGCCCGCCCGGCCCAGGGCGCCTTCTCGAATTTCTTCACCAGATGCTCGATCAACAACTGCACCCGAACCGGCCGCACGCGTCCCGGCGGCGTCACCACGTGCAGCGCGATCGGCGGCGGCGACCACTCCGGCATCACGATTTCCAGCTTCCCCGCCTTCAACTCGCGCCACACCAGGAACTCCGGCTGCAACGCGATCCCCATTCCCGCCAGCAGCGCCGGATTGAGCGCCTCGGCGTTGTTCACGCGCAGCGGTGCGTTCACGCTGATCGAGAAATCGCCGTGCCGCTTGTGCTGGAAACGCCACGCCGCGCCGAAGCGCGAGAGCGTGTAGAACAGCGCGCTGTGCTGCGCCAGTTCGCGTGGGTGGCGCGGTCGTCCATGCGCATCCAGGTACGCAGGCGACGCAACGAGCAGCACGCGCACGCCGCACAACCGCCGCGCCAGCAAACTCGAATCGGCCAGCGCCGAGATGCGCAGCGCAAGATCGAAACCGCCGCCGACCAGATCGACCAGGCCGTCGTCGAAGTCGATGTCCAGCGAAACATCGGGATAGCGCGCCATGAACTCCGGCAGCAGCGGCGCCAGGTGCTCGATGCCGAACGACATCGGCACCGCCATGCGCACCGTGCCGCGCGGACTGGCGGCCTGCGCGGTGATCTCCGCTTCCACCGCCTCGCCCTCGGCAAGGATGCGGTTGGCGCGTTCGAGTGCACCGCGACCGCTTTCGGTCAGCGACATTCGCCGCGACGTGCGATGGAACAGCACCGTCTTCAGGCGCGTTTCCAGCCGCGTGATGGCCTTGGAGATCGTCGCCTGCGACAGGTCCAGCTCATTCGCCGCGCGGGCGAAGGAGCCGGTCTCGGCGACCTTGGCGAAGATCGCCCAGGCTTCCAGGTCGGGCAGTTTCATGGGCGGCGCCCTAATCATGCAAATAATGGAAACGATCATATTCGATCCGTTCCATTCTCACAGCGCCCCGGCAGGCCTATCGTTTGCCCCACGCAATCCCCACCCATTTCGGAGCAAGGTCATGATCGAGCGTCGCCCGTTCAACTCCCTCGGCGGAGCCAACCACGGTTGGCTCGATGCCAAGCACCACTTCTCCTTCGCCAACTACCACGATGCCGCCCGCATGGGCTGGGGCGCGCTTCGCGTGTGGAACGACGACACCATCGCCGCGAACACCGGCTTTCCGCCGCATCCGCATTCGGACATGGAAATCATCACCTACGTCCGCGACGGCGCGATCACCCACCAGGACAACCTGGGCAACAAGGGNCGCACCGAGGCCGGCGACGTGCAGGTGATGAGCGCNGGCACGGGCATCCAGCACGCCGAGTACAACCTGGAGCCGGTGACGACGAAGATCTTCCAGATCTGGATCATCCCCGACGCCCGCGGCGGCGCGCCGACCTGGGGCAGCAAGCCCTTCCCGAAGGGCGAGCGTTCGGGCCGCTTCGTGACGCTGGCCAGCGGCATCGCCGGCGACGAGGACGCCCTGCCCATCCGCGCCCAGGCCCGCGTGCTCGGCCTGACGCTGAATGCGGGCGAGACCGCCGAATACGCGTTCGAAGGCGAGCGCTTCGGTTACCTGGTGCCCGCCAAGGGCGCGGTCGAAGTCAATGGCATCCGCCTGGAAGCCCGCGACGGCGCGGCGATCCGCCATGAAGGCACGATCACCGTGAAGGCTATCGACGATTCGGAAGTGGTGCTGGTGGATTCGGCGCCGTAAGGCCTGGCGCACATCCGCAAGCCAATGCCGTCATCCCGGCGCAGGCCGGGAGCCAGGACGGCAACCCACGGGCATCCCGGTAAAGGGGTGCCCGTTTTCGTTCCGGTCCAATGAATCACTATGGCCGGACAACCTCCGCTTTCGCGTTACCCTCCGGAGGGGCCGCGTCCGCGTCCTCACGCCACGAGGATGACGCCATGCTCGAGCAGCTGAACATCACCGCCTTCGGCGCGGTGCATACCGCGATCGCGATCATCGGCGTCCTCGCCGGATTCACCGCACTCATCGCCCATCGTCAGATCCGCCTGGATTCACTGTCGGGCCGAGTGTTCTTCTGGTTCACCATCGGCGCCGCCGTCACCGGCCTTTTCATCTTCCGGCGCGGCGGCTTCGGCCCGCCGCACGTGCTGAGCATGCTCACGCTGGTGGTGCTCGCGCTGGCCTGGTTCGCCGAACGGCGCCGCGGTTTCGGGCGGCTTTCGGCGTACGTGGCGGTGCTGTTCAACCTCACCGCGCTGTTCTTCCACTTCGTTCCCGCCTTCGTGGAAACCCTTTCGCGACTCCCGCTGGGCGCGCCCTACGCGACCGGCCCGGAAGACCCGCGCCTGTTCGGGCCGATCGGCACCGCGTTCGTGGCCTACCTGATCGCGGCTGTCTGGCAGATCTGGCGGGCTCGCGGGGCCGCCCGCCGCGCACCCACGCCGGGTGCCGGATTGGCCTGAATCGCCGGTTTTTCCGGCATTCACCGCACGCCAACGCGGTTCCACGGAAAGTCCTAAATCCTCCCGGCCGATCCGCCGGGCAGATAGAGGTGTCCCATGGCCCGCCCCATCTGGACCGGCACGCTGTCCTTCGGTCTGCTCAACATCCCCGTCAAGCTGATGACGGGGGAACGTCGCGTCGACCTGTCGTTCCGCATGCTCGACAGCCGCAACAACGCGCCGATCCGCTACGAGCGCGTCAACGCCGAGACGGGCGAGGAAGTGCCGTGGAAGGAAATCGTGAAAGCCTTCGAGTACGACAAGGGCAGCTACGTCGTGCTGGAGGAATCCGACATCGCCAACGCATCGTCCGACCACAAGGAATCGGTGGACATCGACAGTTTCGTCGACATCGAGGCGATCGG
>Ga0055530_10001979_pt1 | contig 13927 bp, 8 predicted proteins | sample Araplavi_mTSA_r2_FD_55009 | JGI IMG/M metagenome (GOLD analysis project Ga0055530, IMG submission 55009) | Arabidopsis root microbial communities from North Carolina, USA - plate scrape MF_Cvi_mTSA_r2 | ecosystem: Host-associated > Plants > Roots > Endosphere | place: USA: North Carolina... | reverse complement strand
CATACCCTCTGGATGAGCACTACCAATGGTCTCTCCAATCTCAGCATGGCAAAAGCGGCTAACAGCCAGGAATATACGTTCAGCTTCCGTAACTACGATGCTTCAGACGGTCTCCAGGGCTCCGCCTTCAATGAGAACGCCGCCCTCCGAACCCGGCAGGGAGAGCTGATCTTTGGCGGCGGCAACGGTTTCAACCTTTTTTACCCGCATACCATCGCACAAAATAAGAACGTGCCCCCGCTGGTATTCACTGATTTCCAGATCTTCAACAAAAGCATGAAAGCCGGCGAAAAGATCAACGGCCGCATGTTGCTGCAGCAGGATATCAGCACCACCAAAGAGATCACTTTAAAATATAAAGAGAACGTCTTCTCCATCACCTTCGCAGCGCTTAGCTATTTCCATCCTGAAAAGAGCGGCTATGCCTACAAGCTGGAAGGCTTTAATGAAGAATGGCTCAACACCGGTGCTGGTCAACGTACCGCCACCTACACCAACCTGAACCCGGGCAAATATATCTTCCGCGTAAAGGCCTCCAACAACGATGGCGTATGGACACAGCAAGCGCTTGAGCTGCACATCCGCATCCTGCCNCCCTTCTGGAGAACACCCATCGCCTTTGCGCTTTATGCNCTGCTGATCATGGGCGCCCTTTTACTCTGGAGACGCGTGATACGCGAAAGAGAGCGGCTGCGCTTCCGCATAGAACAGGAAAGAACAGAGGCCCAGCGCATGCATGAGCTGGACGCCCTGAAGATCCGCTTCTTCACCAATATCTCGCACGAATTCAGAACACCGCTCAGCCTGATCATCACTCCCCTGGAGAANATCATCAAAAGCACGGGNGAAGTCAATATAAAAAGTCAGCTGGAACTGGTACAGCGTAATGCCAAACGCCTGCTCAACCTCGTAAACCAGCTGCTGGATTTCAGGAAGCTGGAAGTGCAGGAAATCAAGCTGCATACCACCGAAGGAGACATCGTACAATATATTAAAGACCTCACCGCCTCCTTCTCCGACCTTTCCGAAAAGAAACAGGTACGGCTGGACTTCCGCACCAACATCGCGCATCTCCAGATGCACTACGATGCAGATAAGATCGAGAAGATCATCTTCAACCTGCTGGGCAACGCCTTTAAGTTTACGCCCGAACATGGCAGCATCTCCGTAGAGCTCCAGCTGCAGGAAGGCAATACACTGGCTATCATGGTAAAAGATACAGGCATCGGCATCCCGCTGGAACAGCAGGACCGCATCTTTGACCGATTCTTCCAGCACGAAGGCCAGGGCTCTCTGCTGAACCAGGGCAGCGGTATCGGACTAAGCATCACCAAAGAGTTCGTAAAACTGCACGGTGGCGTAATTACGGTAGACAGCGCGCCTGAAATGGGCAGCTGCTTTACCATCCTCCTGCCCCTGAAGATGACGGGCGTTATGCTGCCCACGGATACCCCTACCCATACTGCCATCAATACGCCTCAACCAGGCGGTATAAAAGAAACGGATACACGCTACAACGGTAAAAAGCCCGTAGTGCTGCTGGTAGAGGATAACGAAGACTTCCGCTTCTACCTGAAAGATAACCTGAGCCTTTACTATCACATCATTACTGCAGAGAACGGGCAAAGCGCCTGGAACATCCTGCAGCAGCAAACTCCCGACCTGGTGGTCAGCGATGTAAGCATGCCCGTAGTGGATGGATTGGAATTATGCCGCCGTATCAGGGCCCATCAGCCTTCCGCGCATATTCCTATTATTCTGCTTACCGCCCGTACCACAGAAGCTGATCAGCTGGAAGCCCTGGATCGCGGAGCTACCGATTTCATTACCAAACCTTTCAATTTCGAAGTGCTGNTGTCCCGCATCCGGAACCTCATCTCCCAGCAGGATCAGCTGAAAAGGTCCTTCCGCAAACATATCGAGGCCAATCCCAGCGAAATAGCGGTGTCTTCTGCTGATGAACAATTCATACAACAAGCGCTGCAGGTAGTGGAACAGCATATCTCCGATCCTGATTTCTCCGTAGAAGAGCTCAGCCGTGCCTTACATATGAGCCGGGTATCCGCGTATAAAAAGATCTCCGCCCTTACCGGGAAAACACCCATAGAATTTATACGCTCCATCCGCCTTAAACGGGCAGCCCACCTGCTGGAGAAAAGCCAGCTCACCGTAGCCGAAGTAGCTTATGAAGTAGGTTTCAACAATCCCAAATATTTTTCCAAATACTTCAAGATGGAATACAATGTGCTGCCATCCGCTTATGGCAGGCAACAACACGATACAGAAGCACACGATGCAGAAGCAAATGATCGCACATAGTCGCTGAATTAATTATATTTGCCTGCATGGTGCTCGATATATTTCTAACATTATTACTCGTCTTGCTGAATGGCTTCTTCGTGGCTGCCGAGTTTGCCATTGTAAAGGTCCGATCGTCCCAGATTGATATAAAAGAGGGTGTCAGCAAAAGGCTGTCAAAACTCGCCAAACAGATCGTTAACAATCTCGATGCTTACCTGGCCGCCACACAGCTGGGTATAACCCTGGCCAGTCTGGGCCTTGGCTGGATAGGAGAAGATGTGGTGACCGCTATCATGCTGAAGCTCTTTAATGTGTTTAACCTGCCTCTCACAGAAAAAGCCGCCCATAACCTGGCCCTTCCCACCGCCTTTATTGTAATTACCATCCTGCATATCGTATTTGGTGAACTGGCGCCAAAATCACTGGCCATCCGCTACCCTTCCAATACCACTTTTACCGTAGCACTGCCGCTCCGCATCTTCTACTACGTTTTCCGGCCCTTCATATGGCTGCTCAACGGCTTTGCCAACGGCATCCTGCGTATGATCGGCATCCGTCCCATTCATAGTACAGGTGAGATCCATTCGGAAGAAGAACTGCGCATCATCATACAGGAAAGCGCCGAAAGCGGCGCCATACAGGAGATAGAACAAGACATCGTAGAGCGCGTGTTCGCCCTGGGCGACCGTAAAGTAGGTGANCTCATGACACACCGCACCGGCCTGGTATGGTTCGACATCAAAGACAACTTACAGACCATCAAACAGAAAGCCGCCAAAGAACTGCATTCTGTATACCCGGTGGCCAACGGCAACCTGGATAACCTCCTGGGCGTGATCTCTGTAAAGGATCTTTTCCCGGAGAACCTGAACAACAACGACTTCAAGCTGGAACGCTATATCCGCAAACCCCTCATCCTTCACGAAAGCACACCGGCTTACCGTGCGCTGGAACATTTCAAGGGCAACAGGCTCCACTATGCCATCGTAGTAGATGAATACGGCTCCATACAGGGCATGATCGCCATGGACGATGTGGTGGACGCACTGGTAGGCGATACCACAGAATACAACCAGGATGAATACCAGATCATTAAACGCGACGAGCATTCCTGGCTGGCAGATGGCCAATACCCCTATTTCGAGTTCCTGAACTACTTCGAACTGCCCGAACAGGAAGAAGACGCAGGTAATTTTAACACCCTGGCCGGCTTCCTGCTGGAACACCTGCACCACATTCCCCAGGCAGGCGAAAAACTGAAATGGCATGATTTCACCTTCGAGATCGTAGATATGGACGACAGAAGGATCGATAAAGTGCTCATCACCCGCGAAGCGGAAGAAGAATAATTTTTCCTCCTAAATAAGGGTAAAGCAGGTTGAACGTGTAATAACGTAAAACCTATATTCTTTTTATGAAGAAAAAAGCCATTCTTATGATATTGGCAATGGTGACCGCCACATTGCTGATCATTCCCTCCTGCCNCAAAAAAGAAGACGATACCGTACAAACGCCCGGACCTGACCCGGATCCCGATCCGGCGCCAATAGATCCTTTACCCGGAGATCCTCACCTGCCGGATCAGCCTTATGATTATGCGAACAGCGGGAATAATATGCCCGCTTATATATCCAGCTATATAAGCGCCAACCCGGATATCGACAATACACCGGGCACTAATCCCATCACCAATGCCGGGGCTACCCTGGGCCGGGTGCTGTTCTACGATAAACAGCTGTCTGTGAACAATACCATCGCCTGCGCTTCCTGCCACCACCAGGATAAAGGATTTACAGATGGTAAAGCTTTCTCCCCCGGCTTCGATGGAGCAATGACCCGCCGTAATGCCATGCCTGTTTTCAACCTGCGTTTCTTCAAGGCGAAAAAGATGTTTTGGGATCTCCGCGCTGCCGACCTGGAAACCCAGGTGCTGATGCCCATACAGGATCATATAGAAATGGGCATGCCTTCCTTGGCCGCGCTGGAACAAAAACTGGCACAGATCTCCTTTTACCAGGCCCTCTTTCAGAAAGCCTTTGGCAGTCCGGCAGTTACTTCCGACAAAATATCCAAAGCGCTATCACAGTTCCTGCGCTCCATGGTCTCCTTCAATTCTAAATACGATCAGGGCCTGAGCAATGATTTTGCCGCCTTCACCGCCCAGGAAAAGAATGGTATGGCGATGATGAAACGCGCCTTCTGCTTTGAGTGCCACAGCGATCTTAGCCATGTAAGCGCCAATACGCCGCCCACCTTCCTGGTGGTAGAGAACTCCGGCCTGAACACCGGTTTCGGTTCCAACAACGCCCTCGATGTCAATTATAAGGACAACGGCATCGGTGAGCTCACCGGTTTAGCCAAAGACCAGGGCACTTTCAAGATCCCTACCCTGCGGAACGTAGCGCTTACCGCCCCCTATATGCACGATGGCAGGTTCGCCACCCTGGAGGAGGTGATACAACATTACGCCACCGGTGTTAAGAAACATCCTAACAAGGGCATCCAGATCATCAACGGCGGGTTTAAATTTTCAGACCAGGAACAGAAGGATATTGTAGCCTTCCTGAAGACGTTGACAGATGAATCACTGGCAAAGGATCCAAAGTATGCGGATCCGTTTGTTGATTAAAGGTCCTCTCATCCCGCGAGCAGAAACGGGTCTTCATNGCCGTCATTGCGAGGAGCCCTGGGGCCAGGTGGGAGGNGCGACGAAGCAATCTCCCGACACAATCTCGTACATCATCTTCGCGAAGATTGCGTTAAGAGATTGCTTCGTCGCCCCACGCTCTACCCTTCGCGGCTCCTCGCAATGACGCCACGGGGGTACCACACTCAAGACATATCCACAATAACGGNAAACTACTGATTATCAGCACAATTCGCTCTTCTCCCTTAACATTCCCCACCCTCCCTGGCATCATTTTACCCCCCTCAGTTAACATTCCCACCCCTAATCATAAACAATACCGTACCCTGCCATTCAAACCGGCCTGTTAGATTTGTCTCCACACGTTTAAACTAAAACTGATACAACCGAGACCCTGGATAACTATTTCCACGGATACGAAAAACAATTTTCCATCGCGTATTTAAATCCATGTATATGATCAAAAAGAAGACAATTCCGGTTATGNTGCTCACATTATTTATAGTGAGTTGCAACACCGGTAATGTCGACAGGCTTAATGACGGTTTGCTTATTAAATTAAAACAGCCCGCTGAAAACGGCGCCCGGCAGCTCAAGCTCCAGGTGCTAACCGACAAAGTGATCCATGTTTCAGCTGGCCCCGGCAACGAGATCTCCTCCACGCCCAGCCTGATGGCTGCCACGGGCGATCATCCCGCTGTACAATGGACGGCTGAAGAGAAAGGAGATACCGTACTGTTAAAGACCGCTGCTATTACCGCGCGTGTCCTCCTCAGCACCGGCCGCATCACCTTCACCGATGCAGAAGGTAATCCCATACTACAGGAAGCGGCAGACAGCAAAACATTTACCCCGGTAAACATCGACGGTAAATCACTGTACCGCCTTCACCAGGTGTTTGAATCTCCTGCAGACGAAGCTTTCTACGGCCTGGGCCAACACCAGACCGGCTTAATGAACTATAAAGACCAGGATATAGACCTTACCCAATATAATTCCGTAGCCGCCGTGCCTTTCCTGGTATCCAGCCGCAACTATGGTATCTTATGGGATAACTATTCCATTACCCGCTTTGGCGACGACCGCCCCTACGAACAACTGGGTAAGCTCACCTTATATAATAAAGCACACAAGGCAGGCGGACTCACCGCTACCTATGCTTCCCGTGAGCAGGCGGAGAAAGTATTCCTGGAACAAGACGAGAACAAGATCGATTATNCTTTCCTGCCCGATCTGAAAAAGATCCCTGCCGCCTTCCCGATGGACAAAGGCCAGGTAACCTGGGAAGGTTTTATTGAGCCTTCGGCAGATGGTATCCATAAATTCTTTATGACCACTTCCGGCTATATTAAAGTCTGGATAGACAGTACACTGGTGCTGGATAAATGGCGTGAAGGATGGAACCCCGGCCCGAGTGTGTTCCAGCATCCCCTCCACAAAGGAAAACAACACTCCCTGAAAGTGCAGTGGATNCCGGAATCTACCCAGGCCTTCGTATCCCTTAAATGGTTAAGTCCTACACCGGAAGCGCTGCACGACAAATGGGCACTGACCTCCGAAGCAGGTGAAAAGATCGACTACTACTTTGTATATGGCAAGAATACAGATGAAGTGATCAGCGGCTACCGCAGCATCACCGGCCGCGCTACCATGCTTCCCCGCTGGGCGCTGGGCTTCTGGCAGAGCCGTGAACGTTATAAAACACAGCAGGAAATTGAGCAGACAGTAGACGAATTCCGTAAGAGAAAAATTCCGCTGGATAATATCGTGTTAGACTGGTCTTACTGGAAAGAAGACGCCTGGGGCAGCCAGGACTTCGACTCCAGCCGTTTCCCTGATCCCTCCGGCATGATCAGTAAGCTGCACAACCAGTACAATGCTCATTTCATGATCTCTGTATGGCCCAAATTCTATGAAGGCATTGACAACTATCGCCTCTTCNATGAAAAGGGATGGCTGTACAAACAGAATATCAAAGACCGTCAGCGCGACTGGATCGGCAAAGGCTACGTTTCCACTTTCTACGACGCCTATAATGCAGACGCCCGTAAGCTGTTCTGGAACCTCCTGGACAAGCACCTGTTCAGCAAAGGCGTAGATGCCTGGTGGTTAGATGCCACCGAACCGGATATCCTGTCCAATGCCAGCATCGAGCACCGCAAAGAGCTGATGAACCCTACGGCCCTGGGACCTTCCACACAATACTTCAATGGCTATGCGCTGATGAACGCCAGCGGTATCTATGAAGGACAAAGGCAGGCCAAACCGGATCAGCGGGTATTCATCCTCACCCGCTCTGCATACGCAGGGATCCAGCGTTATGCGGCGGCTACCTGGAGCGGCGATATTGCTTCCCGCTTCGATGAGCTGGCCCGCCAGATACCCGCCGGNATCAACTTTTCCCTCTCCGGCCTCCCCTACTGGACCACCGATATCGGCGGTTTCTATGTAGAAGATAAATACGACCAACCCGCTCCGCAAGGCCCCGCCCTGCAGGAGTGGAGAGAACTGAACACCCGCTGGTTCCAGTACGGCGCTTTCTGCCCGCTGTTCCGCAGCCATGGCCAGTTCCCTTACCGCGAAGTATTTAACATCGCACCGGAGAACAGTACAGAATATCAATCTATGCTGTACTACAACCAGCTTCGCTACCGTCTTATGCCCTATATCTATTCACTGGCAGGTGCTACTTACCACCATGACTATACGATCATGCGCGGCCTGATCATGGATTTTGGCGCCGATACTGCCGTGCGCAATATCAAAGACCAGTTCATGTTCGGGCCGGCGCTGCTGGTAAACCCGGTATATAGCTACCAGGCCCGCAGCAGAGCGCTTTACCTCCCTGCCAATACTGGCTGGTATGACTTGTACAACGGGCAGTTCACCAACGGCGGCCAGCATGTTACAGCAGCCGCGCCCCTGGAGCGTATNCCCCTGTACGTGAAAGAAGGCAGCATTCTGCCTTTCGGCCCTGCACTGCAGTACACCGGCGAAAAACCGGCTGATACAATTACGCTCTATGTATATACAGGCAAAGACGTACAGTTCACGCTCTATGAAGATGAAGGCTTGAATTATAACTATGAGAAGGGGCAGTTCAGCAGGATCNCGCTCTCCTGGAACGAAGCGAAACAAACGCTCAGCATCGGCGCCGCAGAAGGTAATTTCCCCGGTATGCTGCAGCAGAGAACATTCCGCATTATTAAAATAAGCAAGGATAAAGCTAAAGGACTGGATCTTAATCAACAGCCAGATCAAACGGTGCAATATAACGGTAAGGAACAAACGGTGCTGCTGCAATAGCAGCGCCGTTTCCATGAACACCCTGTAAACGTGTCACGAAAATTTATGAAAACACTATAAGCTAAGACCTGTCCAACAAAATCAACTCGTAGACAAACAAATTTCACATGCAAAACGCGTACAAAAAACTACTCGCATGGGCTACCTATGGCCTCCTGCTCCTGGCTCCAATATTGGCCACGAACAGCGCCGGCGCCCAGGCAAACAAACATCAACTCTCTGGTACTGTAACTTCATCGAAGGACAACAGCCCGCTCCCCGGCGCTGCCGTGGTGATCAAAGGCTCTACGAACGGAATGCTTACCGATGCCTCCGGCAAATTTTCCCTCCAGGTAACTGATGCAGACATCATTGAGGTATCACTCATTGGTTTCACCAAACAGTCATTCCAGGTAAATGGCCAGACCACTGTTAACATTGCACTGCAAGACGCCACCACCGGCCTGGATGAAGTAGTGGTAGTGGGCTTCGGTACTGCTAAAAAACGCCTCACCACCGGCGCTATNGGCCAGGTAAAAGGCGCCAGCCTGGAAGAGAACCATACCCTCCGGGTAGACCAGGCCTTACAAGGCCAGATCCCCGGCGTACAGGTAACTTCCACCTCTGCCCAACCCGGTGAAAGCCCGAAGATCCGTATGCGCGGCACCGGTACTATCGGCAACGCAGATCCGCTGTTTGTAGTAGACGGTGTGCCTACCAATGATATCGGCTACCTGAATTCCTCAGACGTGGCCAGCATGGACGTAGTGAAAGACGCTGCTTCCCTGGCTATCTACGGTACAAGGGCTGCCAACGGTGTGGTGTTCATTACCACCAAGAAAGGTACTAAAGGTAAAACGCAGATCTCTTATGATGGTTTCTATGGTATTCAGAACCCTTCCCGCAAGCTGCCGGTGCTGAATGCACAGGAGTACGCCATCATTATGAATGAAGCCTATATCAATTCCGGCCAGGCGCCTGAATTCTCTGTAGGCGAGATCAACCGCCTGGGCAAGGGTACTGACTGGCAGGAAGCGCTGTACAACAAGAACGCGCCTACGCAAAGTCATACACTGAATGTCTCCGGCGGCAACGACCGCTCAGTATATTCCTCTTCGATCTCCTTCATGAAACAGGACGGTACGCTCGGCTTGAAAGATCAATCACAGTACAACCGGGTATCTTTCNGGATGAGCTCCACTCATAACGTATATAAGGACATTGTGAAATTCGGCCAGAATTTTACATATACCCTTTCCAACAAAAGAGGAGTAGGCGTAGGTAATATTTACAGCAATACCATGCGTGCTGCGCTGAACGCGAACCCGCTATACCCGGTATATGATTCTACCGGCGGCTATGCAAAANCTACCTTCAGTACAAACGAAGCCAACCCGGTTGCGCTGATGGATTACCAGAACCAGAACAAGACCAAAACAGACCGCATACTCGGTAACGTTTACCTGGAACTGNCACCCATAAAGGGATTGACACTGCGTAGCGATTTTGGCCTGGACCTGAACAATACCACTAACAACAGCTTCCTGCCNAAATATGATCTTTCCGCTAATATCAAGAACGACCACTCACGCGCTACAATGGGCTTCAACCGTTACACCGCCTGGAACTGGGATAATACCATCTCCTACCAGCACGCCTTCGGTAAGCATAACGCCACNGTGCTCGTAGGTACCACTGCCTGGGAAGATAATACCTGGTATGTGAACGGCTACAAGGAAGATCTCACCATACCCGACCTGGAGCATGCTATCATTGACAACGGTACAAACGCCACCACACAGAACATTTTCGGCAACCGTAACGAATCTGCCCTGCTCTCCTACTTTGGCCGTTTCAACTATAGCTACGATGATAAATACCTGTTCACTGCCATCTTCCGCAGAGACGGTTCTTCCCGCTTTGGCGGAAATAACCGCTTCGGCAATTTCCCGTCTTTCTCTGCAGGCTGGGTGGCCAGTAATGAGCAGTTTATGAAAACCAACTGGCTCGACTTCCTGAAAGTACGCGCCAGCTGGGGCCGCAACGGTAACATACCGCAAGACCGCTCTGCCTACATGGCAACCATCAGCTCTCTGAACAGGGACTACTATTTTGGCAGCGAAGAAAAGCAGTTCACCGGCTCTTCTCCCGACAGGATCCCTAACCCGAACCTGAAATGGGAAACATCAGAACAGCTGAACATCGGCTTCGATGCAAATGTGTTCAGGGACTTCAGCATCAATTTCGACTGGTATCACAAAACTACGAAAGACTGGATCCTGATCGTGCCCATACCCGCTATCGGCGGTGCACCGGCGCCTTATGTGAACGGTGGCGATGTAACCAATAAAGGTATAGAGCTGTCACTGGGCTATAACCACACCTTCGGCGATCTTAGCGTTGGCGTCAACGCTAACCTGGCGAAGAATGATAATAAGGTAACTAACATACCTAATGCCGAAAAGATCATCGTAGGCGACGCGAACGTTACATTCGTAGCCATCGATGAAATATACAGGGCACAGGTTGGCTATCCCATTGGCTATTTCTACGGCCTGAAAACAGCAGGTATCTTCCAGAACGAAGCAGAAGTACAAAGCTACAGGGGCAAGAATGGCGGACTGATACAGCCTAACGCACTTCCCGGCGACGTACGCTTTGTAGACCTTAACGGCGACGGCGTGATAGACAGCCGCGACAAGACCATGATCGGCAATCCCAATCCCGACTTTACCTATGGCCTGAACCTGAACCTGGGCTATAAAGGCTTCGACCTGGGTATATCACTGTATGGCGTAAGCGGCAACCAGGTACACGAAGGTGCCCGTGACTTCGGATCTCCCTTAAGCAATTATACTACTGAGATCCTGGGCCGCTGGCACGGTGAAGGCACTTCCAACAGGCTGCCCCGTGTTACGCTCAACGACGAAGCTAATCAGAACTGGAGCCGTTCTTCCGACCTGTTTGTAAAAGATGCCTCTTTCCTGCGGGTAAGAAGCATTAACCTGGGTTATGACTTCAAGAAGATACTGCTGCGTAACATACCCTTACAACAGTTACGCCTGTACGTTTCAGGTACNAACCTGCTCACCTTTACCAAATACAAGGGCATGGATCCTGAGGTAGGCTACGGCCCGGTTAGCTGGTCTTCCGGTATAGACCTGGGCAGCTATCCGCAGCCCCGTACNTTCATTGTAGGGTTAAATGCGAAGTTCTGATCATAACCAATTACGCAACACATCAAACTATTTCGGGATGAAGAAGATCATTGTATCCGCGATCATATTAACCACCGCACTCTCCTGCTCAAAAAGCTTCCTCGACAGGGAGCCGATAGACCGGAAGGTGGAAGAAACCTTTTACAAAACGCCGCAGGATGCCCTCGAAGGCCTGGTAGCAGCTTATGACGAGCTGCAGTACGGCGACTATGATAATATACAGCTGGTTTCTGAAATAGCCAGCGACGACTGCTTCGGCGGCGGTAGCGAAACCGATATGGCCTGGAAAAGATGGGACCGTTTCGAGAACGACAACAATACCAATCTCAATAACTGGACTAAGTATTACACAGGCATTTACAGGACCAACATTTTGCTCTCCAAACTGGAAGGCGTAAGCTGGGGAAATGACGCTGCCCTGAAAACACGCTACGAAGCAGAAGCTCGTTTTCTCCGCGCCTATTTCTATTTCGACCTGGTACGTATGTTCGGTAATGTGCCTTTGGTCACAACACCACTGGTGCCCGGCGAATATAACGTTCCTCAGGCCAAACCTGAAGATGTATACAAACTGATAGCCGGCGATCTGCGCTTTGCTGCAGACAACCTGCCNAATACTCCCTATAATGCCATTCCCAAGGCTGAATACGGGCGCGTAACAAAATGGTCGGCTGAAGCACTGCTGGGAAGAGTGTTCNTGTATTACACCGGTTATTACGGCCAGGCAGATATCCCCGGCGTTGTCACCAAACAGGATGTACGCACCTACATCGACGACGTGATCAACACCAGCGGCTATGGCCTCGTAGATTCCTTCCCCCGCCTGTGGCAGGCATCACTCTCGCGCTTTGTAGGCGAGGATAACAAGGAAACTGTATTCGCGATCAAGTTTACCTGGCAAGGGCTGGGCAACTGGGACAAACACGACGGCAACCGCATGCAGGTAATGATCGGCTTCCGCGATGGTGCAGTAGGCCCTTATTACATGGGATGGGGCGCCGGGCCGGTAAATCCGAAATTNTGGGAAGCCTACGAAGTGGGCGATACCCGTCGTGCAGGCTCCATTATNTCCGTCACAGGTGAAAACCTGAGCTATACCAAGGTATACCCGCANAAGACCAACTTTATGTGGAAAAAGTATATGCCTATGGTGGCTATGAAAGCAGAAGATCACAGCGGCAATTTCCAGATAGATAACTTTTACGATTATGTAGCTATCCGCTTTGCCGATGTGCTGCTGATGGGTGCAGAGCTGAACCTGGATGGCGATCTGGGGAAAGCGCAGCGCTACTACGACCAGGTGCGCGACCGTGCCTTCCTGGATCAGACCCACCGCAGAACATTATCCGCTGGCGCTGCTGGCAAAAAGCTGATCATGGACGAACGTCGTTATGAGCTGGCGCTGGAAGGCCACCGTTACTGGGACCTGCTGCGCCAGGGCATACCAGTGGCGCAACAGGCCATCAGCGACAACAACCCTGACCCGCAGTTCAAAGTAAATTTCAGGCCCGAAACAAAAGGCCTGTTCCAGATACCGCAGCAGGAGCTGAACCTCTCCAACGGTACCCTGAAACAAAATGATGGATGGAACCAGTAATCATCAACCAAAATCAACACGCGATGAAATCAAACATCAAACATATATTGCTCTCCTGCCTCGCGCTCTGCGCGCTGGCAGCCTGCGATCCGANAGAAGACCGCGANGATCTGCCNCAGCCGATGCAGTCATCTGAGCTCTCGTTCTCCGTTACCCAAAAACAGGGTTATGATAATGTGATCTACCTGGAAAGTAAAACAAAAGGTGTAATTCCTTTTTGGGACTATGGCACCGGTTTTTCCAAAAAAGCAAAAGATACCATCAACATTCCCTTTGCAGGCAACTACTATGTCAAGTTCACCGCCTATGCAGGCGGCGGCCCTGTACAGGACTCCGCCAGGATTACCGTAACAAAGAACGATACCCTGGCCTTCAGGAACCCGATGTGGAAGCTCCTCACCAACAACGAAGAGGGAAAAAGCTGGGTATGGGCCATGGATACGCCCGGTGGCGCGCCCTATGGCAACGGCTCCGGCGGCGCTACCGCTCCCGAATGGTGGAAGCCCACCCCCGCCGANGTTNTNGGCTGGGGAGTAGCCAACGACGAAATGATCATGGATCTGAAAGGCGCCGCTAACTTCACNAAGATAACGCCCAAAGGCACNACAAAAGGACTGTTCGTACTCGACACTTTAAACAGGACTATCAAAATATTAGGCTCAGACATCAGCTATGGCGCCGGTATCACCTACGTGGTGGTAACCCTCAACCAGAACGAGCTTACCCTTGCACAACAAGGCGACGGCTGGCGTAATATCTGGATGTTCAAACGCAAAGGATTTAATTATTAAGATCGTTATCAACACAGGTTTTAGTTTAAATATGAATAATGCAATCACCGGGGTTGTCTAGCCCCGGTAATACATTTAACACGAAAGA
>Ga0055530_10001968_pt1 | contig 13984 bp, 12 predicted proteins | sample Araplavi_mTSA_r2_FD_55009 | JGI IMG/M metagenome (GOLD analysis project Ga0055530, IMG submission 55009) | Arabidopsis root microbial communities from North Carolina, USA - plate scrape MF_Cvi_mTSA_r2 | ecosystem: Host-associated > Plants > Roots > Endosphere | place: USA: North Carolina... | reverse complement strand
AAGCAGGCGTATGCACATACAGGTTAACTCATTAAATCAGACCATTGAAAATTTTACAGGAAGAGAAGATTTGCGCATGCGAAAATAGATAAAAAAGCAGGATGAACAAGACTGCGGTTTGTTTTGTTAATATATGGTTAAAGCCAGGGGAAAGATCAGCAAGGTTTTTATTTTTAGTCATTATCAACTACCCCCTTCCGGGCAAAAGCAGCAGCAATCCCATTGCAGGCCTATCCCAATGCCATGGAGTGGAAACCAACAATTATGGAGACGATCACGACTATTCCCGTAAATGGTGTGCCCATATACACGCGCAGTATCGGTGAATCCGGTAAAGCTATCATTTTTATTCACGGCGGACTACAACAATCTGCCGTATGGGAACCGCAGCTGAAAGATGATCTGCTGCAGGAACAGTTCCGGCTCATTGCGCTGGATCTGCCCGGACATGGCCGTTCCGGCCGCAGCGTGGCGCCGGAGCGTGATTACAGCATCGCTGGTATGGCGCGGCAACTGGCCGATTATATCAATGGTATCTTGCTGGATGATTATGTGCTGGTAGGCCTTTCCTCGGGCGCCAGTCTTATCAGTGAAGCATTACCGCACCTGCACGTTGCGCCCAGGGGATTGTTCTTTGCAGGTGCACCGCTGCCCAGTAATAATATCCCGCTTAATGCAGTGCTGCTGGCCTCCCCCTTTGCACAGGTGCTCACCGCTACACCACCNTCTGATGCNGTGCTCACGGCTTACACCAAAAGGCTCGTGTATAAAGCAACAGATAAATTCATTGCAGTATGCAAGCAGTATTATCATGACACCGATCCCGTGTTCAGAGTGAGCTTCGGGGAATATATCGACGGAAGAAGTGAAACGCCCAACCAGATCAACGGACTGCAGGAAAGCCAGCTACCGGTATGCTTTGTGCTGGGACAGCAGGAAGCAGTGGTAAAGCCCAACTACCTGGACGGGATCCGGTTCCGGCATAAATGGAAAGATACGATCTTCAAAGTGCCTGCGGCAGGGCATCTTGTTAATTACGACCAGCCCCAGATCTTCAATCACCTGCTGCTGCAGTTTGCAGACGAGGTAATGAAATAGCCTTATTTCTCATGCGTGAGCGCGGTTACCCCCCCGCTTACCGCAAACTTCATAGCCTCGCCGGCCGAGATGTGCTCCAAAGGTTTCACCCTTTCCTTGGGTACCATGAATACCTTACCGGTAATGGCATAGGCATGAGGAACNTACACCGCCATATAGCCTTCCAGCCCCAAATGGCTCACATCACTCTGTGTGATAAAGCCCATTTCCCATACATCCAGCCCGTACAGCTGGACCAAAACCGGGTGATCAAATTTTTTCTTTTCACCAACAAAGGCATCGAATACGTCTTTTACAGAAGTATAGATATATTTGATAAACGGTGTGCGTTCCAGCAGGTGATCAAACAGATCGAATATACGGCCTACAATGAAAGACGAGCTCAGGTACCCCACGACGATAATCAGCAACAGCACCAGCACGAACCCTACTCCCTTGTAACGCAGGTATTTCAGCAACATCGCATCCTCCGGGATCAGCGAGGTCGGGATCAGGTTATCAATAGTTACAAAAGCCCAGTATATGGTAAAAGCGGTAATGCCGATAGGGGCCAGGATCAGCAGGCCCTGAAAAAAGTACCGGATGATACGGGCGGCAATGGCTTTCATTTTCAAATTGGGAGACATAAAAAAGTGTGATGTGAAATATGGTAATATGGTTTCGAACTCGGTGGATATAAGNGAGCAAAGGTACCTGATTTCCCCTTGTTTTCCTATGAAGTCTGGGTTAAACTACCGGGTATAAANGGTGATTAATACCCTTATTTAAAATATTTCTTATGGAAACTTTGGTAGTTTAAAAAGTTTCTCTAGTTTTGTTACGCATCGAAATCTGTTATTGAAAGCATCGTAACATGGAAACACAGGAACGCATTTTAGACACGGCATTCGGGCTGTTCCGCCAGTACGGAACCAGGTCCATCACCATGGACGATATTGCTACGAGGATGGGCATCTCCAAGAAAACACTATACGCGCATTTTGTGGATAAGGACGATATGGTAGTACACGCCATCAGCCGTTTCCTGGAAGTGATNCAGGAAGAGGAACGCGTGCTCCGCTCCAATGCGGCGAATGCCATTGAAGAACTGTTTGAGGTGATGAACATGATGGACGAGCGTTTACGCAATATGAACCCTGTTATCATGCTCGACCTCCAGAAATTCCATTCCAAAGCATTCCTGGTATTCCAGGAATACCGCAATAACTCCCTCCGTACNGTAGTACGGGAAAACCTGGAGCGGGGCATTGCGGAAGGGCTGTACCGGAAAGACCTGGAGGTGAATATCCTTACCCAGTTCAGGATCGCTTCCGCCATGCTGTGTTTTCAGCCGGAGGTGTTCCCGATCGCAGGTTTTGAAATGGGAAAGGTACAGCGGGTGCTGCTGGAGCACTTTCTGTACGGAGTGGTATCTGCAGAAGGATTGAAGCTGATAGAGCAATACAAGCAACATCAAACTATCGCCAAATAAATCGATTCGACCGTATGCTACTAACACGAAAGCACATGGCCCTCGCCGGTTCATTACTCCTGGCATGGCAGCTGGTTANGCCCGTACAGGCACAGCAGCAGCCTAAAGTGCAGCCCGAAACGCTGCAGCTTAGCGCCAGGCAGGCAGTGGATTACGCCTTGGCCAACCAATCCTCGGTAAAAACCGCCAAGCTGGATGAGCTCATCCAGCTTGCCCTCAACAAAGAGGTGAGCGGACGGGCACTGCCCACCATTAAAGGCACGGGGTCTTACCAGTACAACCCCATCCTCCAGAAACAGCAAATAGACCTGCACAACTTCGATCCAAGTGTACCCGTAGGCACTTATCAACCGGTGGCCTTTGGCCTTGCCCACAACGTGGCCGGCGAAGTGCGTATGGACCAGGTACTCTTCGATCCCAGCGTGCTCGTGGCCCTGCAGGCCCGCAAAACTTTGGAAGAGCTGGCCAACCGCAACGTGAAGCGCTCAGAGATAGATGTGAAAGTGTCGGTGTATAAAGCCTATTATAACATTCTCGCTGCAAACAAAGCCCTTACCATCCTGAAAGGTAATATGGCCACCCTGGAAAAACTGCTGGGTGAAACCAAAGAGATCTACAAAAATGGGATGGCGGAAAAGCTGGATGTGGACAGGCTCTCCGTACAGATGACCAATATGCAGACGGAGATCACCAAGCTCCGGAATGTGATAGAGGTAGGCACCGCCGCGCTTAAATTCCAGATGGGCATGCCCATGGCGCAGCAGGTAACACTGACAGATTCGCTGACTACCGAAGCCATCGCAGACCAGTCTGCTGTCAACACAGAGCATTTTGATTACAGCCAGCGTATAGAATACCAGGTATTGCAATCGCAGAAACGCGCTTACGAATATGATCTTAAGCGTTATAAGCTGGCAGGTGTTCCTTCTCTTTCCTTATTCGCTTCAACAGGCGCTTTGAGGGGAAGCAGCAAATTCGACTACTTCCAGAGCCAGTCCTGGTACGGCTATGTAAGCACGGGNGTGCAATTATCTGTTCCCATCTTCACNGGTTTGCAGAGAAAACGCCAGGTNGANCAGGCATTCCTNACTGTTAAGAAAACAGAAGAGAACATGGAAAACCTGAAGCTGTCTATAGACCTTGAACAGTCTCAATCGGCTTCCAGCTTCCGCAATAACCTGCTCACCCTGCAATCCCAGGAAGACAATATGAAACTGGCCCAGGAAGTATACAGCACTACGCAGACAAAATATAAGGAAGGAGTTGGCAGCAGCCTGGAAATGTCTAACGCAGAGAACGACATGCTGACCGCCCAGCGGAATTATTTTGATGCATTGTATCAGACGATAGTGGCTAAGATCGACTACTTAAAAGCATACGGTAAACTATAAACACCTCCACACATATGACCAAAAAATATTTCGTTATCCCGTTAACTACTCTCATCCTCGCCGCATGCGGCGGTGGCGGTGGCGAAGATAAAGCCGCCAAACTGCAGCAGCTGAAGCAGGAAAAATCTAAACTGGAGCAGGAGATCGCGAAGCTGGAGCTGGAAGTTGGAAAAACAGATACTACTGAAAAGGTGAAAACAGTAACGCTGGCTACGCTGGACGATACCACCTTTCAGCATTTTATTGACGTGCAGGGCAGTGTGGATGCACGTGAGAACGTAAACGTATATTCCAAAGTACCGGGTGTTGTAACCGCTATATCCGTAAGAGAAGGTCAGTCAGTAAGCAANGGCCAGGTACTGGGCCAGGTTGATGACCGCCTGGCAAAGGCTGGTATAGAAGAGGTGAAAACACAACTGGAACTGGCCANTACCACTTACGAAAGACAGAAGAACCTCTGGGGCCAGAAGATAGGCAGCGAAATACAATACCTTACCGCTAAGAATAATAAAGAAAGCCTGGAAAGGAAACTTGCTACGCTGAATGAGCAGCTGGCCCAAACCAGGATNGTATCCCCGATCAGCGGTACGGTAGATGCCGTGATCGTTAAGCTGGGCGATAATGCAGGTCCAGGTACTCCTCAGCCTGCCTTCCGTGTNGTGAACGGCAATTCCCTGAAAGTGGTGGCCAACGTAGCAGAAGGATATGCAGGCAAAGTAAAGACCGGCGACCAGGTACGTATCAGCTTCCCCGATATCAATAAGGAGATCAGCGCCAGGATCAATTTTGCATCCCGCACCATCGATCCGCTGAGCCGCACCATTAAAGTGGAAGTGCCATTACCTGCTGATGCCAACATACGGCCTAACATGATCGCACATATCAAGATCATCGATTACACTGCTCCTAATGCCGTAGTAATACCGGTGAACGTGATCCAGTACACCATGGGTAAACCTTATGTGATAGTGGCGAAGGACAATAAAGGGAAACTGGTGGCAGAGCGCAGGCACATAGAAATGGGACGCACCTATAATGATATAGCAGAGATAAAAAGCGGGTTGAAACCCGGAGAAAGGTTGATCACCACTGGCTATCAGGGACTGAATGACAACGACCTGATCAAGCTGTAAAAGCTAAATGCTATTTTATGAAAGACAATCTGACCAAAGAATTCAAGCCTACCAGCTGGTCGATAGATAATAAAGTGAGCATCTATGTGGTCACCGTTATTATCGCGCTCGCGGGTATCCTCACGTATATATCGCTTCCAAAGGAACAATTCCCGGAAGTGGTATTCCCTCAGTTCTATATCAGCACGATGTACTATGGTACAGCGCCGGAGGATATGGAAACCCTGGTGACCAAACCTATAGAAAAGCAGCTGGGCGGTATCTCCGGTGTAAAGGAGATCAAAAGCACCTCGCTGCAGGACTACTCAGTAATTACTATTGAGTTCAATACGGATGTAAACATGGAAACGGCGCGGCAGGAAGTGCGGGAGAAAGTAGATGACGCCAAGCCCGACCTGCCTACAGACCTTTCCCAGAACGGCCAGGAGCCACGGATCATCAAGATAGATGTATCGCAGATCCCTATCATGAACGTGAACCTCTCCGGCGATTTNGACCTGCAGTCTNTAAAGAAGTATGCAGATGAAATGCAGGACCGTATCGAAGCGCTCACAGAGATCACCCGCGTGGATATTGTGGGTGCGCTGGACCGTGAGATCCAGATCAACGTTGACAAGTACAAGATGGATGCGGCCAAGATCAGCTTTGATGATATCATCATGGCCATTGGCGCAGAAAACCGTACTATCTCCGGCGGCCTGGTGTCTATGGACGGACAGAAGCGCACGCTCAGCGTAAAAGGTGAGTACAAGGATGCGAGAAAGATAGGCGATATCGTTATACGCGGCCAGTCCGGCGCAGTAGTATACCTGAAAGACGTAGCGGATGTGGTGGATGGTTTCAAGGAGCAGGAAAGCTATGCACGCCTCAACGGCAAGAACGTGATCACNCTGAACGTGATCAAGCAGAGCGGTAAGAACCTCATCGATGCATCTGACAAGATACGCGGTATCATCGAAGACATGAAGCAGCACTACCTGCCCAAAGGGCTGGATGTGACGATCACGGCAGACCAGTCAAAGTCTACCCGCGTTACCCTGCATGACCTGATCAATACGATCATCATCGGCTTCGTACTGGTAACGGTNATCTTAATGTTCTTCATGGGCGCCGTGAACGCCATCTTCGTAGCCTTNTCAGTGCCNATCTCCATGTTCATCGCCTTTTTGACGATGCCNATGCTGGACTTCACCCTGAACATGATGGTGCTGTTCTCCTTTCTGCTGGCCCTGGGGATTGTGGTAGACGATGCCATTGTGGTGATAGAGAACGTGCATCGCATCTACCAGGAACGGCATGACCTGGGCATTGTAAAAGCCGCCAAGATAGCGGCGGGAGAGGTGTTCCTGCCAGTGCTGTCGGGTACGCTTACCGTACTGGCGCCTTTTGTGCCTTTGTTATTCTGGCCCGGTGTGATCGGCGGGTTCATGGTCTTCCTGCCTGTAACGTTGATCGTTACACTGGGAGCGTCGCTCGTAGTGGCTTATATCATCAACCCGGTATTTGCGGTTGATTTTATGGACCGTCATGAAGGTGAAGAGCATCCCAAACCCAGGTTTGACCGCAAGTTCAGGAATCTGACCATTGTATGGGGCGTCATTGCACTGATCGCTTACGCCAATAGNTTTGGTGTGGGCAACTTTGTAGTGTTTATGTACCTGATGATTGTGCTGGAACGNTTCTGGCTGGGCGGTGTGGCCCGCCGTTTCCAGCAGCGCGCATGGCCCAGGGTACAGGAGTGGTATCGCCGCAGACTGGAATGGTGTTTGGTTGGATGGCGCCCGGTAGGCATACTGCTGGCCACTTTCGGCCTGCTGATCTTCAGCCTGATCATCACGGGAATGCGTAATCCGAAAGTGAACTTCTTCCCGAAAGCAGATCCNAACTTTATCTATACTTACCTGGAATTGCCTAACGGTACAGACCAGAAATATACAGACTCCATCACGCACATTCTCGAAGAGAGGATCACCAAAGTGGTAGGGAAGAACAATCCTATCGTGGAGTCTATCATCTCCAACGTAGCAGTAGGCGCGGGCGATCCCAGCCAGATGGATCAGAGCGTACAGCCGCAGAAGGGTAAAGTGACCGTAGCTTTCGTAGAGTTCGGCGCGCGTCACGGACAATCTACCGTTGCTTATCTGGATAAGATCCGTGATGCGGTGAAAGGCATCCCTGGTGCAGAGATCACGGTAGAACAGGAGCAGGGCGGTCCCCCCACCGGTAAAGCCATCAACATTGAGATCAGTGCTGATGAATTTGATCAGCTTACCACTACTTCAGAAAAGCTGAAACGTTATCTCGACTCNCTGCAGATAGGCGGGGTAGAAGAGCTGCGCAGCGATTTCCAGAGCAACAAGCCGGAGATCATCGTGAATATAGATCGTGAAAGGGCTAATAAAGAAGGTATTTCTACCGGTGTTATAGGCCAGGCTTTGCGCCGTGCCTTGTATGGTGAGGAAGCTTCCAAGTTCCGCGATCCGGATGATGATTACCCGATCATGGTGCGTTTCAGGGAAGATCAGCGTAACAATGTCAATACGCTGATGAACTCCAACGTCACTTACCGCGATATGAACATGAACGGTGCTATCAGGCAGGTACCGCTGTCGGCTGTGGCAGATATCCGTTATTCCAACACCTTTGCCAGCATCAAGCGTATAGACCAGAAAAGGGTGGTGACCCTGTACTCCAACGTGCTTACCGGCTATAACGCCAATGAAGTAGTGCAGCAGATCCAGCGTTCCATTAATGACTTCAGTAAGCCGGATGGTGTTACCATCCGTATGACGGGTGAGCAGGAAGACCAGCAGGAAACCATGAACTTCCTGTTGATGGCTATGCTGGGGGCTGTAGGCCTGATGTTCCTGATCATGGTGACACAGTTCAACTCTGTGGGCCGTCCGCTGATCATCGCGATGGAGATCGTGTTCTCCATCATAGGCGTGTTCCTCGGCTTTGCTGTCTTTGGTATGGAGATCTCTATTGTAATGACAGGCGTGGGTATCATGGCGCTGGCGGGTATCGTGGTACGTAACGGTATCGTGCTGGTAGAGTTCACCGACCTGCTGGTGAAACAGGGTGCATCCATTCATGATGCGGTGGTAGAAGCAGGGAAAACCCGTATGACACCGGTATTGCTCACTGCTATTGCAGCGATCCTGGGCCTGATACCGCTGGCGGTAGGTCTGAACATTGATTTTGCCACGCTGTTCTCTGAAGGTAACCCGCACATTTTCTTCGGCGGCGACAACGTAGCTTTCTGGGGCCCGCTGGCCTGGACGATGGTATTCGGATTGATCTTCGCTACGTTCCTTACGCTGATCCTGGTGCCTGTAATGTACGCCATGAACAAGCGCTCCATTGATGTACTGGATTACCGCGGATTACCGCGGGCNTTAAAATATGTACCCTTCCTGGTGCTGATCCTGAAACTCTTCATGAAGAAAGAGGTGGTNGCAAAGCTGCACAGGCATGACTATGTTTCTGCCAAGCCTTATCATTTCTTCGGTCATGAAGAGGTGGGAGAAGGCCATGGACATGAGCAGGCCAGGAAAGTAAAGAAACAAGTTTCAGTGAACTAAAAAAGTCTTAGCTAGACAATAGCTAATACAGTGTAACAGTTGTAGGTTTAACAGATCACCGTCCCGATATCTATCGGGACGGTTTTTTGTAATATTTAACAATTGGAAACACCCTGCTTTTATTACTTTTGACTCAGATTATCCCTTAATACGATCAGTATATTATGCGACAGAACCACGAAATCGACTACAAAATTTTTGGGGAAGAGATCCAGATGGTAGAGATTGAGTTAGACCCCCAGGAAACGGCCGTAGCAGAAAGCGGCAGCTTCATGATGATGGACCAGGAGATCCAGATGTCAACCATGTTCGGTGACGGCTCCCAGGCCAACCAGGGTCTTTTCGGAAAACTGCTTTCAGCCGGCAAACGTATATTAACCGGTGAAAGCCTGTTTATGACAGCTTTCACCAATGTAGGACAGGGGAAGAAAAAGGTGAGCTTTGCGGCTCCTTACCCTGGTAAGATCATACCGCTGGACCTGTTCCTGATGGGCGGCAAGGTAGTTTGCCAGAAAGACGCTTTCCTTTGCGCCGCCAAGGGCGTAAGTGTGGGGATAGAGTGGCAGCGCAGGCTGGGAACCGGTCTTTTTGGAGGTGAAGGTTTCATTATGCAGAAGCTGGAAGGTGATGGTATGGCCTTTGTGCATGCCGGCGGTATAGTGGTAGAGCGGGAATTGCAGCCGGGAGAGGTACTGAAGATAGATACCGGTTGTGTGGTTGCATACACCCAGAATGTGGATTTCGATATAGAATTTGTCAAGGGAATAAAAAATATGGTGTTCGGGGGTGAAGGCTTGTTCTTCGCTACACTCAGNGGCCCGGGTAAGGTTTGGATCCAGTCTCTGCCAATCAGTCGCCTGGCCGGCCGGATTATTGCTTATGGTACTGGTCCCCGGAAAGAAGAGGGCAGTATCCTGGGTGGATTAGGAAACCTGTTAGATGGGGATTGATCGTTCTTTGGGAACCGGTTGCAGAAAAAATTTAAGATTTAAAGGATATTTTAGGTAAAATTCACCAACAAAGTAGTAGCTTAGCTTAAGTATTNTTGTTGAAAAACCATTTACCTATGCCAGCCGGTACTTTGAGCGGTAATAAAGAAAGTTTGTTATGAAACGCGACTGACAGATAAAATAAATGGGGTGGATCAGGCAGAATGACATAGATATTCCCGTATATTTGCTATGAGTAGCATCAAATCTGTTGTTCTGTAATATATATTCGCCGAAACACTAAAGAGACAGGTGCAGATTTTGAAATTACGCACCACAATTGTATAGTAACGTGGCCACAATTATCTTTGTTCTTCAAGAAATAAGGTAAAGAGACTTAAAAACAAATGATAACAAGCCGGAAATAAATGTGGACTGGAGAATACCCGGATTGACCATGCTGGGTATCAACCGGCACTTAGCTTAGTATTATATATTCTCTATGGAGATGAGTTTCATTTTTATGAAATCATAGCTAATATTGCTTCAAACGCTTAATTAAGTAAGATGAATTTTGAGAGAAACGAACGCCCCCGCAAGTACTCTTCAGATGTTAACAAAGACAAAGACAAAGAGTATGATCCCAAGGAAAGGCCGGGTGGCTACAATCGTCCCGACTTTAACAGCAGTGATCGGGAGGGAAGACCCAATTTCAACCGGGATCGCGGCGACAGGCCCGATTACAACCGTGAAGGTGGCGGTGGCGGCTACAGGCCCCGCGAAAATTACAACCGTGAAGGTGGAGGAGGATACAACCGTGAAGGCGGTGGCGGATATGACCGCGACCGTGGCGGCGATGGTGGTGGCTACAACCGCGGTGGCGGTGGTGGATACGACCGTGGCGGCGGCGGTGGTGGCTACAACCGCGGAGGCGGCGGTGGTGGATACGACCGTGGCGGCGGTGGCGGAGGCTACAACCGCGGAGGCGGCGGTGGTGGATACGACCGTGGCGGCGGTGGCGGAGGCTACAACCGCGGAGGCGGTGGTGGTGGATATGACCGTGGCGGCGGTGGCGGAGGCTACAACCGTGGCGGCGGCGGCGGTGGATATGACCGCGGCGGTGGTGGCGGAGGCTACAACCGTGGTGGTGGCGGCGGATATGGCGGCCAGAGAAGACCTGGCGGCGGCGGTATGCGCAGACCGTTCACACCCAAACCGGATAACAAGATCTACTTTATCGCCCTGTTGCCAACTGCAGAAGTAGGTAAGGAAATCATCAAGATAAAGCAGGAATTTGCAGAACAATACGGCCCTACCTATGCACTGAAAGTATTGCCGCACATTACGCTGCAGGTACCCTTCACTGCTGATCCGGCCCTGGAAAAAGCCTTCTGCGACGAGCTGGCTGAATTTGCCAAAACACAGGCGCCTTTCGAGGTATCCCTGAACGGCTTTGGTACTTTCCCCAACAAGCAGAACCGCGTACTGTTCATCAACGTGGAAAAGAGCGAAACCATGTCTGCCATGCACCGTCAGCTGATCAACTTCCTCCGCAAGGAATTTGGTTTCAGCACCATGCTGGCCCGCACNGGCTTNACTCCCCATGTTACCGTGGCCTTCAAAGACCTGGAAGATGATCAGTTCAACAAGGCCTGGCCTGAATATGAAAATAAAGAGTACCANGCTAGCTTCAAGGTAAACAACCTGTACTTCCTGCGCCATAACGGCAAATCATGGGAAGTATTGCAGAAATGCAAATTGGGCGGAGGAAGCACTCCTGCCTGATCCGTTACCTGAAAAGTAGTCGCTGGTATCCGGTCGNANAGACCGGATCGGGGAAACTTAATATAATTAGAAAGCCCGTTCTGACATTGTCNGAACGGGCTTTTTGTTGTTTTATATCTATGTTGTGTGACGCTTATATCATGTAAGCTTCTTAATGATAAAGCCTGCCCAGACAAGGTCGGGACAGGCTTCAGGTTTGGCCGGGGCCAGTCTCTTATTGCACGGGTACCAGCACATATTTTCCATTTCCACCTTCTCTGCTCCAGCGTAAATTTACCGTGGGGCAGATCACCTCCAGTACAGAATCCAGGCTGTTTAACTGTTCGGGATCAAATGTGCCGTTATATCTCAAACGTCCGGCCTCCTGGTCTTTCAGCACGATCTGCACATCAAAATATCCTTCCAGCGTATTGATCACATCACTGATGCGCGTATCCTGGAACGATAGCCTGTTCTCTTTCCAGGCCATGAAATTAGGATCTTCGATCGGCAGCTGCTTCAATGTTTGGGCAGACTGCAGCACGCCTCTGTTACCGCTGGAAAGCACCAGCCGCTGTGCATTGCTCCTGTCAGAGAAAGCTACCTTACCGCTTACTACCGCTACTTCCACTTCAACGGGGTTGTAAGACTTCACGTCAAAGGAGGTGCCCAGTACCTGGGTTTGTGTATGCCGGGTGTATACAATGAAAGGCTTGTCAGACTGCTGCGTTACTTCAAAGAAGGCCTCTCCTTCCAGGTGCACTGCACGTTCATTGCCGTTGAAGCCGGCCGTATAGCGCAGGCTGCTCTGCTGGTTCAGGAATACCTTACTGCCATCCGGCAGTGTAACCGTTCTCTTCTCTCTGGCCTGTGTATATACTGCTACTTCCGGGTGATGGAAGAACACAAAGTAAGTAGTGGCAGCGCCGCATAACAATATAACGGTGGCTGCTATACGCAGTGCGTTACGGTAGGTATAAAGGAAGCTGCGTTTGCCCGTTTCTGTTATATGCTGCCGGAAACTCTCCCAGTTCTTTTCCGTAGCGGGAACAAAATCGGTTTCTGCTTTGGCAGTCAGCGACCAGGTGCTTTTCAATGCATCATAGTACTGCTGGTTGGCAGCATCCTCATCCAGCCAGGACTGTAGTGTCCTCTTCTCTTCTGGGCTCAGGCTGTTATCTATATCCCGGGCGATGAGTGTTTCTATATGCTCTAAATCGTAAGACATACCATTAAAATTGTAATAATAAAGTTAAACAGTTGTAGGTTATCAGCGCTATCACCGGCAGGTAGTCCTGCAAGGATACGCGCAGTTTCTTTAATGCGGTGATCATCTGATTTTCTACCGTTTTTACTGAAATGTTCAGCGTAGCGGCTATCTCGCGGTATGTCATTTCTTCAAACCGGCTCAGGATAAATATTTCCCGGCATTTCTCCGGCAGNCGGTCAATAGCCTGCTGAATATGCGCGCTGGTTTGTTTTAAATGATGCCTGCTCTCGGCAGAGCCTGAGCTGGCCGGTAATTGTATTACATTCTCCTCGATAGACAGGTGCTTGCCCTGCCGTTTATTTTTGTCCAGATGGTCTAATGCCATATTGATAGCTGCTCTGTGCAGGTACGCTTTAAAGTACACATCCTGCAGGGAACTGCGCCGGTTCCATATCCTGATGAATACTTCCTGGGCAAGGTCTTCTGCGGTGGCGGTGTCTAGTACCAGCCGGTAAATGGTTTTACAAACAAGGGGAAAGAAGGATTTGAACAGCATTTCCATAAAGGCCTGTTCATCTTCCTGCAATAGTTCATGTAACCTGGTATTGTCGGGCATGACACAAAAATAGCTTTTGTTCCCATTTCGGATGCTATCACTTGTGCCGGCCGTATGACACGCCAGTATACTTTGTGTTTGCATAGTGTGACTAAGTTTGGGCCGGTAACTTTTTCGGGTATACCTGCTGTTGCTTTTAATATGTAAGACGGGAAACCGGGGGAATACCCCTATGAGGGGGAGGAAGGACAAAAAAATAAGCCGGCCATACAGACGTATGGAACCGGCTTTTTGATTAACCCCTATGAAAACCAACTATTGCTCTTGGTTATTGCTGTAAATTGATCTCGCCCAGGTCAGTGGCTTTGCCATCTTCTACCTTCACATCATTCACTGTCGCATCTTTAAAAGGCTCCTTGGCGTCTATTATGACGGTGTAGGCGCCGGCCCGGGCTTCCTTGAAGGTAAAAGCACCATCAAAGACGGGCGTTTTTAAAGTGTCTGACCCCTGAATAGCCCAGGCNTCCGTTGCCCCATCCATCGGCCTTACTTTGCCGGTAATGGAGCCGCCTTCCGTATTNCGAAAGGCCAAGGTCCCTAAAGCTATTGCTGCGAGAGCTATCACCGTAACTTTGATCTTTTTCATAGCACACAGTTTAATGATTCATAAATAATGGCCAGGAATCAGATGAGGCGGTGTATAGACTGTTTTTAAAGAACTTCTACTGATTATCAGTACACTTAGGGTAAGGCAATTACCATGCCACCCCTTATTTTGTTTTTAACTGCTAACAGTATTTAACATTTCTTTATGCGCTGCCGCCCTTGTGGCGGTGTTGCAGTATATG
>Ga0055530_10001966_pt1 | contig 13987 bp, 14 predicted proteins | sample Araplavi_mTSA_r2_FD_55009 | JGI IMG/M metagenome (GOLD analysis project Ga0055530, IMG submission 55009) | Arabidopsis root microbial communities from North Carolina, USA - plate scrape MF_Cvi_mTSA_r2 | ecosystem: Host-associated > Plants > Roots > Endosphere | place: USA: North Carolina... | reverse complement strand
CGCCGGAGCGTGGATCAGCGCTGACGCGCCTTGAAACGCGGGTTCGACTTGCAGATCACGAAGACCTTGCCACGGCGGCGAACGACCTTGCAGTCGCGGTGACGGGCCTTCGCCGACTTCAGAGAGGACAGGACCTTCATGACAGACCTCGGCTACAGAAATAAATGGGACAACGGACGAAGCCGGCGATTCTAGCGGGTAAATTCCCCTTTGATCAAGTGGTTGCACGATCAAGACGGAAACCGGCCTCGCGAACGTGCGATCCATGGCGAAAATCCGCCGCGTAATCGCCGCGTTTTTCGGGGTGCGCGCGCTGAGCACGCATAATGCCCGCATGAACAGCCCCCACGCCAATCCCAGCGTTCCCGTCCTCACCATCGACGGCCCTTCCGGCTCCGGAAAGGGCACCATCAGCCGCCTGGTCGCCGCCCGCCAGGGCTGGCACTACCTCGATTCCGGCGCCCTGTACCGTGCCGTTGGCGTGGCCGCCGGCTGGGCGGACCTAGACCTCGCCGATCCGGCCGCCCTGGTCCGCTGCACCTTCGATACGAAGATCGACTTCGAGGAAGACCCGGTCTCCCGCGAGCTGCGGATCCTGGTNAACGGCCTGGACGCCACCGACGANCTGCGCACCGAAACCGCCGGCGCNGCNGCCTCGGCCATCGCCGCGATCCCGGAGGTCCGGGCTGCCCTGAAGGACCGTCAGCGCGCCTTCCGGCAGGCCCCGGGCCTGGTCGCGGACGGCCGCGACATGGGCACGGTCATCTTCCCGGATGCCCCCTACAAGGTGTTCCTGACCGCCAGCGCCGACGAAAGGGCGGAAAGGCGCTATAAGCAGTTGAAAGACAAGGGGGTTTCCGTTAATTTAGACGGTCTGCTGCGGGAGATCCTTGCCCGCGACGCGCGTGATGCAAGTCGCGCGGTGGCTCCGTTGAGGCCGGCCGAAGACGCCGTCCGCATCGACACCACCGGCCTCGGCATCGACGCCGTAGTGGAACGCGTGCTGGCGTTGCTGCCAGCGCGCTGAGCATCGAACGCAGCAGGACAACGCAGTAAAACCAGCGCCATCGTTCGTCCCGTGAAAACGGAACGCGCGGTGGTTTCCTTCATAACACATGGTGCAGCGTCATCGCGCCACACAACGGGTGGGTCGACCACGCGCTGCTTGATGCCTTCCAATGTGGATGGCCCTGACAGCCGGTGCGGCCCGTGTGTTCAATTGAGTATTTCTTCAATGACCGAATCATTTGCCGAACTGTTTGAACAGAGCCAGACCAATCTGGCGAAGCTGAAGCCGGGCGCCATCGTCACCGGCGTCGTCGTGGAAGTCCGCGGCGACGTTGTGGTGATCAACGCCGGCCTGAAGTCCGAAGGCATCGTGCCGATCGAACAGTTCCGGAACGACGCCGGTGAAATCGACGTGGGCGTGGGCGACGAAGTCAAGGTCGCGCTCGACTCCATCGAGAACGGCTTCGGCGAGACCGTCCTGTCGCGCGAGAAGGCCAAGCGCGCCATGGTGTGGGACGAACTCGAGCAGGCGCTCGAGAAGAACGAGACCATCACTGGCCGCATCAGCGGCAAGGTCAAGGGCGGCTTCACCGTCGACATCAAGGATGTCCGCGGCTTCCTGCCGGGTTCGCTGGTTGATGTGCGCCCGGTGCGCGACTCGGCCTACCTGGAAGGCAAGGAACTCGAGTTCAAGCTCATCAAGCTTGACCGCAAGCGCAACAACATCGTCGTCTCCCGCCGTGCGGTGGTCGAGAGCGAATACAGCGTCGAGCGCGAGCAGCTGCTCGAGAAGCTGCAGGAAGGCGCGATCCTCAAGGGCGTCGTCAAGAACCTCACCGATTACGGTGCGTTCGTCGACCTCGGCGGCATCGATGGCCTGCTGCACATCACCGACATGGCGTGGAAGCGCGTGCGTCACCCGTCGGAAGTCGTGGAAGTCGGCCAGGAGCTGGACGTCCGCGTGCTCAAGTACGACCGCGAGCGCAACCGCGTCAGCCTTGGCCTGAAGCAGCTGGGCGAGGATCCGTGGGACAACATCGCCCGTCGCTACCCGGCCAACACCCGCGTGTTCGGCAAGGTCTCCAACGTCACCGATTACGGCGCGTTCGTCGAGATCGAGCCGGGCGTGGAAGGCCTGGTGCACGTGTCCGAGATGGACTGGACCAACAAGAACGTCAACCCGTCCAAGATCGTGCAGGTCGGCGACGAGGTTCAGGTCATGGTCCTGGACGTCGACGAGGAGCGTCGCCGCATCTCGCTGGGCATGAAGCAGGTCACCAGCAATCCGTGGGAAACCTTCGCCGCCATCCACAAGAAGGGCGACAAGGTGTCGGGCCAGATCAAGTCGATCACCGACTTCGGCATCTTCATCGGCCTGGACGGCGGTATCGATGGCCTGGTGCACCTGTCCGACCTCAGCTGGAACACCACCGGCGAAGACGTGGTCCGCAACTTCAAGAAGGGCGACACGCTGGAAGCCGTCGTTCTGGCCGTGGACCCGGAACGCGAGCGCATCAGCCTGGGCGTCAAGCAGCTTGAGCAGGACCCGATGGGCCAGTACGTGGCGTCCAACGCCAAGGGCTCGATCGTCCGCGGCAAGGTGAAGGAAGTCGACGCCAAGGGCGCGACCATCGAGCTGGACAATGGCGTGGAGGGCTACATCGCCGCCCGCGANATCGCCAAGGAGCGCGTCGAAGACGCTTCCCAGTACCTGAAGGTCGGCCAGGAAGTCGAAGCCAAGATCATCGGCAACGACCGCAAGGGCCGTTCGATGCAGCTGTCGATCAAGGCGAAGGACGAAGCCGAGCAGCAGGAAGCGCTGGCCGACTACAACCGCGCCTCGTCGGAAGCCTCCAGCGGCACCACCAAGCTGGGCGCGCTGCTGCGCGAGCAGCTGGGCAACAAGTCCGAGTAATACCGCTCTTCGCGTAACTCGAAGGCAGCAGTAAACGAAGGCGGTCCGGCTCGTCCGGGCCGCCTTCGATATGCGGGGCTCCCGCAACCGACCGCGTATGGGGCGCGGTGGGACCAGACACAGAGCGTGCATGACCAAGTCCGAACTTATCGAGATCCTTTCCCAGCGTCAGGCCCACCTGAAGGGCGAGGACGTGGATCTGGCGGTGAAGGCGCTCCTGGAAATGATGGGCGGCTCGCTCGCCACCGGGGAGCGGATCGAGATCCGCGGCTTCGGCAGTTTTTCCCTGCATTACCGTCCGCCCCGCCTGGGCCGCAACCCGAAGACGGGCGAATCCGTCGCGCTGCCGGGCAAGCACGTCCCGCACTTCAAGCCGGGCAAGGAACTGCGCGAGCGCGTGAGCGGCGTGGTCCCCGTGGACGAGGCGGACTGACGCCACCGACGCATGCGGCAACAGGCCCGCATCGTTGTTTTTCTGGACCTGCGAACAAGGTCCGTTAAGCTAAAGCAGACCATTGCGGCCGATGGAGCCCGTCATGCGTTTGCTCCGTTTCCTGATCGCGATCGCGTGCCTGGCGGCAGGCGCCATCGTCGGCGCGTTGAACCGCGCACCGGTCGTGATCGACCTGGGATTCACGCGACTGTCGACCAACCTCGGCGTGTCGCTGCTCGTCGCGTTGCTGCTGGGCGTTCTCATCGGCGGCCTTGCGATCAGCGCCAGCGTGGTCCTTCCCATGCGCCGCCGGCTGGCGCGCGCGCAACGCCAGGGTGCGATTTCNGCACCCACTTCCGGAAGTTGATGCATGGCTTTCATCAGTGAGTGGTTCTGGTTCTTCCTCCTTCTGCCGATCGCGGCGGTCAGCGGCTGGATCATCGGCCGTCGTGGCGGCGAGCGGCATAGCGACACGCAGGTCAGCCGGCTGTCGACGACGTACTTCCGCGGCCTGAATTACCTGCTGAACGAACAGCCCGACAAGGCGATCGAACTGTTCCTGCATATCGCCGAACTCGACAAGGACACGTTCGAGACGCAGGTCGCGCTGGGCCATCTGTTCCGCCGCCGCGGCGAAGTCGATCGCGCGATCCGGCTGCACCAGGCGCTGGTGCAACGCCCGGGCCTGAGCGACCAGCAACGCGTGCAGGCGCTGCTCGCGCTGGGCGAGGACTACATGCGNTCGGGCCTGCTNGANCGNGCCGAAACCGTGTTCTCCGACCTCGTCGCGCTCGACATGCGCGCGCCGCTGGCGCTGCGGCACCTCATCGGCATCTACCAGTCCGAACGCGACTGGGACAAGGCGATCGAGAACGCGCGCCGTTACGAGGAAGCGACCGGCGAACCGATGGGCAAGCTCATCGCGCAGTTCGAGTGCGAGCTGGCCGACCGCCATCGCGCGGCGGGCGAGACTGACGCCGCGCGCGCCGCGGTCAAGCGTGCGTATGAGGCCGACGCCAACTCCGTGCGTGCGGGCATGATCGAAGGCCGCCTGGAAGTGGATGCCGGCAACGACGCAGGTGCGATCCGCGCGTTCGAGCGCGTGGCACGGGTGGATCCCGACTATCTGCCTGAAATCCTGCCGGCGCTGCTCGACAGCTACGCCCGCGTCGGCGATGCCACCGGCGCACGCGCGTTCCTGGCCGAGATGACAGAACACTATCGCGGCATCGCGCCGGTGCTCGCGCTCACGCGGATGGTCGAAAGCGAGGAGGGCGTGCCTTCGGCGCGCGCGTACCTGGCAAGGCAATTGAAGGATCGTCCCTCGGTGCGCGGCGAAGCGGCGTTGATCGANCTGACGCTGGCCGAGGGCGCCGACCCGTCCGCGACGCTGCACGATCTCAAGCACATCACCGACCAGCTNCTGGTGCGCAATCCGAGCTACCGCTGCAACCGTTGCGGCTTCGGCGCGCGCAGCCATCACTGGCAATGCCCGAGCTGCAAGGAATGGGGCACGATCAAGCCGCTGCTGAACTACGCGGTGGTCTGATCGCATGCTCGAATGGTTGTTGGTGCATTTCTGCATCGGCGTGGCGGGCACCTGGCTCGCGCGCCGTTATGCGATCAGGCAATCGTTGATCGACCAGCCGGGCGAACGTCGCAGCCATACCGTGGCGACGCCGCGCGGTGGCGGCATCGCGATCGTGATCTCGCTGCTGGTTGCCGCCGTCGCCATCGGTATCCGCCAGCCCGGACAGGCGCCGCTGATGCTGGCCTTCGGCATCGGCCTTGCGATGGTGGCGGGCATCGGCTGGGTCGACGACCACCGGCCGCTGTCGCCGTGGATCCGCCTGGCCGTGCATGCGATCGCGTCGGGGCTGTTCGCCCTCGCCATCGGCGACCTGTACGACTCGGTGTGGCTCGCGCTTGCGGCCTTCGTCGCCACGCTGGTGCTGACCAACGTCTGGAACTTCATGGACGGCATCAACGGGCTGGCCGCGAGCCAGGCCCTGCTTGCGGCCGTCGGTCTGGCCTGGATGGCCGGGGGCGCGTGGGGACTGCTGGCGCTGGCCCTGGCGGCGTCGTGCGCGGGTTTCCTGCCGTTCAATTTCCCCCGGGCCCGCATCTTCATGGGCGATGTGGGGAGCGGGGCGATCGGCTTCGCGCTCGGTGCGCTGTGTGCCGTCGCAGGGGCGCGGGTGGGTGAAAAGTTCGCGCTTGTCCTGCTACCGGTGTCCGTGTTTTTAGTGGACTCCAGCCTGACCCTCCTGCGACGCCTGCTACGCGGCGAACGCTGGTGGACACCGCATACCCAGCACGCCTACCAGGCCTGGTCCCGTGCGGCGGGTCACGGTCGGGTAACTGTCTGCTATGCCCTCGTTTCGCTGGGGGTCATAATGGCGGCATGGGGGGCTGTGCCGCGTGATGCGTTCTTCATCGCCGGTACCGTGATCGCGTGGTATACGTGCTGCGCTTTTTTTTGGCTGGTCCTGCAGAAGAAGTTTTCTGGCGCAGCTTCCTGATTGAATATTTGGCAGTTCGAAAGCGAAGAAGAAGGGGCGAAGGATGAGCTCATGGCGTGATCGGTGGAAAAGCGGACTGCCGCGCGTTGCGGTGGTCGCGCACGATCTCGCGATGGTATGGGTAGTCTGGCAAGCCCTGCATCGCCTGCGTTGGGGAATCGAGGCCAACGCGCCGGTCATCCCGCTGTGGTCGGCGGAGATCGCACTAGTGCTCGCGGCCCAGGGCCTGGTCTTCTGGCAGGTCGGCCTGTACCGCGGGTTGTGGCGTTTCGCGGGCGTGCCGGATCTCTGGAACATCCTGAAGGCCTCGGTGCTGGGACTGTTCGCGATCGTCCTCGGCCTGTTCCTCTACAACCGCCTGGGTACCGTGCCGCGCACGGTGCTGGTGCTCTATCCGCTCGTGCTCATGGGCATGCTCGGCGCGCCGCGCCTGTTGTATCGCGCGTGGAAGGACAGCCGCGTCGAATCCTCGTCGAAGGCCGCCGTCCGCATCCTGATCCTCGGTGCCGGCCGCGCCGGTGAAGCGCTCGTGCGCGACCTGCGCCGTTCGGGTACCTACCAGCCGGTGGGCTTCCTCGACGACGCCGTCCGTCTGCGCGGCAGCAAGGTGCAGGGCGTGCCGGTGCTGGGCCGTGTGCAGGACGTCGCCGAGATCGCCCGCGAAACAGCTGCCAAGCTGCTGGTCATCGCCATGCCCTCGGCCGATGCGAACGCGCTCCAGCGCGTGGTGGTTTCGTGCGAACGCACCGGCCTGCCGTTCCGCATGGTGCCCAAGCTGCAGGACGTGCTCGAAGGTCGCTCGCTGCCGGGCGAACTGAAGGAAGTGGCGATCGAGGACCTCCTCGGTCGCAAGCCGGTGCTGCCGGACTGGAAGGCGATCCGCGGCTGGCTCGGCGCGCGTTCGGTTCTGGTGACCGGCGCCGGCGGTTCGATCGGTTCGGAACTGTGCCGCCAGTGCGCACGCCATGGTGCCCGCCGCATCACCCTGATCGAAGTCGACGAACTCGCGCTCACCACCACGGAAGCCGCGCTGAAGCGCGATTTCCCGGACGTGGAATACATCGCCGTCCTCGGCGATTGCGGCGACCCGGCGGTGATCGCGCACGCGCTCAAGCGCGCCGAACCCGATGCCGTCTTCCATGCGGCCGCTTACAAGCAGGTGCCGCTGCTCGAGCTGCAGCTGCGCGAAGCGGTGCGCAACAACTCGCTGTCTACGGAGACCGTCGCGCGCGCCTGCTGTCTCGCGGACGTGGGCACCTTCGTGCTCATTTCCACCGACAAGGCGGTCGACCCGGTCAACGTTCTCGGCGCGACCAAGCGACTGGCCGAAATGGCCTGCCAGGCGCTGGCAGGACAGTACGCCACGCGGTTCGTCACGGTGCGATTCGGCAACGTGCTCGACTCGGCGGGTAGCGTCGTGCCGCTGTTCCGCGAGCAGATCCGTGCCGGCGGCCCGGTCACCGTGACCGATCCGGAAGTCACGCGTTTCTTCATGACGATCCCGGAAGCGTGCCAGCTGATCCTGCAGGCGTCCGCGCTGGGGACGCACGAGGCGATCTACACCCTGGACATGGGCGAGCCCGTGCCGATCCGACTGCTTGCCGAGCAGATGATCCGTCTGGCGGGCAAGAATCCCGGCCGTGACATCGCGATCGTCTACACCGGCCTGCGTCCCGGCGAGAAGCTGCACGAAACGCTGTTCCACGCTGACGAGCGCTACCGCCAGACCACACATCCGAAGATCCTGCAGGCCGAGCCGCGCGAAGTCACCGCCGCGCACCTCGACAGCGCGGTCGGCCAGCTGCGCGAGGCGAGCGCCCGTTACGATCTGGACCAGCTCAATTACCTGTTGCGGATGGCGGTTCCTGAATTCCAACCGGTGGGTACACATCCGGATTACCAGGAATCGGCCACAGTGGTGGCCTTTCCCGCCCGCAATGCCAGGAAGGTTTGATGTCCGCACGAATCCGCAAGGCCGTTTTCCCCGTCGCAGGCCTCGGCACCCGTTTTCTTCCCGCGACCAAGACGGTCCCGAAGGAAATGCTGCCGATCATCGATCGGCCGCTGATCCAGTACGCGGTCGATGAAGCCATCGAAGCGGGCTGCGACACACTGGTGTTCGTCACCAACCGCTACAAGCACGCCGTCGCCGACTACTTCGACAAGGCCTACGAGCTGGAACAGAAGCTCGAACGCAGCGGCAAGACCGAGCAGCTGGAGCTGGTGCGCAACGTGCTTCCGGAAGGCGTTCGTGCCGTGTTCGTGACGCAGGCCGAAGCGCTCGGGCTGGGGCATGCGGTCCTGTGCGCCAAGGCGGTGATCGGCGATGAGCCGTTTGCCGTGCTGCTGCCCGACGATCTCATCTGGAACCGCGGCCCCGGTGCGCTGAAGCAGATGGCCGATGCCGCCGAGGTGTCGGGCGCGAGCGTGATCGCCGTGCAGGACGTGCCGCGCGAGGCGACCGCCAGCTACGGCATCGTCGCCACCGACAGCTTCAGTAACCGGCAGGGCCGCATCAGCGCCATCGTCGAGAAGCCCAAGCCCGAAGTCGCACCCAGCAACCTTGCGGTGGTCGGTCGCTACGTGCTGAACCCGCGCATCTTCTCGCTCCTGGAATCGACCACTCCGGGCGCAGGTGGCGAGATCCAGCTGACGGACGCGATCGCCGCGCTGCTGCAGGAAGAAGCGGTCAATGCCTACCGTTTCCAGGGCACGCGTTTCGACTGCGGCACGCATATCGGCCTGATCGAAGCGACCATCCGCTACGCGCTGGACCACGAGAAGCTCAGCGATTCGGCGCGCCAGCTGATGCAGAACGCGCTGTCCGAACTGGGCGTCGAAGAACTCAACTGACGTCCGCGAGGACTTCGTTGCCGAAACCGGCGCCGCCACGCGGCGCCGACGCCGCTAGACTCTGACGCATGCGTCGGCGTCCTGTCCGCCGCCGGGATGTTCGCGGGATGAGCGGTCCGGATTCCAACTATTACCTGGCGACCGTTCCCGAGCGCGAGCTGGGGTTCGGGCCGCTTCGTGGGCCGGTCGATGCCAGCGTCTGCGTCATCGGCGGCGGTTTCGCCGGCCTGAATACCGCACTCGGACTGGTTGAGCGTGGTGTCCGCGACGTGGTGTTGCTCGACGCCGAGNGCGTCGGTTTCGGTGCGTCGGGCCGTAATGGCGGTTTCGTNTTCGGTGGCTTCTCGCGCGGNGAGGAAAGCCTGCTGCAGGACCTCGGTCCTGAGCGTGCNCGTGCGCTCTATTCGGGCACGACGGACGCCGTAGAGCTCATCCGCGCCCGCACCGATCGCTATTCCATCGACTGCGATCGCGTCGACGCCGGCGTCCTGTGGGCGAACTGGTTCCGCGATCCGCAGGTGCTGCGCGAGCGCCAGCAACTATTGGAGCAGCGTTTCGGCGTGCATTGGGAATGGACGCCACGCGAACGCCTGCGTTCGCTTGTCCATACGCAGCGGTACCACGACGGTTTGTTCGAGCCGCAGGCGTTCCATTTCCACCCGCTGAAATACGCGCGCGGCATCGCGCGGGCGGCGATGGCGCAGGGCGTGTCGATCCATGAGCGAACACCGGCCATGGCGCTGGAACGCGCCGGCCGCGGCTGGCGCGTGCGGACGCCGGACGGCGTGGTCGAAGCCGACCAGGTCGTCCTTGCGTGCGGTGGCTATCTCGCCGGCCTGCGTGCCGAAGTCGATGCGGGCGTATTGCCGATCGCGACCTACGTGATGGTGACGCAACCGCTGGGCGCACGGCTGGACGAAGCCATGACCACGCGATCGGCCGTCTACGACACGCGCTTCGCCTTCGATTACTACCGCCCGTTGCCCGATACGCGGCTGCTGTGGGGTGGCCGCATTTCGGTGCTGGACCGCTCGCCGGCAGAAGTCGAAACGCTTCTGTACGGCGACATGCTGAAAGTGTTNCCGCAACTGGACGGCGTTCGCATCGAACATGCCTGGTCGGGGCTGATGAGTTACGCGCGGCACCAGATGCCGCAGATCGGGCAGATCGACGACGGGCTCTGGCTGGCGCAGGCATTCGGTGGGCACGGCGTCGCGCCGACCACGTTTGCCGGGGAACTGCTGGCCAACGCCATCGCGCACGGTGATGCACGCTGGCGCGAACTGAGTGGCTACGGCCTGGTGTCGGCGATGAAGCCGGTAGGGTTCGTCGGCGCGCAGTTGAGTTACTGGTGGGCCGGGTTCAAGGACGAATGGAAGGACCGGGTGGAACGCAGTCGGGGAGAGGCGAGGGCAGGATGAGCGAGACGATCAGCTGGGCGGATTTCGAAAAGGTGATGCTCTGCGCCGGTACGGTGCAGCGCGTCGAGGAGTTCCCGGAAGCGCGCAAGCCCGCGTGGAAGCTCTGGGTCGATTTCGGCCCGCATGGTGTGCGCAAGACCAGCGCGCAGGTGAAGCATCTGTATCCGGCAGATCAGCTGGTCGGGCGGCAGATCGTTGGCGTGATCAATTTCCCGCCCAAGCAGGTCGGGCCCTTCATCTCCGAATTCCTGTTGACGGGATTCCCGACGGAGGAGGGCGTGGTCATCACCACGATCGAGCGACCGGTGCCGAACGGAACGCGCATGGCCTGAGTCACCCGGCGCACGCGACGAAAAAGGCGGCCGTGAAGCCGCCTTTTTCGTTCCGACGCCGATGTCNAACGCCTAGTTCGCCGGCGTCACGCGTGCGTCCTCACCCTTGCCCTGGATGAAGACCTTCTGGCCGACGCGNAGGTTGGTCGGCTCCTGGGTGACGGACACCAGCACGCCGTTGGTCAGGCGGACGATGATGTCGTGGCCCGGAACCGGTTGCTGGTTGCGGCGCTGCACCGCATTGCCGGTCACCGCACCGCCGATCGTGCCCAGCACCATGGCGACGTCGCGCCCGGTGCCGCCGCCGATCAGGCTGCCCACGCCCAGGCCCAGCGCGCCGCCGATGACGGCACCGACGCCGCGCGTATGGGTATTGGAAATCTGTACGTCCGTGATCTGTTCGATGACGCCCGATCGCACTTCGACGGCGCCTTGCATCGAGCCGGGTGTCGTGGTCTGACAGGCGGCAAACAACAGCGTGAGCAGCAGGGCCAGCGTCGCGCCGGCGAGATTGCGCAGGGACATAAGCGTTCTCCTTGTCGAGGTATCGCGAGCGAACCGGGAACGAACAAGGGCATCGCATTGCTTGGACGTGCCGACGCCCGCGCCGGCCGACGCGAAAAACGGCGACGCGAGGCGATGCTGGGCTCAGTTGCGCGACAGGGATGTGAAAGCGGCGAGAAGGTGCAGTTCGAACAGAGGAGGCTTCCCTCGGCGTGCGCGCAAGGGCGCACGGCCAGCATTACCCACGCGTAATGCAGCCGAAAGGTGTGGGAGAGGTGCAACCGCGCAAACTGGCTTCTCCGTCCCCAGGGACATTCAAGGAGAACGGGTCATGCGAACGTCTACCCGAATCCCGTTGGCCATGGCGTTGTTGTCGCTCGCCTTTGGCGCGGTTGCCGCGCAACCGCCGGCCGCCACGTCGTCGAAACCCGCCGCGACGCATTGCCGCGACAAGAGCGGCAAGTTCGTCGCATGCGAGCATCCGCAGAAGGCTAAGCAGTGCCACGACGCGAAGGGCAAGTTCGTTGCCTGCCCGAAGTAGGGCGACGCATTGCTCGCCATGACGAAAAAGGCGGCCCGCNGGCCGCCTTTTNCTNTCCGGTGNCGGGACGCTTACAGNGANTCGAAAATACCNGCCGCGCCCATGCCGGTGCCGATGCACATCGTCACCATGCCGTACTTCTGCTGGCGGCGACGCATGCCGTGCACGATGGTCGCGGTGCGGATCGCACCGGTCGCACCCAGCGGGTGGCCCAACGCGATCGCGCCGCCCAGCGGGTTGACCTTGGACGGATCAAGGCCACTGTCGCGGATCACCGCCAGCGCCTGCGCGGCGAAGGCTTCGTTGAGTTCGATCCAGTCCAGCTGGTCCTTGGTCAGGCCAGCCTGCTTGAGCGCCTTCGGGATCGCCGCGATCGGACCGATGCCCATCACTTCCGGACGCACGCCGGCGACCGAGAAGCTGACGAAACGCGCCAGCGGGGTCAGGCCGTAGTCCTTGATCGCCTGCTCGGACGCGAGCAGCACGCCGGCCGCGCCGTCGCTCATCTGCGAGCTGTTGCCGGCCGTGACCGAACCGCCGAACTGGCCGTTGCGGAACACNGGCTTGAGCTTGGCGAGGCCTTCGATGGACGAATCCGGACGCGGGCCTTCGTCGATCTCGATCAGCGNCTTCTTTACGCGCACGGCGTTGCCGGCCAGGTCGGGNATGCGCGAGATCACTTCGTACGGCGTGATCTCGCCCTTGAACTCGCCGGCCTGGATGGCCGCGATCGCCTTCTGGTGCGAAGCCAGCGCGAAGGCGTCCTGCTCCTCGCGCGAGACCTTCCATTCCTCGGCGACCTTCTCGGCGGTGATGCCCATGCCGTAGGCGATGGCGACATTCTCTTCCTTCGCGAACACCTGCGGGCTGAGCGCGACCTTGTTGCCCATCATAGGCACCATGGACATCGACTCGGTGCCGCCGGCGAGCATCAGGTCCGCGTGGCCCAGGCGGATCTGGTCGGCGGCCATCGCCACGGCCTGCAGGCCAGACGAGCAGAAGCGGTTGATGGTCTGCGCCGCGATGGTGTTGGGCAGGCCGGCCAGCAGCGCACCGATGCGCGCCACGTTCATGCCTTGCTCGCCCTCGGGCATGGCGCAACCGATGATCGCGTCATCGATGCGGCCCACGTCGATGCCCGGGGCCTGCGCGACCACGGCCTTGAGCNCGTGGGCGAGCATTTCGTCGGGACGGGTATTGCGGAACACGCCGCGTGGCGCCTTGCCGACCGGNGTNCGGGTGGCGGCGACGATGTAGGCGTCCTGGATCTGCTTGGTCATTTTCTTGGGTCCTGTGTCGTCGTCGCTCAGTTACGCAGCGGCTTGCCGGTCTTGAGCATGTGCGCGATGCGTTCCTGCGTCTTGGGCATCTGCGCCAGTGCGACGAAGTGTTCGCGTTCGAGCTTGAGCAGCCATTCCTCGTCGACGATCGCGCCGCGATCGACTTCGCCGCCGCACAGCACGGTGGCGATGCGCGTGGCGATCTCGTAGTCGTGCGGCGAGATGAAGCGGCCTTCCAGCATGTTGACCAGCATCATCTTGAACGTCGCGATGCCGACGTCGCCGGCGACCTGGATGCGGCGCGCCGGCAGGGGCGGGCGGTAGCCGGATTCGGCCAGCGCGCGGGCCTGCGCCTTCGCCACGTGCAGCAGTTCGAAGGCGTTGAACACGACGGCATCGTTCTCGCGAGCGAGCTTGAGTTCCTTTGCCTCGAACGCCGATGCCGACACCTTGCCCATCGCGACGCTTTCGAACGCGGTCTTGAGCTGCGCGAACACGTCGCAGCCCGGGCCGGCCGCTTCGGAGGCGCGTACCGCGAATTCCTTCAGGCCGCCGCCGGCCGGCAGCAGGCCGACGCCCGCTTCGACCAGACCGATGTAGCTTTCCAGCGCGAACACGGCCTTGGCCGAGTGCATCTGGAATTCGCAGCCGCCGCCCAGCGCCAGGCCGCGCACNGCNGCGACGACCGGCACCAGCGAGTACTTGATGCGCTGGCTNGTGGCCTGGAAGTTGGCGACCATCGCCTCGAAGCCCTTCACGTCGCCGGCCTGCAGCAGGCCCAGCGCGCCGGCCAGATCGGCACCGGCGGAGAAGGGCTCCTTCGGCTGCCAGATCACCANNCCGGCGAAGTCGCGCTCGGCGATGCCGATGGCTTCCTGCAAACCGTTGAGCACGTGGTCGTTGACCGTATGCATCTTGGTCTTGAACGAAACCACCGCGATGTCGTCGCCTTCGTCGGCCCACATGCGGATGCCGTCGTTCTCGAACACCGTGCGGCCCTGCGAGAACTTCTCACCCAGCAGCGGATCCGGGAAACGCTGGCGNGCATAGACCGGNTTGGACGAACGCGGCACCTGNGCCTTGCGGGCCGGGCTGTAGCTGCCGTCCTTGTCGTGCACGCCTTCGCGGCCGTCGAACACCCAGTCCGGCAGCGGTGCGCTGCTCATGGCCTTGCCGCC
>Ga0055530_10001917_pt1 | contig 14205 bp, 9 predicted proteins | sample Araplavi_mTSA_r2_FD_55009 | JGI IMG/M metagenome (GOLD analysis project Ga0055530, IMG submission 55009) | Arabidopsis root microbial communities from North Carolina, USA - plate scrape MF_Cvi_mTSA_r2 | ecosystem: Host-associated > Plants > Roots > Endosphere | place: USA: North Carolina... | reverse complement strand
GGCCCGTCTGCTCGCTGATCAGCTTCAGCGAGACCGGGTCCTGGTGGGACGCCAGCAGGTCCAGCAGCGAGAACATGCGCTCGAGCACCTGGATCGCGGGCTTCTGATCCTCTTTGCTTTTCATGCCGTCCATTGTGAACCAAAACGGCCGGGTTTTTGCATCGCGAAATTCACACCCGGAACGGCTATCGCTCGGAGGTCAGCTTCCGAGCGCCTCGCCGGCGGCCAGCCCCGCCCGGATCGCACCTTCGAGCGTGGCCGGGTAGGGCCCCTCCGTGTAGTCGCCGGCCGCGAGCAGCCCGGGCCGCACCGCCATCGGCGGACGCTTCAGTCCCGGCGTGCACAGGAAGGTGGCCCGCTTCTCGTTGACGGCGCGCAGGCCGGTGAGCGGTGAACGCAGCAGCCGGCCGAGCGACTGCTGGCCCTGGCGCAGCGTGGCGGCCATCGTGGCGTCGCCGCCCTGGGCGACCCACGGGGCCGCGCCGCTGATCACGAAGGCGAGCACGCCGTCCATGCCGCAGAGGATGCCGAGGTCGAACACGAACTGCGCGGGCTGGCGGGCGTCGCTGCGCAGCGCCATCATGGGTTGCGGCAGGCGGGTGTCGGGGCTGTGGGCGTAGACGGTGACGATGGGCTCGTACTGCAGCCCGCGCGCCGTCGCGGCCCAGTCGGGCTCGAAACCTTCCGTCAGGCGCGCGGCCTCGGCCGCGGTGCAGGCGAGTACCACGGCGTCGAACGTCGAGCCATCGACGTCCCAGCCGCCCTCGGGGCGAGGCGACAGCGAATCCACCCGGCGCGACAGCTGCACCTCGGCGCCCTGCGCCGCGAGCCAGCGCCCGGCCGGGTCGGGCCACAGGGCGCTCAGCCGCCAGCGGGGCAGCAGCAGGTCGGCCGAGCCGGGGCCGCTGAAGAGGGCGTCCTTCAGCACGCGCAGGAAGACCTGGGCGCTCGCCTGGTCGGACGGTGTGTTGAGTGCCGCGACACACAGCGGGTCGAGGAGGGCGTCGCGCACGGCGGGCGGCAGGCCAGCGGTGAGCCGGGCCACGGTCCACGACGGGTCGCACCGGAAGCCGCGCAGCGCCCAGCCGCCCGCGGTGCGCAGCAGCGCCCACTTGTCCTGGCGGGTCCAGCCCGGGTAGGTGGCGATGGCGCGCAGGAAGGCGGGCACCGGCCGGCCGGCGGCCATCTGCAGGCCGCTGCCGTCGGGGTAGGTGACCCGCAGCGGCATGCGGCGCAGCGCGCGGGCGACGTCCACGCCCACGAGCTGCATCAGCGCGAGGGTCTCGGTGTAGGCGCCGATCAGGATGTGCTGGCCGTTGTCGAGCGCCATGCCGTGGCTGTCGATCTGGCGCGCGCGGCCGCCGAGCTGCGGCGCCATCTCGAACAGGGTGACGTGGTGGCCGGCGCGCGTGGCGTGGACCGCGGCGGCGAGGCCGGCCCAGCCGCCCCCGATCACCGCGACACGGCGCGCCTGCGCCATCAGCGCACCGTCCAGTTCGTGCGTGCGGCGATCCAGAGCTTGCGCAGCGGCGTGAGCGACGTGCGCTGGTGCAGCACCTGGAAGTCCTGCGATTCGATCTCTCGCAGCAGCGTGCGGTAGATGTGGGCCATCATCAGCCCGGGCTTCTGCGCGCGGCGGTCGGCCGCGGGCAGCAGCGCGATGGCCTCGTCGTACAGCCGGTGCGAGCGTTCCGCCTGGAACTTCATCAGCGCGGTGAACCGTTCGCTGTAGCCGCGGTTCAGGATCTCGTGGGCCTTCACGTCGAACTGCTGCAGTTCGTTGACGGGCAGGTAGATGCGGCCGCGCCGCGCGTCGTCGCCCACGTCGCGGATGATGTTCGTGAGCTGCATCGCGAGGCCCAGCTTGTGGGCGTACTCGATGGTGCGCGGGTCGGTGCGGCCGAAGATGCCCGAGGCCACCTCGCCCACGACACCCGCCACGAGGTGGCAGTACCGCGCGAGGCCGGGGAAGTCGAGGTAGCGCGACTGGTCGAGGTCCATCTGGCAGCCCTCGATCACGGCCAGCAGGTGCTCGAGGCGGATGTCGAACCCGGCCGTGTGGGGCATCAGCGCCTTGGTCACGGGGTGGGAGGGCTGGCCGGCGAAGGCCGCGGCCGCTTCCTTGCGCCACCAGGCGAGTTTCGTCGCGGCGACGCCCAGGTCCTGCACCTCGTCGACCACGTCGTCGACCTCGCGGCAGAAGGCGTAGAACGCGGTGATGGCCGCGCGTCGGGGCGGGGGCAGGAACAGGAAAGCGTAGTAGAAGCTGGAGCCGCTCTTGGCGGCCTTGTCCTGCACGTATTGTTCGGGGGTCATGGTCGTGCTTTCTGGAGACGCTGGGCGGGCGGGCGGCGCATGCCCAGGGCACGCCAACCCATCGTCACGATGTCGGTCCAGCCCAGGGTGGGCCGGGTGTTCAGGCTCGCGTGGTCGAGCGCCGCGATGCGGTCGAGGATGCGCAGGCCGCCCTGCACGACGAGGCGCAGTTCCCAGCCCGCGCGGCCGGGCACGGTGAACACGAGCGGGCTGCCGGCGCCCATCATCTCGCGCGTCCAGCGGGCCATCTCGGCCACGAGGGCGCGGGTGGCGGGCGTGTCCTGGCGAGAGAGCAGGGCCTCCGGCGCCACGCCGGCGCGTTCGCAGTCGGCCAGCGGCACGTACAGGCGCCCGCGCGCGGTGTCGACGCTCAGGTCCTGCCAGAAGTTGGCGAGCTGCAGCGCGGTGCAGATGCGGTCCGACTGCGCGAGGCTCTCGGCGTCGTGGATGCCGTAGAGGTGCAGCAGCAGGCGGCCCACCGGGTTGGCGGAACGTTGGCAGTAGCCGAGCAGGTCCTGTCGGTCGACGTACCGGTGCTGGACCAGGTCCTGCTCGAACGCGCTCAGGAGGTCGTGCAACAGCGGCAGAGGAAGCGCATGATGCGCGATCTGTGCCTGCAGCGGGCCGAAGACGGCCGCCCAGCGGGGGCCCGGGGCCGCGCCACCGGCCACGGCCTGCAGTTCGGCCCGGTACGCGCGCAGGTCGTCCAGGCGTTCCGCGGCGGGCGCGTCGCCTTCGTCGGCCAGGTCGTCCGCGGTGCGGGCGAAGTGGTAGATCGCCGTCACCGCCGGGCGCAGGGCCGGGGGGCACAGCACCGAGGCCACGGGGAAGTTTTCGTAGTGTTCGACGCTCATTGGGGCAGGGGATTCAGCGCGCATTGTCGCTGCTTCGCGCGCACTTCTTGGTGACGCCCGGCGCGGCGATGTTCCGGCGTTTGACACCGGCCTCGCCACCGGAATACATTACTGACCAGTCAGTCATTTAATGCACCACGTCTCCGCTCGCCGAGGAACCCCATGCGCCTGCCCTTGATGTTCTCCCTCCTGTCCGGCGCCGTGTTGCTGGCCGCCTGCTCCAAACAGGCGCCCGCGCCGGATCCCGTCCGCGCCGTGCGCACCGTCACCGTGGCCAGCGCCTCGGCCGGCGGCAGCCACGAGTACGCGGCGGAGGTGCGGGCACGCACCGAGTCGCGCCTCGGCTTCCGGGTGGGCGGCAAGATCGTGCGCCGGGCCGTGAACCTGGGCGACTCGGTGAAGCCGGGCCAGCTGCTGGCCCAGCTCGACCCGCAGGACCTGAAGCTCGGCCAGGACGCGGCCCGCGCCGCGCTCGCCGCCGCGCAGGTCAACTACGAGCAGGCCGACGCCGACTTCAAGCGCTTCAAGGAGCTGCGCGAGCAGGGCTTCATCAGCGGCGCCGACCTGGAACGCCGCGAGACCACGGTGAAGTCCGCCCGCGCGCAGCTGGAGCAGGCGCGTGCCCAGTCGAACGTGCAGGGCAACCAGGCCGCGTATGCGTCGCTCGTCGCCGACGTGGCGGGTGTCGTCACCGCGGTGGAGGCCGAGCCGGGCGCCGTGGTGGCCGCCGGCACGCCGGTCGTGCGCGTGGCGGTCGACGGTCCGCGCGACGTGGTGTTCTCGGTCCCCGAGGACCGCGTGGACGCCATCAAATCCATCGCGTCGAAGCCGGGCAACCTGACCGTGCGCGGCTGGGGCAGTGACACCGCCGCGGCGCTGCCGCTGACGCTGCGCGAGATCGCCGCGTCGGCCGACCCGGTGACCCGCACCTTCCTCGTCAAGGCGGACCTGGGCTCGAGCCCCGAGGCCCGCGCGATGCGCCTCGGCCAGACCGCCACCGTGATCGCGGCGTCCGAGAAGGTCGACGGCATCGTGAAGCTGCCGCTGGCCGCGCTGCGCGAGGACCACGGCAAGTCGGCCGTGTGGATCGTCGATCCGTCGGCGATGACCATCAAGAGCCAGCCGGTCGAGGTGGCGGGCGCGGACGGCAACGAGGCCGTCGTCACCGGCGGCCTGTCGCCGGGCATGGTGGTGGTCACGGCCGGCGTGCACGTGCTCAACCCCGGCCAGAAGGTGAAGTACTACGCCGAACCCGGAGCGTCCTCCGTGGCTTCCAACCCGACGCCGGTGACCGCCAAATGAGCGGCGAGGCGCACGTGGAGGACCGCGAGAAGTTCAACATCTCCCGGTGGGCGCTGGAGCATTCCGCGCTGACCCGCTACCTGATGGTGGTGCTGATGGTGCTGGGCCTCGCGGCCTACTTCCAGCTGGGGCAGGACGAGGACCCGCCGTTCACGTTCCGCGCGATGGTGGTGCGGGCCTACTGGCCCGGCGCCACCGCGCAGCAGGTGGCCGAGCAGGTCACCGACAAGCTCGAGAAGACGCTGCAGGAGGTGCCGTACGCCGACAAGATCCGCAGCTACTCGAAGCCCGGCGAGACGCTGATCATCTTCCAGGTGAAGGACTCGTCGCCGCCGAAGGAGATGCCGCAGATCTGGTACACGGTGCGCAAGAAGATCGGCGACATGCGGTCCACGCTGCCGTCCGGCGTGCTGGGGCCGTTCTTCAACGACGAGTTCGGCGACGTCTACGGCAGCATCTACGCGCTCTCGGCCGACGGCTTCTCGACGGTGGAGCTGAAGGACCAGGCCGACCTCGTGCGCCAGCGCCTGCTCAAGGTGAAGGACGTCAGCAAGGTCGAGGTGTTCGGCGCGCAGGACGAGAAGATCTTCATCGACATCTCGCAGAAGCGGCTCGCGCAACTGGGGCTCGACTTCAACGCGGTGCTCGCGCAGCTGGGCCAGCAGAACGCGGTGGAATCGGCCGGCACGTTCAACGCGCCCACCGACATGGTGCAGGTGCGCGTGGCCGGCCAGTTCAACTCGGTCGACGAACTGAAGAACTTCGCGATCCGCGCGGGCGGCACGAGCCTGAAGCTCGGCGACATCGCCACCGTGCGCCGCGCCACCATCGACCCGCCGCAGGTGAAGGTGCGCCACCAGGGCAAGGAGGTGATCGCGCTCGGCATCTCGATGGCCAAGGGGGGCGACATCATCGGCCTCGGCAAGTCGCTCGAGGCGGCCACGGCGCAGATCCGCGCGGACCTGCCCGTGGGCATCGAGATGATGCAGTTCCAGAACCAGTCGACGGTGGTGGCCACCTCCGTCAACGAGTTCGTGGGCGTGCTGATCGAGGCCGTGGTGATCGTGCTGGCCGTGAGCTTCGTGAGCCTCGGGCTGCACTTCAAGCCGAACTCGTGGCGCTTCACGATCGACTGGCGGCCGGGCCTCGTGGTGGGCATCACCATCCCGCTCGTGCTCGCGATCACGTTCGTCGCGATGTTCTACTGGGGCGTGGGCCTGCACAAGATCTCGCTGGGGTCGCTGATCATCGCGCTCGGGCTGCTGGTGGACGACGCGATCATCGCGGTCGAGATGATGGTGCGCAAGCTGGAGGAGGGCTACGACAAGGCGCGTGCCGCGACCTTCGCGTACGAGGCCACCGCGATGCCCATGCTGACCGGCACGCTGATCACCGCGGTGGGTTTCCTGCCCATCGGCATGGCCAAGTCCACGGTGGGCGAGTACACGTTCGCGATCTTCGCGGTCACCACGGTGGCGCTGCTGATTTCGTGGGTGGTGTCGGTGTACTTCGTGCCGTACCTCGGCACGCTGCTGCTGAAGAAGCCGCCGCACGCGGCCGAGGCCGGTGCGCCGCACGAGCTCTTCGACACGCCGTTCTACGTGAAATTCCGCCGCGTGGTCGACTGGTGCGTGCGCCGCCGCTGGATCACCATCGGCCTCACCGTGGCCGCGATGGGCCTCGGCGTGTTCGGCATGACCAAGGTGCAGAACCAGTTCTTCCCCGACTCGAGCCGCCTCGACCTGCTGGTGGACCTGTGGTACCCCGAAGGCACCTCGTTCGAGGCCAACGAACAGGTCACGCGCAAGGTGGAGGCGCGCCTGCTGAAGATGGACGGTGTCGTGCACGTGGCCACGTGGGTGGGCAGCGGCCTGCCGCGTTTCGCGCTCGTGCTCGACCAGATCTTCCCGCAGAGCAACGTGAGCCAGATCGTCGTGATCCCGAAGGACCTGCACGCGCGCCAGCACCTGCTGAACGCGCTGCCCGAGATCCTCGCCACCGAGTTCCCCGAGGTGCGCGCGCGTCCGAAGCTGCTGCCGAACGGCCCGCCGGTGCCGTACCCGGTGCAGTTCCGCGTCGTCGGGCCGGACGCCACGCAGGTGCGTGCGTACGCCGACGAGGTGAAGGAAGTGATGCGCGGCAACACGCTGCTGCGCGGCCTGAACGACAACTGGAACGAGTCGGTCAAGACGCTGCGCCTCGACGTGGACCAGGACAAGGCGCGCGCGCTCGGCGTGTCGAGCCAGGCCATCGCGCAGGCCGCGCGCGTCAGCAACACGGGCTCCACCGTGGGCCAGTACCGCGATGGCGACAAGCTGATCGACATCGTGTTGCGCACGCCGCAGTCCGAACGCACCGCGCTCACCGACCTCGCGAACGCGTACGTGCCGTCCACCTCGGGCCGCAGCATCCCGCTGAGCCAGCTGGTGAAGGCCTCGTTCGTGTGGGAGCCGGGCGTGATGTGGCGCGACGGCCGCGACTACGCGGTGACCGTGCAGGCCGACATCGTCGAGGGCATCCAGGGCGCCACCGTCACGGCCCAGCTCGACCCGCAGTTCGCGTCCATCCGCGCGAAGATGCCGCCGGGCTACCGCGTCGACATCGCGGGCGCCGTCGAGGAAAGCAGCAAGGGGCAGGGCTCCATCGCCGTGGGCGCGCCGCTGATGCTCTTCATCATGTTCACGCTGCTGATGCTGCAGCTCCACAGCTTCAGCCGTGCCGTGCTGGTGTTTCTGACCGGCCCGCTGGGCCTGCCCGGCATCGCCGCGGCGCTGCTGATCCTGAACCGGCCGTTCGGCTTCGTGGCGCTGCTGGGGGTGATCGCGCTGATCGGCATGATCATGCGCAACTCGGTGATCCTGATCGACCAGATCGAGCAGGACCGCGCGAAGGGCGTGCCCACGTGGGACGCGATCGTCGAGTCGGCGGTGCGCCGCTGCCGTCCGATCATCCTGACCGCGGCGGCCGCCGTGCTCGCGATGATCCCGCTGTCGCGCAGCGTGTTCTGGGGCCCGATGGCCGTGGCCATCATGGGCGGCCTCATCGTCGCCACGGCCCTCACGCTGCTCGCGTTGCCCGCGATGTATGCCGCGTGGTTCCGGGTGAAAAGGCCCGAGGACGAGGTGCGTGACAACGCGGATGGACGGGTACCCGCCACAACCGGCTAAAATGCCCGGCTGACCGAATCGCAACGGGGGAAGTCCAGGCTTCCCCCTGTTATTTTCCAGGTGCTTCGCGCGGGTGGCGAAATTGGTAGACGCACCAGGTTTAGGTCCTGACGCCAGCAATGGTGTGGGGGTTCGAGTCCCCCCCCGCGCACCAGCAACGAACGAAACCAGAGAGTCAAGAAAATGGCTGTGACTGTAGAAACCCTTGAGAAGCTCGAACGCCGCATCACGCTGACGCTCGCCGCCGACGTGATCAACAACGAGGTGGCGAACCGCCTCAAGCGCCTGTCCCGCACGGTGAAGGCCGACGGCTTCCGCCCGGGCAAGGTGCCGATGAGCGTCGTGTCGCAGCGCTACGGCTACTCCGTGCAGTACGAAGTCATGAACGACAAGGTCGGCCAGGCCTTCGAGGAAGCCACCCGCGAAGCCAAGCTCCGCGTCGCCGGCGCCCCGCGCATCACCGAGAAGGAAAACGCGCCCGAAGGCCAGATGACCTTCGACGCCACCTTCGAGGTGTACCCCGAGGTCAAGCTGGGCGACCTGTCCACCGCCGAGGTGGAGCGTGTCGCCACCGACGTGACCGATGCCGCCATCGACAAGACCGTCGACATCCTGCGCAAGCAGCGCCGCACGTTCGCCCAGCGTCCCGCCGGCGAAGCCGCCGGTGAAGGCGACCGCGTCACCATCGACTTCGAAGGCAAGATCGACGGCGTGCCGTTCGACGGCGGCAAGGCCGAGGGCTTCCAGTTCCTGATCGGCGAAGGCCAGATGCTCGAGGCCTTCGAGAAGGCCGTGCGCGGCATGAAGACCGGCGAATCGAAGACCTTCCCGCTGCAGTTCCCCGAGGACTACCAGGGCAAGGACGTCGCCGGCAAGGAAGCCGACTTCCTCGTGACGGTCAACAAGATCGAAGCGCAGAACCTGCCGGTGGTGGACGAGGCCTTCGCCAAGTCCCTCGGCATCGCCGACGGCACGGTGGACGCGCTGCGCGCCGACATCAAGAAGAACCTCGAGCGCGAAGTGAAGTTCCGCGTGCTGGCCCGCAACAAGGGCGCCGTGATGGACGCCCTCGTGAAGACCGCCGAACTCGACCTGCCGACGGCCCTCGTCAACGGCGAGATCGAGCGCATGGTGGAAGCCGCCCGCGCCGACCTGAAGAAGCGTGGCGTGAAGGACGCGGACAACGCGCCCATCCCGTCCGAGATCTTCAAGGACCAGGCCGAGCGCCGCGTGCGCCTGGGCCTCGTGGTGGGCGAGCTGGTGCGTGCCAACAACCTGTCGGCCAAGCCCGAGCAGCTGCAGGCCCACATCGAGGAAATCTCGCAGAGCTACGAGAAGCCCGCCGAGGTGGTCCGCTGGTACCTCAGCGACCGCCAGCGCATGGCCGAGGTCGAAGGCGTCGTGATCGAGAACAACGTCGCCGACTTCGTGCTGGGCAAGGCGAAGGTGACCGACAAGTCGCTGCCGTTCGACGAACTGATGGCCGGCTGATCGCCGACATCCCCCCGTCGAAAGGGTGCCGGGCCGCAGGGGTCGGCACCCTTTGCCGCTTCTTCGTGCGGTGCTTCCCTTGTCGTTTCATAATCGACCCCAACCTGTCGCACAACAACCTCTCTCAAGGACACACATGAGCGCGCTGGAAACTCAAGGTTTGGGCTTGGTGCCCATGGTCATCGAACAGTCGGGCCGCGGCGAACGCGCGTACGACATCTACAGCCGCCTGCTGCGCGAGCGGGTGATCTTCCTGGTGGGCCCGGTCAACGACCAGTCGGCCAACCTGGTGGTGGCGCAGCTGCTGTTCCTGGAGAGCGAAAACCCCGACAAGGACATCTCGCTCTACATCAACTCGCCGGGCGGTTCGGTGAGCGCCGGCATGTCGATCTTCGACACCATGCAGTTCATCAAGCCGGACGTCTCCACGCTGTGCATGGGCATCGCCGCCAGCATGGGCTCGTTCCTGCTGATGGCCGGCGCCAAGGGCAAGCGTTTCGCCCTGCCTAACTCCCGCGTGATGATCCACCAGCCGTCGGGCGGCGCGCAGGGCCAGGCGACCGACATCGAGATCCACGCCCGCGAGATCCTCAAGACCCGCGAGCAGCTGAACCGCATCTACGCGGAGCGCACCGGCCAGTCCATCGAGAAGATCCGCAACGACATGGAGCGCGACTTCTTCATGGACCCGGAGGAGTCGAAGGCCTACGGCCTGATCGACCAGGTGATCAGCAAGCGCAACCCGCCGATCAACCCCTGATTGGCCACCCCGGCACAAAATGACTTCCCAGGTTGTTTCCAGGCCGGTAACTGCGATCGAAACGGGGCCTTATTCACCGCCAAGGCCCCGTTTTCTTTTGCTCTATCATTGACCCAGCCTTTCCCACCCCAAAGCGCGTAGATCCATGGCCGACAAAAAAGGCTCCTCGAGCGAAAAAGTCCTTTATTGCTCCTTCTGCGGCAAGAGCCAGCACGAGGTCAAGAAGCTGATCGCCGGGCCCTCCGTTTTCATCTGCGACGAGTGCATCGAGCTGTGCAACGACATCATCCGTGATGAAGTGCCCACCGAAACGCCCGACGCGCGGGCCGCCAAGTCCGACCTGCCGGTGCCGGCCGAGATCAAGGCCAGCCTCGACAACTACGTGATCGGGCAGGACACCGCCAAGCGCACGCTGTCCGTGGCCGTCTACAACCACTACAAGCGGTTGAAGCACATGNCCACGTCGAAGGACGAGGTCGAGCTCGCCAAGAGCAACATCCTGCTGATCGGNCCCACNGGCTCCGGCAAGACGCTGCTGGCCCAGACGCTCGCCCGCCTGCTCAACGTGCCGTTCGTGATCGCCGACGCCACCACGCTGACCGAAGCCGGCTACGTGGGCGAGGACGTCGAGAACATCATCCAGAAGCTGCTGCAGAACTGCAACTACGACGTCGACAAGGCGCAGCGCGGCATCGTCTACATCGACGAGATCGACAAGATCTCCCGCAAGGCCGACAACCCGTCCATCACCCGCGACGTGTCGGGCGAGGGCGTGCAGCAGGCGCTGCTCAAGCTCGTCGAGGGCACCATGGCCTCGGTGCCGCCGCAGGGCGGCCGCAAGCACCCGAACCAGGACTTCCTGCAGATCGACACCACGAACATCCTGTTCATCTGCGGTGGCGCGTTCGACGGCCTCGAGAAGGTCATCCAGAACCGCTCCGAGAAGTCGGGCATCGGTTTCGGCGCCACCGTGCACACGAAGAGCGAGAAGCGTGTGTCCGAGGTGTTCCGCGAAGTCGAACCCGAAGACCTGATCAAGTTCGGCCTGATCCCCGAGCTGGTGGGCCGCCTGCCGGTGGTCGCCACGCTGGGCGAGCTGACCGACGACGCGCTGGTGCAGATCCTCACCGAGCCGAAGAACGCGCTGCTCAAGCAGTACCAGAAGCTCTTCGCGATGGACGGCGTGGAACTGGAAGTGCGCCCGTCCGCGCTGATGGCCATCGCCCGCAAGGCGCTTGCTCGCAAGACCGGCGCGCGCGGCCTGCGGTCCATCATGGAGCTGTCGCTCAACGACACCATGTTCGACCTGCCCACGCTGGAAGGCGTGGCCAAGGTCGTGCTCGACGAGCACACCATCGATGAAAACGCGAAACCGCTGCTGGTCTACCACGAGACCAAGGCGAGCGCGTGAGCACCGAGTTCGACGTTCGACCACTGACGCTGTACCCGAGACAGGGATCCTGAGCGCCCGAGCGGGCTCCTCGCCCGCGACGGCTTCTTGCAATTCACCCTCCGGCCCCTAAATGGGCAGGAGAAAGAGAGGTTCCAATGTCTGGACATCCTGTTTTGCCCGCCGAGCCGATCACGCTGCCGCTGCTGCCGCTGCGCGACGTGGTGGTGTTCCCCCACATGGTGATCCCGCTGTTCGTCGGGCGTCCCAAATCCATCAAGGCCCTGGAAGCGGCCATGGAAGCCGGCCGGCAGATCATGCTGGTGGCCCAACGCGCCGCCGGCAAGGACGAGCCCAAGCCCGACGACATGTTCGAGGTGGGCTGCGTCTCCAGCATCCTGCAGATGCTGAAACTCCCCGACGGCACCGTGAAGGTGCTGGTCGAAGGCATCCAGCGCGCCAACACCCATGGCATCAGCGACAACGGCGAGCACTTCGTCGCCGAGGTCACGCCGGTGCCGCCCGAGGCCGACACCAAGCCCGAGATCGAGGCCCTGCGCCGCGCGGTCACGCAGCAGTTCGACCAATACGTCAAGCTCAACAAGAAGATCCCTCCGGAGATCCTCACGTCCATCGCGGGCATCGACGACGCCGGCCGCCTGGCCGACACCATCGCCGCGCACCTGCCGCTCAAGCTCGAGAACAAGCAGTCCGTCCTCGACCTGTTCGCGGTCGACAAGCGCCTCGAGAAGCTCCTGGAGCAGCTCGAGCACGAGGTCGACATCCTGCAGGTGGAAAAGCGCATCCGTGGCCGCGTCAAGCGCCAGATGGAGAAGAGCCAGCGCGAGTACTACCTGAACGAGCAGGTCAAGGCCATCCAGAAGGAACTCGGTGACGGCGAAGAAGGCGCCGACATGGAGGAGCTCGAGAAGAAGATCATCGCGGCGAAGATGCCGAAGGATGCGCGCAAGAAGGTCGACGCCGAGCTGAAGAAGCTCAAGCTGATGTCGCCCATGTCGGCGGAAGCCACCGTCGTGCGCAACTACATCGACACGCTGGTCAACCTCCCCTGGACGAAGAAGACCAAGATCAAGCACGACCTGCAGTACGCGGAACAGGTGCTGAGCGAGGACCACTACGGCCTCGAGAAGGTCAAGGACCGCATCCTCGAGTACCTCGCGGTGCAGCAGCGCGTCGACAAGGTCAAGGCGCCCATCCTGTGCCTCGTGGGCCCCCCGGGCGTGGGCAAGACCTCGCTCGGCCAGAGCGTGGCGCGCGCCACCGGGCGCAAGTTCGTCCGCATGGCCCTGGGTGGCATGCGCGACGAGGCCGAGATCCGCGGGCACCGCCGCACCTACATCGGCTCCATGCCGGGCAAGGTGCTGCAGAGCCTGTCGAAGGTCGGCACCCGCAACCCGCTGTTCCTGCTCGACGAGATCGACAAGCTGGGCATGGACTTCCGCGGCGACCCGTCGAGCGCGCTGCTCGAGGTGCTCGACCCCGAGCAGAACCACACGTTCAGCGACCACTACGTCGAGGTCGACTTCGACCTGTCCGACACGATGTTCATCGCCACGTCGAACTCGATGAACATCCCGCCGGCGCTGCTGGACCGGATGGAAGTCATTCGCCTGTCGGGCTACACCGAGGACGAGAAGTTCCACATCGTCCAGAAGTACCTGCTGCCCAAGCAGTCGAAGAACAACGGCGTCAAGGACGAGGAGATGGAAGTCACCGAGTCCGCGATCCGCGGCATCATCCGCTACTACACGCGGGAAGCCGGCGTTCGTTCGCTCGAGCGCGAGGTGTCGAAGATCTGCCGCAAGGTGGTCAAGGGCATCCAGCTGAAGCAGTACACCGAGAAGGTGGTCGTCACCGACGAGAACCTCAACGAGTTCCTCGGCGTGCGCAAGTACAGCTACGGCCAGGCGGAGAAGCGCAACCAGATCGGCCAGGTGGTCGGCCTCGCGTGGACCGAAGTCGGCGGCGACCTGCTGACCATCGAATCCACCGTGATGCCGGGCAAGGGCGTCATCATCCGCACGGGTTCGCTCGGCGACGTGATGAAGGAATCGGTCGAGGCCGCACGCACCGTGGTGCGCAGCCGCGCCGCACGCCTGGGCATCAAGGACGAGCTCTTCGAGAAGCGCGACATCCACATCCACGTGCCGGATGGCGCCACGCCGAAGGACGGCCCGAGCGCGGGCGCGGCGATGACGACGGCCTTCGTGTCGGCGCTCACGGGCATCCCCGTGCGTGCGGACGTCGCGATGACCGGCGAGATCACGCTGCGTGGTGAAGTCACGGCCATCGGGGGCCTCAAGGAAAAGCTGCTCGCCGCGCACCGCGGTGGCATCAAGACCGTGCTGATCCCCGAGGAGAACGCGAAGGACCTGCAGGACATCCCCGCGAACGTGAAGAACCAGCTCGAGATCGTGCCGGTGAAGTGGATCGACCAGGTGCTCGAAGTGGCACTCGAATCGGCTCCGCAACCGCTGGCCGACGAAGAGCCGCCGAAGGTCGAGCCCAAGCCGGAACCGGCGGCGGGCACGGGTGACTCGCTGAAGCACTGATCACGGCATGTCGTGAACGGGAAGGGCCCTGCGAGAGCAGGGCCCTTTTGCTTTCAGCGAGGTCACTCCGGTGAACGCCGGGATGACCTCATGAGGTGTGCGAGCGGCTCCTGAAGAAAGTTCGACGAAACACTTGCGCTCCATTCGTCTTTCGTCATATACTCTTGTTCTCGGTTGATGACGCGCGAACAGCGCTGAAGCAAACGAGATCGGCAAAAAAGATATGCGGGTGTAGCTCAGTTGGTAGAGCGCAACCTTGCCAAGGTTGAGGTCACGAGTTCGAGCCTCGTTACCCGCTCCAAAATGCAAAGGGAAGCTTCTCACGAGGCTTCCCTTTTTGCTAAGCTCTCAG